>Ga0233404_10000207_pt1 | contig 15816 bp, 9 predicted proteins | sample Na_oxic_2_MG_FD_179861 | JGI IMG/M metagenome (GOLD analysis project Ga0233404, IMG submission 179861) | Seawater microbial communities from Saanich Inlet, British Columbia, Canada - Na_oxic_2_MG | ecosystem: Environmental > Aquatic > Marine > Inlet | place: Canada: British Columbia | collected...
TTATTTACCATTTGTGGCTTTGCTATTAAGGATATTATGGCTACGTCACAAACCTTCACAAGCTGAATTATTTGTATTGGCTTTAGGCGGATGGGTCATATTACAGGCTGCAAGTATGGCTTATGCGAGAGGGGTTGGGGGTCATCCTCCGGCTTCAAGATACATGGATATTCTGGCATTTGGTGTACTCGTCAATTTATTGGCTTTTCACTTTATTAGCCAATCTTGGTATGGTTTACCCAGTTGGATAAAGCCCTATGTAAATACTTATGCTTCTTTATGGAAAATGTTAGTAGTGTCAGGAATAGGTGGCTTGATGGTAATGGGATCATGGCCTCAGATACAACCGAAAAGTTTGCAACATGCTGAACAATTAAAAAATACCCGTGAATTTATTAGTTCTGGAAAATTAAGTGTACTCCAAAATAAACCTAACTTGCATATTCCGTATTTTAATGCCGAAGAGTTTGCCCGTTTGTTGTCCTATCCACAGCTCCGTGCTATTTTGCCACATACCCTTACAGTACCAACCTTACTGCAATCCTCCCAAAATAATTCTCCATTCGTTGTTAATGGGTTTTATCCCACAACCGGAAAATATTTGAACGAAACCACACTTGGTTCCTACAATAATCTTGGTGATGAGGCAACCGGACGCTTTGAAAGTACTCCAATTAAATTGGAGCATAGTTTTATGAAAATTCCGGTGGCGGGCTATCTGGGACAAGAGGGCTTAAAGTTACAATTGGTAGTAGAAGGACAACCAGAACCAATTGCCATTATACCACCTAAGCTTGCCGGAGAAAGTTGGGTATCCTGTTATGTACGCACTCCAAAACAACCTTTTAAACTGGTTGCCATTGATTTACGTACTGATAAATTTGGATGGTTTGCGTTTGCTATGCCTATAAGTTTGGGAGCTTTATCTTTAATAATCATTTGGATACTCGAACATGGTTGGATGGTATTTATTATAGGTATAGCATTGTTAAGTATCCATCCGATATTTAAGTGCTGAACCCAATAGTGAACGGAACCGTTTTTGTTAAATTGTTAACATATTGTTATTTAATATTTTTTAAAGCTTCAAAGAAATTAGATTTTTCTGATTATAACGGATTTTGGGGAGGGCCTAAAAATGGGACATTTGACGAGATTTTGTGAGTTCAAAATTTCACATATAAAAATCATGGATTAATAGTTGATGTGGACGAATTCACCGAAATTCCTTGCCCTTTGAATTTTGACTTCCCGAATGAAACCTTCGTATTCCGCCCCTAAAAAATGCCTCCCCAAAATCCGTTATAATCAGCAAATTACATATAGTGATCCCATTTTACGTTTTGTTGATGGAGTTATGAGTACTGCCCGAAAACAAAGGTACCGGCTTGAAGAAATTCAAAAAATTGGGCACCATACTGGGATTCACACCTTGGGCATGGTTAGAACAGATTAAAGCGGGCACGGTGAAGAAACTGGAAACGTCCAATTATCGCAATTTGATTAACATGGCTATCTCAAAACGTATTGATGGGATTTATGCCAATGTTGTTGTCGGTGCTTATCAGCTTAGGAAAATGAATAAGAAGGAAGCACTGGTTTTCGATCCATCACTACCTCATAGTGACGACTACTATTTTCTATCTTCCATTAAATATCCACAAATAATTAAAAGGTTTAATCAATTTATGCGTGACAATAAAACATTGATTGAACAATTGAAAGCCAAATATAAGATTGAAGAAGGGTTGCCGTAAATAAATTCTAATTGTAACGGATTTTGGGGCGAACACATAGGTTCGCCCCTACAAGCACCAAAAATTGTAGGGGTTTACCTATGTGTCAACCCAAAATGGTGAATAAAAACCATCGTAATTCACCAAAAATTGTAGGGGTTGATCTATGTGTCAACCCAAAATGGTGAATAAAAACCACCGTAATTCTTTGCGACCCCAAAATCCGTTACAATCAGAAAATTTCAATGTTCTTGACATCTGAGAATAATGTAGAGATAATGAATCAACCTTTCGTGTGTGACCGAGCTAATCGGTTACCTTTTTCCATTTACAGTATGGAATTTATAGTTAAAGCTAATGCGTAAAACATTTTTATTTTTTTATAACACCAAATTTAGGAGTGAAATTAAATGTATAAACTATCCTCTGTTTACCTAAAAATTGCCCTTATTTTAGGGCTCTTGCTGTGCTTGTATCCTCCAGTCGGCGTTTACGCTGATAGTTGCGATGCTCTTTGCGGCGAAGTGGTTTATGATTTTTCTGATGATAATATAATTTCTTTGCCATGTGTAGAAATTTTGAACGCCAATAATAATAGAACCGTTTTAGAAGTTAACATGAGATTGGTCAATCCACAGGAAAAAGATCCCAAAAAATTAAAAGTTGAGGTGCTCAACTACCGTACCCCTACACTCCTACCTTTTTCCCCAACGGCGTTCTATGATAGTAAAACTCAAACATTAAAACTTCCCCGGGTGGAAATAAAGAATGTTCCTAAAATGATGAAGGTTAACTTACAGAATGGAATTTATCCGGTTACTCTGAAGGGGAAACTTGATAATCATGAAGGTTTTCATCTTGAGGGTCTTGATGAATATATCCATCAGAAGGACTGTACAACCGGCACTAAAAATAAAAAGTGTTTAAAAGCTAATCCACTGTCTTTGCGAATAGGAAAAAGCCAAGAAAACCAACTAAAAGTTGGTTTAAGTGGTTATTTAAGAGGTGAAGAAAAGTCAGTGGATGAGCAAAATTTGACGTATGAATTGCTTTTTAAGAATAAGGATGGTACAGGTTATACGGAAGCTAAGGTTGAGGGCAACATCCTGAGTATAACCGTTGCTCCCACATTCACCGGGGAAATTGTTATACCTTATCTGGTTAAAAATCAAAGTCAAAACCTAGTTAGTAAGCCGGCGAATATCATAATATGGGTTCAAAGTACTGAGCTTGAAAAGGTTACGTTTGGAGCCAAAAAAACCGTAAACCAAACCACCAGTACTGAGTCTGAAAAAGTTGGAGCCAATAAATCCGTAAACCAAACCGGTACTGAGCCTGAAAAGGTTGGAACCAAAATTGGAGCCAAAAAATCTGTAAACCAAACTAGAAAAAATGAGGATTATCAGGTGGGTGCTTCCAAAGATTCCAGTGAGTCTGTAGAATTCAAGTCAGGTAAACAAACAAGTGCTCCATCAACACTTGACAGTAAAGTTGATTTAAGTGAAAAATTTCCCAAGCCTAGAGATCAAGGCAAAGTTCCAAGTTGTGTAGCCTTTGCAACAGCCTATGCTCTTAAAAGCTATCAGGAGGGGCTAGAAGAACAATGGGCTTTAGATAATAATGAACATTTATTTAGCCCAGCATTTATTCATTACGAACTCATCAAAGGCAAACAGGAATTTACAATCGACAGTGCCTTAAATATAATGACCGAAAAAGGTGTACCAACATGGGATATTATGCCTTATGATGTTAATAATTATGATCTTAGTACTGATTCTTTTGGCGAATGTAAAGAAAAAACTTGTTCCCCTAATTCTGACCAAAGGCGAGATGCTTCCCAATATAGAGCCCAAAAAACGCAAGAACTTGGGATAATAAAAATTTCTGATTTTGCAAAAACTCCACTTTTGGATAATAAGGATAAGAATAATGTTACCGAGAGTAAAAAACTCATTGACGATATTAAGAATGCTCTTGCCGGTGAATTGAATGGATATGAAGATAAACAAATGCCAATTGTGGCTGGAATTTTAGCTTATGATAGCCTAGTCACATTACAAGGTTGTCATTCTGTCTATAATACCGCAACGGGTAATTACAAGGGCCGCCATGCTGTGGTTATAGTGGGTTATGATGATTCAAAATATGGTGGTGCCTTTAAAGTCATGAATTCTTGGGGAACAAAGTGGGGTAATGATGGCTATTTTTGGTTGCCGTATCAGTTTGCCACTCAACAAGGAAAAAAAAGCGAAGATAGTATACTTTATGAAGGCTATATTCTGGTAGATCAAGATAACATTAAAAGATCAGCAGACAACAAGCCAGATGAAACTATGCCAAACTTAGAAGTGCTGGATTGGCAAGTAAAGTATAACTTTGCTCAAGCGGGTGGGAAAGGGAAATTAGAATACAGTGTCATCAATACTGGCGGGAAAACTACATCTAAAGCGGTGGACGTAAAATTAGTGTTATCTAAAGATGCTCATGTTTCTAGTAATGACATTTTGATAGAACTCGACGAAAAAATTCCGGCTTTGAAAAAAGGACAAATATTATCTCGGGAGAAAAGCAATGCGATTTCTTTTGAATTTCCCGATAGCATTGTAACAGGAGGTGAATATTATCTCCGCTTGTGGGTAGATGCATCCGGTGATGAAAAAGAATCCGACGAAGAAGATAACGTGTCGTATGGATTAGGGAACGGGCCAATTAATTTTAAAGAAGCTCTTCCTGATCTTATGATCAGCTCTATAAAAGATCTATCAGAAAAATCAGACGTTAAAGTTAAAATCAGTGTGAAAAATGATGGTACTAGGAAAGTGAAAGAAGGAATGAATGTTAAGGAACTTGAGTATGCTCTACAGAATTTTTTATTATTCATTTCTCCGCCGGAAGCGGGAAGTAAAACGTTTAAAGATTATCTTAAGCGAGTTAATAAGGAATTAAGTGAGTTTCGGGATTTTTTAAAAAAAGATGGTGCTACAGATAGGAAAATTTTTAAGATGATGGCCAGAATAGAATTTGGTTTTGAGATTCTGAGTGCATCTCTAGAGAAGTTTGATGAAAATGACAAGCTGGATAATTATATGCCAAAATTAACACAAGAATTCATGTCGAGTGAAGTGAATTATGTATTTTTTAATTTGTTTGATAGTGGTTTGTTTAAGAGCGCTTTGCAATCAAATAGTGGTAACTCTAAAAATCAGGCTTCTATTGACTTAGGATGGGTTGCGATAGGTTGGCGAATGTTAGGGGACTTCACCTTATTTGATTTAGAACCTCAGCGTGAATATTCTTTTGAATTGGAATTATCCAATAATAATGATAACACTGCTATTTACCCTAGCGAGTTCTCTTTTAACACAACCAGTAATTATTATTTGGTAATAGAAGTTGACAAATATAAATCGGTTAATGAATTCAAGGAAGACAACAATGCCTGTTTTTTGCAATTAAACTCCGGAAGCAAGACTGTAGATGAGAGTTTTTTTGAGGCTCAATTGAAATCTGAAGAGATAAGTAGGTGTGTATACTCAACACGGTAACAAACTAAGCTTTTTTCTGGGTAGGTCGGGTTAGCTTATTGAGCGCAGCGAGATAACGTAACCCTAAGCTTTTTTCTGGGTAGGTCGGGTTAGCTTATTGAGCGCAGCGAGATAACGTAACCCTAAGCTTTTTTCTGGGTAGGTCGGGTTAGCTTATTGAGCGCAGCGAGATAACGTAACCCGACATTTAATCTTGAAAAAAGTTTAAGTTATGATTGTGTGTATAAAAGCCAAGTAGATCTTAGATTTGGCGCAGCCAAAAAAACGTAACCCGATAAAAGTGTGTTTGAACCTATAAAAGTCGGGTTACGTTATCGCGCTACGCTTGATAAGCTAACCCGACCTACGTGACTAGACTATTCAATAAAAAACTGTTGACGTTGTTTCAATGTCAATTGACGTGGAACAATATTATGGGCATGCTCCACTAAAGCTTTATCTGATGAAAAAAGTTTCCATAAGCGAGCCGTTTTATCCTCAGATGCTGTTACGATATACTGATCGTCAGGACTAAAAGCCGCATAATTAACCCAGTTATGGTGTCCGGCAAATAAGGCAAGTAGTTTTCCATTTACATTCCATAATCGTGCAGTACGATCACTAGAGGTTGTCACGATGTGCTTTCCACTATTACTAAAAGTCGCATGTCTCACACTATGGGTATGCCCATTCAGTTGTTTGAGTTGTTGACCGTTCTCAACCCGCCACAAACGTGCAGTCTTATCGTTAGACGCAGTCACCACATACAATCCATCGGGGCTGAAGGTGGCGTGCATCACAAAACCGGTATGTCCCTTCAATTCATGAAATTCTTGGCCGGTAGCGATTTTCCACAGCCGAGCCGTTTTATCTTTAGAGGCGGTAACAAGGTAGTTTCCGGCTTTTGGGCTAAAAGCTGCTTGCTCAATTTCATCAGTATGTCCTTCAAATACATGTAATAAGTTGCCAGTGTTAACTTCCCAAAGTCGTGCAGTCTTGTCTTTAGAAGTGGTAGCCACATATTTTCCTTTGGGACTGAAAACAATATATCCAACTTTTTCTTGATGCCCGACTAATTCTCGCTTGAATTCGCCAGTATTCGCGTCCCATAACCGGGCGGTTTTATCTTCGGATGCGGTTCCCACATATTGACCATCGGGACTAAAAGAAGCGTGCCAGATCGAATTCTTATGTTTTAACTCAGCTATTTGTTTGCCAGTATGTACTTCCCACAGACGGGCTGTATGATCACGAGAAGCAGTCACTATCTTTTTACCATCAACACTAAAAGCCACCGCTTGAATTTTGTTAGTATGACCTAATAACTGAAACTGTTGTTGTTTGGCCTTAGTATTCCACACACTAGCGTCATTTCCGGAGATCGTTGCCACTTGTTGGCCATCAGGACTGAAAATGGCTCGCCAAACCATATCTTGGTGTTCTAATCTGTAATGTATGTCGTTGGGTTTGATATTCCATAAACGGGCCGTTCCATCAAAAGAGGCGGTCACTACTTGTTGTCCATCAGGACTAAAAGCAGCATCAAAAATATCTGCCTCGTGCCCTCCTAATCTAGCCAGTAACTGACCAGTTTTTACCTCCCATAAACGAGCATCACTATCTTGGGATACAGTGACTATAAATTGATTATCCGAACTAAAACTGATGTTTGTAATAACACCTTTATGTCCTTTTAATTGGAACAATGATTGACCGGTCTTAGCATCCCAAAGTTGCGCGGTAGGCTCCAAAGCAGCTGTAACTATATGCTTACCATCCGAACTGAATTCTGCATAATGTATATTACGTATATGCCCATTAAGCTCAAAGAGTGGTTGGTCGCTTTCGACCTCCCACAGTCGTGCAACTTTCTCAAAAGAAGCTGTAACTACCTTCTTACCATCGGGACTAAAATTGGCACTATAGATTTTGCCACCATGTTTCCAAATTTTTAAAGCTTCACCAGTGTGAGCATCCCACAGCCTAGCAGTTTTATCAATAGAAGCTGTTACTATATATTGCCCATCCGGACTGAAAGTAGCATACATCACGTTATCATCATGTTTTAATTTAACAATTTCTTCTCCAGTTTCGGTATTCCACACTCGTGCAGTGTTATCAAAAGAGGCAGTTACTACGCTCTTTTCCTTGGGATTAAAGGCAACATGATAAACGGAATTCTTGTGTCCTTCAAAAATAGTTATTGGTTTTCCGGTGGTAGTATTCCATAAACGGGCTGTCTTATCTTCAGAGGCAGTAACTACTTGTTTACTATCCGGACTGAAAGCAACCCTATAAACATCACCTTTATGCCCTTTTAAAACGTGTAATTGCTTGCTAGTCTTAACGTCCCAAAGTCGAGCCGTGTTATCATTGGATGCTGTGACTATTAGGGTTCCATCTGGACTAAATTCCACATCTCCTACCGAGTCCGTATGTTTTTTAAATACATGCTGTTCATGTAAATTAACTGTAGCATTATACAATTGTGCTCTTGCTTCCGGTACATAGGGTTTTTCCGGTTTTTCCGAATTCTTAGGTAAAGCTGCTAAAGCCAACAATACCCCATTGGTAGCATTACCTTTTGCGGTTTCTTGTTGAGCCAAATCGGCTAGAAAACGGGACTGGGTTTTCAAAGCTTGCTGTTCTTTCTTCACAGCTTCTTGTTTTTGGTTCCATGCGAGTACTCCCGCCCCTACAGTTACCAGCAAAAACACCGACAATACGGCAGTTCCCCAGCGGAATTGTTTAACTCGTCTTTCAGCTTGGCGACGGGCTTCCTGTTCCGCTTTTAATTTTTGGCGTTGTTGTTTTTCTTTCTCCGCTTGTTCTCGATTTTGGAGAGCAACACAAGTATTCACATAGCCGGCTTCTAATTGATTTAAAAAATCCGCGTGTGCTAGTGCTCTGGCATCTTCCAAACGAACCCCTTTATGAACCAGATAATCTTCCTTGTTTTGATTCTCTGTCCAAGTCAAAGCTGCTTGCCGAATGGTTTCACGCAAGTGGAGGTTGGTGCGGTTTTCATCCAACCAATTGGCTAACCGGGGCCAGTAACGGATTAAGGCTTCATGGGCGACTTCCACTTCTTCACGATGGGTGACGGTGTTAACACTGGTTACGACCAATCTAGCATCGGCTAAATGTTTAACCAGTTTTTTAGTCGCTGCTAGTTCGCCATTCGCCGGTACCAATTCTTCTATCCCTACGCGCCGGCGCGTATCTCTACCGCCTTCTCCTTGCACCGTATTCTCATCTAGGCGCGTTAAGCGGATAAATATATTTTTAAATTGAGTTTGCTCTGCTGGAAACAACTGATTATAAACATCATCTGCGGTTTTCGCAATCGCTTGCCTAATGCCACCAATACCCTCACGGTATTCTACCGTATTGAGCCAGCGACCATGTCGACGTTTCCACAATTCCTGTAAACCATGTTGCAACAGTGGCATTGCCCCCGGTTCTTCTTTGACATCATCTAAAATGGCGTTGCTCAAATCCGCTTCAAACCGGAGCCCGACTTTAGCCGCTTGCTGTTCCATCGCACTCCGTAATTCTGCCGTGTTCATTGGCCCTATCAAGGTTTGCCGTGCTTCCATTTGGGTTTTGAGGGCTTTATACGGCGCACATTCACCCCAAAAGTCGGCCCGCATCGTAATCACTACACGCTGTTGTTGATTGAGATTTAATAATTGCTCAATAAATTGTTGCCGTTCCTCATCATCAGTACACAGGGTGAACAGTTCTTCAAATTGATCCACCACGAAAACTGCCGGCTGATTTGCTACCAAAGCTTGTGCCGTCGTTAATTGACCTAATGGCTCATGGCTGGGAGTTAAATAGGCTAGTTTGAGATCGGGTTGTTGGGCTTGCAACTGTGGCACTAACCCTGCGAGGATCACGGAAGATTTGCCACTCCCCGAAGGGCCTAATACTGCCAAGAACGGATGTTCCGCCAGTTTTTGTTGCAATGTGCCAGTAAGCGTCTCGCGTCCAAAAAAGAATTCTCGATCCTCGGCATGGAAAGGATACAAACCCAGAAACGGACAATGGGCTTCGTAATCCGGTGGCGTTTGACCTAAAGCAAGAGCGTTAAAGCAAAGATCGCTCACTTCTTGACACAGCGTGTTAATCTCAAATAAGGTTTGATCGCGTTCCAGACGCACCGACTTACTCAAAGCAGTAGCATCAGCCTTTAGGACGCTTTGGAGCATTTGAGTTTGCTGGGCCAATTCTTCCTGTAATACCGGGGCTCGTTCAGTAACTAAAATTTGGAGTTGCTCCAAACCATATTTAATTTCAGCGTTGGTCAAAGGACGATCCAGCGAATCACTAAATAAGGGCTGGCCGGCGAGGCGGCTAAATAAAGCCGGTACTGTAATGTCATGGCGACCCGCCAAACCAGCTGTAGCTTCGGCTAATGCTGAATCTATATGACCGGACTCGTGCAATTGTTGGTAAAAACATTGTCCAAGTGCGAGGGCCGTTGTCACCGTCACTTTTTCGGTCATGGCTATCACCGCTGGCATCCCTAAATCCCGCACCAAACGTTGCCCTAAACCACCCATGGCACCTTCGGCTTCGGGACTGGCACTTTCGCAGGTGGACAAAAAGGCAAAATGGGGTAGACCACGCGGCCCTTGTAAGCGGCGTAAGCGTTGGATCAGTTTTTGACCGGTGACAACTTCGGCTTGATTGCCGGCACTGGCCCAGTAAAGGGCGGTATCTCCGTCTTTAAGCACTTTGCCGTGGCTAATAAAGTGCAACAAAGTGTATTGTTTACTGCGATCTGTTAATTGGCGACACAGTTCATCTAAAGTTGGTGGGCCAATAGCTCCGGAAATGAGTGCTAGCACATCACTAGGAATTTCACCGAGTGCTTTTCGCACCCCGGCAACGCTCCCCTCGACATCAAAAGCATCTAAACGATATTTGCCCAAATTTGTGGGGCTGGCGGCCAAAACTAGAGCCCGCAAATCACGTTTGCCAATTGGGGGAAAACGCCTATCGGTGCTAGCCGGAATGTATATGGAAAAAGGCAAATCTTGAGCAAGCCTTAAAAAATCCCAGTGACCATCTTTGGGGGCACATAAGCGTTCCCACCGTAAGGTTCTTAGATCGATATCTTCGGCTTCAACAAACAATAATATCCGCAAACCATCGGGACTTTCTCCACTGGCACGGTCAAACGCAACACGCACGTCGCCTTGGAAAAGTTTTTCACCCAAAAAGGTGCCATAGTCTTCGGGTTGTCCGAGTAGACTGTAGAGTTCTTCGATGTCGATTTGACTTAGTTGGAAAGTGCTTTCATGCCGAATTGGCAAGAGTACACCCGGCTGGCTGCGTTCCACTACAATTGGCCAGCTTTCTTTTGATTTGCGCTGGATGGTGATTTCAAATCTGTTCATGGGTTATGTTTGCCATTGAGTTTCAGGATACTTGAGTTTGGAGTCCAAAGCTTTAGCTTTGGGCAACCGGGTACCTCCAAAGCTGAAGCTTTGGACTCCAACAACGTCAATTCAAAAAAACTTGGGCATCTGGTTACCGGTTTATTTAAAAACATGTCGTCAGAATGCCGTTTAACCGACTTTCTTCAACTCTTCCAATAAGTCATTTGCTGATGAAATCGCCATATTAAACTGTTCCTCTTTATAAGCTAATGGCATGAATTGTTCTAGTGCTTTGGTTAAGTGAGCCTGGGCTTGTTCAAGTTCGGGGTTTCGCTCTTTTTTTAGGGATATTGCAAGTTCTGGAACACGGGCACGATCTGTACTTCGTGGACCATCAGTAGTTTGACCATCGCCAAGACAGAGTCGTACCGCTGGATCGCCAATGATAGCATAATTGCGAGCATCGTTATTGGCCGTCCATAAACTAGACAATTCAAAGTCATTGACCTCTGCACCATCTTTGATATCTTCTAGTTGAGCATTGAGATCAGAGGAGATTTCTGCATAACGCTCGTTAAAATACTCAATGGCTGAACCTATCGGATGGCCTTCCATCAGTCGTTTCAAGGTACTCTGAAAAACCGCTAATTGTGCTCCGGCCTTTTCCCAGACAAAAGAACAGCCCCAAGCACGCTCGACATGACCCACTGTGGCTAGAGCACCACCTTTGGGATGACTGAGTAAGCGTCGTGGTAATTGGGCTACAAAAGCATGTGGTGCAATGGCTGTGCGTTCATCGTATTCCCCGTGGGCAAATTCATCCTCATGAGGTGTACCAGCACCATAACAGGCAAAATGAAAACTAATCAGTCCGAGTAAACCAGTATCATCATCACTGATATCGTCGGCGGAAAAGTAAAAATCTTCGGGAATCGGTTTGCGCCCCCATCTTAAGCCTGGCCAATCTTGGCAGAGCAGTGCCCCTTGGTGAGGCAACTGGCGTGAATCTCCAAGAGGAAATCCCATCCCGTGACTGGCAGTGAAAAGTAAGGCCGGAGTATCGTTCCCTCTTAACAGTTGTTCTAATTGTGCTTTAGTTGCCTCCTCTTTGAGGAAAGTTTGTACTTGCCAATCTGGTTGATCTTGAGCCATCAACTCCGCTAACGGTTTAACCAGTTGACCTGCACTGAGTTGAGTAGCCGCATCGCCACTATTGCGTACCCCAAAAAAGCTCGCCCGGCGTGGCAAGGACGGTTTGCCGGTTTCAGCCGCTACAACATTATGGGCGTACTGGTAATATTCTTCCAAAGTGTCAAAATAAATACGGCCTACTGCATATTGGACATCAAGTTGGTACTGAAAACGATAAGGAATGGTTTCCGGATCACCAACAATAAGCAAGTAGTAGGGCATTTTATCGGGATCAGCCGGCCCGGCACCCGCTCCTTGTCTACCTATAAATTTACTTTTAGATTCACCCGGTTGATAACCTTTGCTATTTGTGTATTCCTGATAGTAATGTTCATGTTTTTGGGTAGCTTGCTGTTGCCGATGTTTTAATAATTTGCCTAGGGCTTCTTTGACGGCTGGATCAGCATCGTGAGCAAAAATAACCCCCCAGCCGGTTTCAGCTAGATTTTTCGGATCAATGCCCTCTATAACGGCAAAATGCCCTTCATTTTCTATCTTTATCTTCAGATCGCTAAAATGTGCTGGCTCGAATTTCTCGCTTTGTGCGATTTCGGAGATTTGCTCTGCTGTCTTGGGGGGCAGTAAATATTCGCCAGTGGCCCCGTTGATGCCATTAAAATTCAGTTGCTCTGTGTTCATATTAATATAGCTAGTTAAAAAAAAGAAAGATGTCTGAATCAGAATTAACAGAATTCAAGAATTTTCAGAATAAATATTTAATTAACTCTGGAAGAAAGACATTCTGTTAATTCTAAAATTCTGAAAATTCTGATTCAGACAAAAGGGTGAAAAATAATCGGCAAAGCCACGCTAGATTTAACACTTAAGTTACAAACTCCGTCCTACAACCCACAAATCCCTAATTGCTCAAAGCCGCTGACCACACTGCATGAGCAACTTCTTGGTTGTAAATATTGTTGTGAGCACCTGAACCAAAGGGATCTTTGTTTGTTTTACGAATAAAATTGCTACTTTCCAAGTTGTAGATTTTGCCGGCTTCAAACGAGTACGACTGATTGGAAGGAAGCATATCCATTTCGACAATTTTGAGCCCTGGACCTTGGATGCCACTGGTACCAAGGGCACTATACTTGGGCAATTCTCCGGGAGCAAAGCTTACTTGGCCAGCAACCCCAACTGCGGATGGATACATTGTCCCAACAGCAGTGTCATGTTCCGATTGTGTCGTGATGATTGGCCCTGTGACTTTATGGTCAGCAACGATTGAGTAAAAATAACCACTTTTACCGGGGGCTTTCGGGATGTTTGAACAATAAGACCACAGCGATAACGCACCTTGTACTAGGGTTACTGAATTTACCGGGCGAACTAAAGTACCACGGCCATTTGGCCCTGCCAAGGTAGCGGACATCACGATACAGCCAAAACTATGACCCATCAGATGAAATCTCACACTATCTGTACTGGCTTGTTGAAGTTTCTCCAATAATTTGAAGCCGGCTGTTTCGCCAATTTGGCGAGCACGCTGTTTCATTTTCCAAAAGGAAAGATTTTGCAAAGGTGCTAATACTAGACTCTTGAAAAAATCTCCTACCCCACCGAAACTGACGGATTCGGCATTTTCAGCTGCAGCTTGAAATATGCTGTCCGGATCAAAAGATTCACGATCAGCTTCCGGCGCACCACCCACACCATCATTACTCAAAGATGACTCTTGGTTTAATACTTCATAAGCTTGACGTACTTCTGAGGGTAATTCGTCTGGAGCCATATCATCCATAGCCGCTGCAAAAACGGTATGTAATGCTTCCCGTGTAACTTCAGTGTTAGCAATACGTTCCGCATATTGATCAACTAGCTGTTCCATCGGATCGGTTGATGTGTCAAAAGACACCGAACCATCGCCTAAGTTTTCATCGCCATAAGGCAAACTCGGCCAATGTATTCCGATCAACAAAGGGCGAAATCCGGGGCGCACCTGCCTAATCTTGTCAATATCGACCGGATTTGCAGCCATAGCACTAATCCAATTGTGGTATTGTCTTTTGGCAGCCGGCACATCACCCATCCAACCGTGGCTCATTAAAAACACATCGGTAATAGGGTTATCAGACAATTCCTTTAGCACCACCGGGCTCATCAGCCCCTTCAAACCGTCAGGATCATCATTGCGTTCTTTACCATCGGCATCAAACGCAATTAGGTAATATTCTAATGAATTGACAATTTCAATTGGCATTTTGCTAATCCTTATTACCGTTATATTCAAGAGTTGCCTGATCAACCGGTTCCACAACACTAACCCGTCCCATATCCGCAAAAACCAATTGGTTGCACAATAAGTTACAAATGACAATTAATAATAAAATTAACTTTTTCATAATTACTCCTTAACCTGTTCCACAAACCAAACTAAATCCGAATCTTGACTAATAGCTGGTAACTCGTTGGCTGGCTTAAAATCCAGATCGGAAAAATTCTTATTCATCTTTTTCATAGCATCCCAAAATAACAAGCAACTTTCAAAATCCTGCATAATAGAAGCAGCCACTAAACCATTCCGAGCCGCAATCCAATTCCAATAATCTTCCTTGATAACTGTCTTTACAATATGTAAGTAATCCATATCCACAAAACAACGGCAAATTGTCTCACTATTTAACCTAACTTTCGGATCACATAAATTAAACTCAATCGAAACGATACACTGCCGGATTTTATACTGCTGAACAATCAATTTTTTATGATGACTCAAAATATCCAATGCCTTCTGATACCAAGTCAATGCCGATTCAGCAGCTTGCAAAACATTATTCTTCTTAAGATAAAAAGCCCGATCATAATAAATATGCCCTAACAACCAACATACCCGACAAGCCACCAATTCATACGAATCTATCGACTTGTGATTCTTTAACAGCGGCTCCAAAATATTTAAGTGTTCTGTAAACTCTTTCTTAGTATACTGCTCCTTCCAATATTCATATTTCTTAAATAACTGTTCCATATAAGCTGGAAAAGGAGAGCTAACTATTTCTTCATGCAACTGCTTTATAAGCCGGTTAGATGTTTCATTGCCAGCATAACCCGGTACTCGAAAAATCCGACTAATCGTACTAAGAGCTAAACCGGTTTCGGCACTGATCCTTTCCTGAGACCATCCAGTTGTTTTTTTAATTTCATAAGCACATTCAAAAAGAGAAATCATTTTAACTACCCCTTATTAACTGAGCTTGCACAGAATAACAAGTTATCAAGTTTTAAAATTGTCACTGACATAAGTCAATAGAATACGTCAAAGGCATAATCCAAATGACGTGAGATATAGATGTTCAGACAAATGATTTCACGAAAAACCTCCAAGGTTTCCAAAATTTCTTTGGCTATAATCATTTTTCCGAAAGTGTATTTAGGGATATACATGAAATAAAATCGGCAATTAAACCTAACCGGTTTTAAAAACCGGTCAGATTTTATTCAACATGCAAGGAAATTATTTTTACGCACGTTTCTTACCTCCCATATTATTCATTAATTAGCTATTAACTGACACAGCAAGAACACGCTTGCGTAGAATAACAAGTTATCAAGTTTTAAAATTGTCACTGATATATGTCAATGGAATATGTCAAAAGCATAATATGAATGACGTGAAACAATAAAATTCCATATAACGGTCATGTCCATTCAAAAAATATTGCTATAATATGTAGGGGCAATCCCTTGTGGTTGCCCTGAGTAGTCACATTTAATTCAACACCGGCATAACCCCCGCTTTTTAAATCCCCCAAAACATTATTATCATTATTGATTGGAAAGAAACGTTTCGTTTGGTATTGCAAACCCCGTCCAGCTAAAACACTTATTATGCAATTCATTATTTATTTTGGAGGTAAAAATGTGTAAATTTTTATTTATTCTTATCCGTATTAGTTTTATGGCGTTACCGTTACATGTCCATGCTCATTCATTTACTATTGGTGTGGAAAATCAAGATTATTTACCATACTT
>Ga0233404_10000208_pt1 | contig 15761 bp, 2 predicted proteins | sample Na_oxic_2_MG_FD_179861 | JGI IMG/M metagenome (GOLD analysis project Ga0233404, IMG submission 179861) | Seawater microbial communities from Saanich Inlet, British Columbia, Canada - Na_oxic_2_MG | ecosystem: Environmental > Aquatic > Marine > Inlet | place: Canada: British Columbia | collected...
ATGTTAATTGATGGATTAAAATAACAGTAAACAGTCAAAAAGCATTAATGATATAGTTAATGTGTGGTTTATGAGAGATATAGATGATAATATTCCGGACAAGAACTACAAGGATTGCATTTTAGAAAGGATTTATAAGAAAGGATTTTTGCAAGCGATAACAATAACTACAAGGATTGTATTTTAAAAGGGATTACAAACCGGCGTATTTATTTTCACGGTTAAGTGCCAAAATCCTTTCTTATAAATCCCTTCTAAAATACAATCCCTGTAGTTATTGTCCTGATAGTGCTGACCTTTTCAACAAGCCTATGGAGAAAAGTACAAATGCGTTCTCAAATCTGTCGGAGATGTTGGCAGTGTATCTCTGGTGATTATGTAAAAACTGCTGGTTAATTCTTCAGTGGATAAAGTACAGCGGTTTAACGACAAATCACGTTCTGGTAACAATTTTTCAGAAGGTAATATCATAAGCTCAGATAATACAACATCGTTTAGGATAAATCTGCCATTTATACCAAAAGCTGCTTCAGTATCAATTGTGCTACCATTTGTGGATGATATGAAGTCAGTTGTTAAAAATATTGAACCGGCGTTGCCTATTCCTCTGTTGTAACTGATAAGAGCACTTCTGTCCAAAGTAAGATTCTTAGTAATGATGTTCATGTTACCGGCATCAGCAGACGATATTGAGCCTACCGAAATACTACTAAATTTTTCAAGGGAAAGATTTTTAAGGGGAAGCCCGTTAAATCCATTTATGGTGATAGTACCAGCTTTTCCAAAAACACCTTCCTGCCCACTTTTATTTTTAACTGTAGCGGCTCTAATCATTCCAACTTCTTGCAACATAACATCTTGCGCTCGTATGTCAATATTTCCTGCATTGCCATTGGTACCAGTGGTTGCATCTATAATACCTTTGTTTACAGTTAAAGTAGGTGTTTCAATTGAAATGTTTCCTCCTTTACCGGGCCCATAATTGGCAGTACCAATGTTGTTAAGGTAAAGTCCAAATAATAACTTGGTATCTTGTTCGCCGATTCTTTCTAAAAATGTATCAAACGAAACTTTTGCTGGGTTCACTTCAACTGCAATAGCTTGTAATTTTTCAAATAAATCTATAGCTTTTTGTTTAGTCACATTGTAAATTTTTTCTAAAATTTCAGGTGTTGGAATACTAAGCACTAATCCTAAAACATTAGGACTGATTCCATTTAGCTCAAGCTTAACCGCATTAATAATAATGTTACCACCACGGGTATTATCCTCAAGTTCTTCCATTGCCCCAGCTGTTATCCTTGCACTATTTGTTAGACTTATTTTTCCTTGAACAGCAATATCAATACCCTTTCCATCTATATCACCTTGTGTGTTATCAGCAAATACGCTACTACTTTTCATGACAAATTTTCCGGCACGAATAAATACATGTCCTCCACCTTTTCCGCTGACATCAATGTTTGCTAAATCTACAGGTTGACCAGAAAAAGGGTCTTTTGGACGAGCATTAAAAAATTTGGACAAAGAAGGTGACATTTGTAAATACATGGACAGTTTTTGCGCACGTTCCATAGGAGGAAACGTATCTAACAATTTTATAGTCCTCTTTTGTTCAAAAGACATTTTTGCAAGCATCTCTGATGAAGTAGGGATAGCATTTTCTAATGCGATTGTCATTAAATTAATTCGGCCACTCGGTGCATACAATGTACTTTTATTAATTTCTAAGGTACAATTTTCAATGCCAGTTGCTACAAGATTCATGTTTCCTTTGGGCGCAAATAAAGTACCATTATTAATCCTTAATTCATCAGCCATTAGAGATAGAGTTTGATTTTCTTTAAGTTCAAGAAAACTACCATCAATGGAAATAGAAGACGATAATCTATTATCTAAAAAACCAAATGCTTCTGGTGATGCAACAGTCAATACTGATTTTTGGGGCTGAGTCGCGGAAAATTTACCATCTTTAAAGAGTACACTATCTGCCGTACTGGCATGAAAAGAACCGGAAATATCCAAACGCGCATTACTTCCAAATGAAATGCCCCAAGGATTAAGCAAATATAAGTTAGCTCCTTGAATATCAGAACGAAGTGTACCATCAATAGAGGAACCATTACCTCCGGTTACTCGTGTAATGATGTTGTTCACCGAATTAGGGCCGGTGAAATTAGCAGTTTTTCCTTGCTTTATATTGAAATCACTGAAGCTGTGAAACAAGTTTTGTCCCATTTTTTCGCCCAAATTTGCACCGATATTAATGAATCCGTTTTGGGACGGTGATAAGGTTTGTATAGAACCTCCCAACGTACCATCGGTTACAACTTGGGCATACAAATTTGTAGTGAACAATAAAATACTCAACAGAAAAACAGAAATTATCTTTAACATTGAACTTTCCTTTAGTGTGTAAAAAAATATTATTTGGGATATTGGGCAGACACGCAGGTCTGCCCCTACTATTACTTACTACCAAGCACCCCAATAACAACCCCAATAAAGCCCATCCGGATCCGTATAAACAACCGGACTATTCCCCACATAAGTATAAAGCCCCAAATTAACCGGTTCATACACCCCATCATTAGGAAACCCATCCAAATAGTTGTCCAAAATGGGATCTACGGAGAGCCAGACGCTGGTGCGTGGATCGTAGTACCGCGCTTCGACGTAGTATAGGCCGGTTTCTTCGTCTAACTCTTTGGCGGTGAACCAGTAGGGAGTCCGTTGGGTATTGCTTACTTCTTCAACAAAGGTTTCGCCGAAAGGAAAGTATTCCAGATGTTGATAAATTTCGCCATCGGAGTCAGTTACATAAGCACTGCTGCCTAAGTGATTCCAGTGGTAGAAATATAAATCCTTTTCTTCCGGGACGCTGCCTTTGGTGTTACTGCCGGGCTTGTCTTGCCCCATCAACTTGGAAACTATCCGCGCTGAGCCAGCGTAAATGTGTTTGGTGCCGGCTTGGCGATTGCGGATCACAAAGTATGAATTGATATACGCAGTTTCGCCTTGTGGCCCCTTCTTTATTACTCGCTTACCAGCAGCGTCATAGCTGAAAACCAGCTTTTGGCCATTTTCGTTGATAAGTTGGATGCGATCTTCTTCATCCCACTTAATCCCACGTTCATTGGCATTTTGGCTATGTACCCAAGCTGACTTATTACCATTGGCATCATAGCTAAAGTTGCGTTCCCCAATCAGCGACGGCGCATGAGGCTGGGTATGATTATACTCGTATTGCCAATCGTAACTCGTTTTTTGCTGCTCTACCAGAGAGCCAGATGGCTCACGAACTTCATGGTGTTGGTTTTTGGCCATGATGTTGTGGATATTATTATACGTCATATCCAGTTGGTAGCGATTTTGTTTCTTCGCTTGGCTAAAAGTACCAGTGGCATGAGTGAGGCGATACAGATCGTCATAGACAAACTGGTATTGTGTCGCGCCGCCCTTTTGGCTCGGAGATGTCACTGCCGCTGCATTCGCTTGGCCCAAAATATTGCCAACATTATCATACTGATAGGTCAAATCTTGGAAATATAGATCGCCTAAGCGCGTGGTTAAGGTAGCCAAGCGTCGATTCAAGGGATTATACCCATAGTTATTACGGACATTATTGCCTTGTTCGACAAAGATACGTTTCTCAAACTTGTTGTATTCCAAGCGGTTGACATACGCATAATTATAAGTTGCTTTGACTCCGTTCACCGTTGCGAGTAAACCACCAGAGTCATACTGGTTAGTCAATTCTTCCCCATCCGGGTAAATCAGAGTTTGGAGCCGATTCCAAGTGTCATAAATAGTTTCGGTAGTGTAAACCTCAATACTATTTTCACTGTTACCAGAGGTATCCGATTTCAATTCACGGATGGTTTTGACAACTTCACCGAGTGCCCCATAAAAGCGTTCTTCCGTACCGGCTTGATCCTTAACCTTTTCGATACGGTTGGCGCGATTGGCACTGGCTCCGGGCTCGCCATAGTTGTAATGGACATTGTTTTCCGCAAACAGCGGGTAAGTAATACTTGCAAGGCGATTGTAATCATAAGCATAAACTATCGCTTGGTTCGCTGCTCGCAGGTTCGCCGTGATTTTCTGGGTGAGGTTGGAAGCCAAATCGTAAACCTTTTCGGTTAAACCGGTATCCGGATTATTGATTTGAGTTCGCCGTCCCAAATTATCATAGCTTGCCGTGGTGACGTTGTTGGCAGCATCTGTGACGGTTACGATTTGGTGGAGCGGATCATATTCGTAGTTCGTCCAGATCGAGCTACCAGCGTTGAATTGTTGGATCGCGGTTATTTGGCAATAGACATCACAATAAGTATGCGTGACATTGCCATTCGCGTCAACTTCGGTTATTAAGTATTGGGGTTGGCCATTATTATCGCTCCCAAAACCATAGCTAGTAGTAGTGGTGGTATTATCCGGAATCGTGGTGGTTAATTTCCGATCCAACACATCATACGTCATCCGCGTCGGTTGGATCGGCTCCACATTATTATTGTACATTCCCTTAGTTCCTAACGGTTCCGTAACCGGATAATATTCTTCAACTACGCGCCCGGCAAAATCATACTTCACCCGCCCCGATACGATCATCTTATTGCTGGGGGTGGCAGCTTCGCCATTGAAAATGGCCGCGTCCTTTTTGAGTTGCACCACGCGCTTGAGGCCATCGGTAAATTTCACCACTTCGATTGGATCGCTGCTATCCCGATACACATCAATATGTTGCGTCAATGCCCACGGTTTAGTGGAGTTGTGGTGATACTCAAAGCGCAAGGTGGCAAGGCTAGTACCGGTTTGGTAAGGCCCCACGATAGTCGCAAGCCGCCCAAATTGGTCGTAAGTGTAATTCACTTCGTTACCATTAACATCGGTGATATTAGCAATATCACTATATTTGAGGTTGTAACTGGCAGTCGAGGTATAACCAAAACTGTCAGTGGTTTGCTCTTTGTAAGTATGCACTTGATTATCGTAAGTGTAATTCAAGCTATAGCGTTGGTCTTTATAATTGCTTGGGCCAGTTTCTTGGCTGACATTTCCATACTGATCGTAACTAAAATCAGTAGTCGCGGCTTGGCCATTCGCCAAATACCGGCGTTGCTGGATGCGGTTGCCAGTCCCAAGTTCGTAGTTGTATTCGGTGCGGCGCATTACCACCCCATTCCCTTTAACTTCGATACTGTTAGGTTTGCCTACTATATAATTACTCGGATCACTGAAGTAAGTGGTGAGCGTTTCGACATCATCTTGGGAGCCAACGTCGGCGAAATCTACTTGGCGGGTTTCATTGCCGATGCCATCATACATATATGTTTTGGCGGTAAATTTACCGGCGGTTGGTTGGCCCTCGAAAAACCGATTCTGAACTTCCTGGGCGAATGGAAATGCCGTTACGGTTAAATGATTAAGATTTGTCAATTCACTGTTATCGGCGAGGTTGCGGATAAAGTAAACATTTTCACTTTCGACGTACTTATTGCCATTGCCATTGCTGATGGTTTCCAGCCGTAACAAGCCTTGGGTATAGAAACTATCATTATGGTAAGTACGGTTAGTGATCCGATAGTGGTTATCGTTGGGGTCGCGCAGGTGTTCCACGACTTGTTGATAACCATAAAAACTCCGTTCTTGGCGATTATAAAAACCGTTGTGGTACTGATAGGTTTTCACTTGGGTATCCACGCCATCACCTTGGTGGCCATCGGCGGTTGCGACTTTGGTCATTACCCACTGGCTAAAGGGTAGGGCGTAAGTATTGCCGGTGCGGGCGTAGTCGATGGTAATCATGGCTCCCAACGGGCGGTGAATGCGTTGCAGGAGATTGGTGCGCCCAATTGGGTTGCGTGCCACTTTAATATTATTATCTGCTTGCGAGAAGAGATAATCCGGATAGCTGTCGCCGTCGATATCCTTAATTTTGACTTCGGGGCGATTGATGCTTTGTTGCTGGTGATTACCGGGATTAAGGATTACATAGCATTCTTCCGGCTCTTCGGGCTCACCGCAAACTAGAGGGCCAATCCCAATACTGAAAAAGACACCCGAACCGAGAGCTGTATTGCTATTGGCACTCAGCCCTTTCGGTAAAGGATTGGACCAATTAAAATTTGGAGCAAAGCCACTGCCAGTATTTAGGGCTACTTTGATAAGATTGGGGTTGTTGGCATAAGTAGTTAGGAAATCAATTAAGCCATCGCCATTGATATCAAGGAGCATACTGATGGTTTTGGCGGTATTGCGGGTGAGGCTGTTACCGGCAGCAGAACCATAGTCACCAGTATTGAAGCCGACGGGGCCAGGCAAAGATTGCCCAGCGTTGACGGTTTTCATTGCGGCGGTTCCCCACGGCTCTGGTTCCGCAAAGCGATAGCCCAAGTTGAACGCTACCCAGAGTTGCCCATTGGCTAAATAAATCAGTTTGTCGGGCAAGCCATCGGCGTTTATATCTTGTAAATCACTGGCCATTGCGCCACCACCATCTATGGTCGCCCCGACAATTCCAACTGGGGGCATTTCACTGGTGAGGTTATTGATATGGCCACTACCGCCAGCGACAACTTGGGGTGGATTACCATTAACTTTGTTATTGGAACTAGCTTGGGCTTGGCGCAGTCCTTTTAAATCGGCAGATTTACGGTTAGATTCCAATCTGCCGGTCATTTGGGTGAATTGGATGCCATTGTAGCCGGCAATGTCTGGTTGTAAATCACCGTTCATATCAATGTAATCGACGATACCGGTACTGGCGGAGCCGGCAGTTGCGCCGGTGTTACCGTCGTTATTTTTGGACTTGGCTTCACTTTGGCTGAGGCGATCTACGGCGCGGTTGCCATTGTAGTTGTTGGCTTGGGGGATTTCGATATGATCCATACCCCAGCGCGAGCTACTCATTTGGGTCGCGGTTGTCCAAGTGTTGTCATCGGTGCCTTTCCAGCGTTTATTTATAGTCTCCGGATAGAACGGAATGAGGTTGAGTTTGACATTTTTGGCTACGCCGTCCATGCCTTGATCTAAATAACTGCTGTTGCTACCGCTGCCACTACCACCAGTGTTTGGATTAGAAGTGGTGGTTTCTGGATTTAGATAGAAATCAGCAACTTCAGCCGGAGACAAGGCTCCGTTGTAGATGCGAACGTCGTCAATAACCCCTTCAAATTGCTGGTTTGCATCCCAACAACCTCCCAAGCAATCTTGATCGCCTCCAAACCAGAATCCTGATGAACCAACTTCCAAATTACCTATAGGAGCGGTAGACCAAGTATCTGCTAAACTACCATCAATAAACACTTGAACTGTTGCTGATGATCGCACCAAATTAATTAAATGCCATGCACCATCATTGATCGTTGGAGTGTCAAAAATGTGTTCTACCCCTTTAAGGAGTATCGTGATTTTGCCAGCATCTTGTCTAATTAAAAATTCATTAGCGGTATTTGAGCCGGCTGAATCAGATGCACTAACTAAATGTTTACTAGAACCTGTTTGAGTAGTTTTTGCCCAAAATCCTATACCAAAGGAATCAAGCCCATTCATGGCCATGTGATTTAGCTTTATTCTGTCAGTACTTCCATTAAAGCTATAAGCACCATTCGCATTACCAAACTGATCGGTAGTCAAAGTTGCCCCATTAACTGTGCCATGAAGTTCATTACCACTACTATCATTAGCATCACCATCCAACTTATAATGAGCGACTAGAGTAGTTCCACTGTGGAGTTTCTTAATCTCTGCTTGAGACAGGGCACGGTTGTAGATACGCACATCATCAATTAAACCTTTATATGTATTGTATCCAAATCCACCATCATACCCTATAAACAGACTTTCCTGTTTCATCCTTGCATCATAGTCTGCAACATATTCTGCTAACAAATTGCCATTAGCATAAAGTTTCACTGATGAGTCATTTCTGACTGTAGCGATATGTGTAAATTCTCCTTCTGGCAGCGCAAAATTTGCCCAAAAGCTAAATTTAGGAGCCGTTCCTTGTGGATATTGTTGAAAATAAAATCCATTCAGTTCACCATTAATCCAGCTTGAATAATTGTTACCAACGTGGCTACTCTTCATAACTACTGGAATAGCTCTACTAGATTGTTGTGGAGCAATAAAATAACTTATTGTCACGTTTTTATTCAATTCAAGCTCCGCACTGTTTGCAATTTCAATATAGTCATCAATTCCATCGAATTGTGCAGCTTGGCCAATTTTACCAGCAACATAACTAAAACCACCATGCTCAGTACCATGATTCCCATTACCACTTTTATCATTGGCATTATTTTCAAAATCATAATGAGCGACTAAGCCATTATTCGTGTTTGTGCCGTAAAGCTCCTGAATTTCTGGTTCAGATAAGGTACGGTTGTAGATGTGGATGTCGTCAACTTGTCCTGTCAAAAAATAATTCAGGCTATTACTAGGTGCTCCGATTCTCATGTCATTTTGTGGACCGGAAATGATGTTATTAAATGGACCACAAATATCGCCTGTAGCTAGTTGTCCATCAATATATAACGTAAGTTGATCTGTAGAACCATCCCAAAAGGCTGCTACGTGATGCCACTGTCTTGGTGACATTGGTGCTATTATAGACATTCTAATATCATCTGCTTGACTCGCAATTCCGAAGAGGATAGCTCCCTGTGGATAACTACGACCACAATATACTTGTGATGAACCTAGCACCAAGAAGGTAAAACCTTGCGAACTTCTAGTCTCAGCACCGTTAGCAATTAAATAGCTGTTTACATTGGGTACAGCATCGTATTTAATCCACATAGCTACGGAATAAGGAGGAGTAGTATCCTGAACGGGTGTATTGAATTGTATGTGATCGTTACCATCAAAAGCATAAGCACTATTCGCATTACCAAACCGATCCGTAGTCAAGCTCGCTCCATTAACAGTACCATGCAATCCATTACCACTGCCATCATTGGCATTGCCATCAAACGTATAACAACCAACCTGCCCCGATGGAACCGTATTACAACTACTCTTTGGTTTCTCAGTTTCCGCCTGAACCAACTTATCCTCCAAAGTGCCTTCCTCATGAGCAGTCTTCAACTCCTTAATCGCACCCTTAAAACCCTCCGCTGTCAAATCAGCATCCGTAATCACAATCGGACCATCCGCCCGCCCCCGATTACCATAATAACCAAACGTCGACCAACCACGATAAGGCTGGGCAATCACTTGATACGGATTCGAGCCCCGAAATATCAACGGCATCGAAGTACCAAGTCCATCTATATCCGTCGCCCCAACCTCAATTTGGGTCAAGTTTTCCAGCAGACTTGGTTCCGTGCTACTCAATTCCACATAAACTTTTTGTCCAGCATCTCGGGTTATGGTAAAACTACCATTGTCAATTTCACCACCACTAACTGTAATGATATGTTTTTTCAATAATTCACCTTCGCTCTTGAAAGTCAGCGTGATCGTAGCCTCAAGCTCCGGATCAATATCAACCCCAGCGAGCACTGGTTCAATTACATAAGTACCACTTATAGCGGCCTCCCAATCTTCGGCTGGCTCCGTGTTATTCACCAGCGGATACACATCATAACTACAGAACATCGGCGTTTGAATCAATGGATTGCCATCCTCATCCTGTAACGGTATCGCCGCATCAACCACACTGGTATAAGTCAACGTCAACGGTGTCGTCTCACTCCACACCAATTTAGTCAAATCAACCTGCGAATCAATGCTGACATGAGCCGTAATATGATCTTGGCCTATCACATCAATCGGCTGATTCAACACAATACTCCCAACTTCATCCGAGTTCAGAGTTTGTTCAAAAATCACGACCGCATTTTTATACAACTTGAGAGTAATAGCGTCGGTAAGAGCCGCCAGCTTTTGCAATTCCCCGCTAACCGTCACCGTCCCCGCAAACGGCATACTGACATACATCCCCGCATAGCCAATTAAGAAAAAGTCATCTTCGGCATTGTAATGGTACATCTCCAAGCCATTAACATCCAAACTTGCCGGTTGATTATTGTAGCGAATATCCGGTACCCACCTAACCTGATCAAAGGCTCCATCAGTTTTCGACTGCACCCGGAAATAAATCATATCCCCAGCACTGACAGTTATGGCCCCAACATCGGTAGGAGTCTTCGCTGTATAATCATCTGGGCCAATATCCGTAAACCACAACTCGGTGGCATTATGTTGGATCGCTACCCGCACACCATCCGGCTGGCCTTTATACTTTTGGCGAGCTTCACTGGTATCTTCCAACAATTGCACCGCACCAGTTATCTGAATTTCGCCATCATACTGGACTTCCCAACGGCGCACGGCATCAATCAATGGAAACACATCCAATTGGCGTTGATACTCTGGCCCATAATTTTTCAGCAAGTTGCTCGTATCCGCCGTATTATCATCATTGGGGATCGGTGCTGGCGTATTCGCACTGTTCGGCGTAAAACTTGGATGGCCATTACTATCCAAACCATTGAACAAGATTTGGCCATTATGGACAAAGTCCACTAAACCATCCCCATTCGCATCACTGAAATAGGATTTCGTCTTCGTGAAATTGTTGTTGTTATTTAAGGTTGTGGCATCGTCCAAGTATAATTCTGGCCCCACCGAAAATACCCGGCTCTCTTCAACCGAAATTGCCGGCAACCCGGCTACTAAGACTCGATTGCCAAAAGTTGTCGTGCCATTGGGGCCAGATTGATTAGGCCGATAGAACACTTCTTCATCATCCTTAAATACTTTATCCGGCAAAGTATCGCCATTGATATCTAATAATGTAATTATGCCTTCGGATTCCGAGACACTAAAACCATAGCGAGCCCCCAACGATGCCACTTTATCCCGATGGGTATCGTTCAAGCCTAAGTACAAAGCTCCACCCTTAGATTTGCTCTTAGTACCACCGATTGCCGTGGCAGCCCCTTCGCCGAGCAAGCCGGCAGTTAAATTATCGTGGCCGGTATTCCAATCTTGCGGATTGGCAAAGCCCTTATAATTACCATTGCCATTGCGAACATCATCATAATAATCAAAGGTATGGGTATTGAAAACGCTGGCATCGCTACCTAATTGGCTCATTGATTTCAGCAAAGTTTTCCGAAACGGCCCTTCCGCATACGCAAACTGGTAACCGCGCACTGGTTCACCGTTGAAAGTGATTTCAATCTTGCGTAACAAATCCGCCGTCACTCGCTTAAAGCCACCACGACCATCAATCTTAACATCTGGGCGCCGAGGCTCGTTTAAGTCTCGATCCCGAATAAAGGTAATTTGATAAGCCCCGGGTGCATTGTTATAGCCGGTATAATTAATTGTCTTAATATATAATTCATAACCGGGAACTATGCCGTGAGTTAAGCCAACATCCATAACCGCTTGATAGCGATATTGGATATTATTATTGTTCGTATCTCGAACTTCGCGTAATGCCCAAGTAAATATATTGCCGCTATTATCTTGCAAAGTTGCATCATTGACTGGGCCACTCGTAGCCGGATCCGCCCCGTAATAGCAAGCCCTCCCATTTTTATCAACTACTTCCCACCAATAATTTTTTGGATTGCTGCCATGCCGAACAATTTTGCGGAATTGGCCCTCCACTCTGGTATGAAAGATTTTTTCGCTGCTGCGCGATTGCAAAGGCCCACGATGAACCACCGGCGTTAGCATTTCCCCATTGAGCATATAAGTTTCGGTTTCATGGGTAGTCGAATAACGCGGGACTCCCCAACGTGTCACCACTGCAATATTTGGAATTGGCAAAGTCCATCCCAACCCGAGCCAGCCGGAAGTTACCGCAGAATCATAGCGCACCGTTAATTGTGGATGCAGATCGAGCCGTCCCTTGGGGAGTTCCAGCGGATAACTTACCCGAGCCGTCCCATTATTATTCGCCTCTGGTGGCTCAATCACATTGACTTTATCAGCCGGGCTGGCCGCATTTTGCCGAAAATCTGGGGTTTCATGTTGGAGATTAGTCGGCTCTGCTGGCGAATCCGGTGACATCGTCACGGCATTGATCATAACGGTGAAATGATCGGTTGCACTGATAATCTCCTGTTTCTGAGAATCAAGCGTCACCCGTTCCAACATTACCCATTTACCGGTGGCATCATCGAAATAAAAAGTTTTGATGTCATCCTCAATATAACCCGGCGGTAATTTATTTTTGTTGTAAGGTACTTTGACCTTAATTTTCTTCTTAAATTTAGTACCGCGTGGCAAGAAACGATAGGCAAAGCGTGGCTCTTTCGTCAGATTGACCATACCGGGCGGCAGGGTTGGCGCTTCAATCTCGTTTAACGATTTAATGTCCAAACAAACTTCAGCCTCAACCGAATCAACCTCAATATCCAAACCGGCTTCATCATGATAAAGTTTCTTAGCTTGGCCGGGCGCAACTTTCTTGGCCGGATCGCAAGGTGGTACCACTACTGGATAAAAAGTTTGTTTGCGGGTTTCACCATTGTCATCGACAAACACGAGGACTTTTGTCCCATTTTCCCCAGCAGACAATCCCGGCGATTCACCCGGGGCGGGCTCAGACGACAGAGCCGGATAGTACATTTCCCACTTGCCTTGCGCATTGCGCATTTTTAGGGTGCCATCTTTCAGCAAAGTGACATCATCATACTGTTCCGCAAAACTAGCTAAGGAAGCTTTTTTATTCTGCATGACTGGTTGCGCTAAAATTTCACGTCCCTGAACAGTCACAAAAGTCACGTTGGCATTATCATCTTTAGACATACCAATTGGTTTATCTATACTGGCTTGAGTCACTTGTACCGGGATAAGCACAAAATGTTCATCATCAACATCCAATTCCAATTGACCATTAGCAGTTTGCACGACTTGCCAATTATTATTCACGCAGGTTGGTAAATCATTAACTTGTTCTAACAGAGACAGCGCATCTGGAGCGGTTAAAACATCGGTACTCATATCAATCGCCGTTGGCTCCTCATTATCGAAGTTACTCAATAATGGCAAAGTCAAATCAGCATCTTCTGGCACCAACGCATTATTGGTAAAACTTACCCCAGTCCCAATAATCACATTCGGCTCAAATCGGGTACCTTCCGCAATAATCACATCAGTCAACTGGGCTCTTTCCAGAATATCGGCATTGGTGATAATGGCTTTTTGGCTAGGAGTCCCCATCACCATCCCGCCAAGCGAGCCGCCATCAATAGTAGTACCTTCAGCCAAAATAACATCTTGCAACCGCCCCTTATTATTAATATTACCAACCACTACCCCACCACTAACTATCGCCTCGTGGGTAGTACTTATATTAAGCAAGAAACCTTGATTATCAACTGTCTCAGCCAAAGTACCACCATCCACCACCGCATCTGGCAACACCGTGACATTACTTACAACGCCTAATCTATTATCCGGATCATTGATAACCGTAATCTCACCACCCAAATTACCCCCATCCAACCGCGAGCCCACAAAATTGGCATCGCTGATAGTCCCCTCACTGCGAATTGCCCCGCTAAGTTCGCCACCACTGACGGTAGCATCCGGCGCAACTGTCACATTAGACAATATTCCCTTATTAGTATTATCATTTTCCAAATTAACATTAGAAATATTCGCATTTTCCCCAAACTTACCATCAGTAACCGTTGCTCCACCAAAATTACCAGTCATATTAATATTGCCGGTTGTGGGTGGGTTTGCTATTGCTGGTAACTCAAAGGTTGTGGGTGGAGATTTAACCGGAGTGCCCACAATTGGAGGGACAACGACTGGAGAAACAACGACTGGAGGGACAACGACTGGAGGAACAACGACTGGAGGAACAACGACTGGAGGAACAACGACTGGAGGAACAACGACTGGAGGAACAACGACTGGAGGAACAGGCGGCTCAGGTTTCACGACTTCTCTTACAAAAGCCAAACTCGCAATTTTGCCATTTTCCAAACCCGGAAATTTTTTCGCAACATAGGTAGCCCCGCTAAACTTGTCACGATCATAAATCTTAATATCAACTCCGGTGGCATCACCAACAATAATTTCATCATCACCATCATCATCAATATCGCCGGTAGCAAGCTCAACACCGTGTTTAAATCCGCTATCAAACTCATTTATCCAATTGCCTTCAAGCGAATAAATTTCCACCCCGCCACCATGTTTTGCCATACCAACGATAATTTCTAATTCACCATCACCGTCTAAATCGCCGGCAGCGACTTTGACACCATAAATAATAGATATTGGTTTCTTGTCGGGTTTTGGAGCCGGTTTTGGCTCTGGCTTAGGCTCTTCTGGTTTTGAAGGTTCTGGAGCCGGTTTTGGCTGCTCTGGCTTAGGCTCGACTGGTTTTGAAGGTTCTGGAGCCGGTTTTGGCTTTTCTGGCTTGACTGGTTCTGGAGCCGGTTTTGGCTTTTCTGGCTTGACTGGTTCTGGAGCCGGTTTTGGCTCAGGTTTTACTGGCTTGTTACAATGTCCGGATTTTCCCTTACTACATGAGTTGCCAGGCTCTTCGCTTTTATTAGACTTACGAAAACCACGCCGCGTGTTTGGATTGACAACGTCTAGAGCAAATGCAGCAAACGTATTTACCTCTGTACCATCAGCTTTATAAATGGCAACCTGATCATCATGATGTAAATCACCGGCGATGATTTCCACAATGTTATCACCATCAATATCAGCAGTGGTTATACTGAATTTGGTATTATCCCCCAAACTAGCCAGTGGAATACTGCCAAGATGCTCACCATCATATCCATATATAGATACTCCATCCCTTTTGGCATCACCAGAAGCGATAAAAAATTCTAGCGAATCATTGTCCAGAATAAATTCACCAGCCGCAATATCGCCCTCACGAGCCGGTGAAAAACTATGGAGTTCGGTACCATCCTCTACTTTATAAAATGACACTTGCTTGTTAACAGTAACCGCAACTTCATTGTGGTCACTATCAAAATTACCAGCAGCGATATTAATGTTATTACCAGATGTCGAGGTTGCAAAATCTCTTACAAAACCACCATCAACATCTCGAACAACAATTTGATTATCACCAGTCTCATTGGCAATGATTATTCTTGGCTCCAACGATGACTGCTCATCTAACGATTGTGCTATCACATTAAAGGGCAATAAAAACAATCCCGCAAATATGAATAATAAAGTGAAAGTTTTGGCGTTCATTATTTAGTTTCTCCCAAGCATGGAAAAGTCAAACCCGCAATGGTTCATGCGAATTTAATTGTTAATTCGTGTCAGTCCAGTAATATCAAGGATAACCAAATTCTGGTAAAAATTGGTTATATATCTTAACGTTTAAGGATAGATACTAAGGAATAAGGATTTAATAATTTCCAAAATTTTTCCAAACCTGACAGGTTTTAAAAACCTGTCAGGTTTAGTTTCGGGTTTTATTAAATCCCCATCCCTAACCTTTTCTGGTTTATAACGGATTGCAAGGAAACCACAAAATAATGGATACCTACCACGTCAAAAAATAACGTCAAGCCCCCCACAACCTCAAGTCCAATTATGGAAAGCAATCGCCCCAAAATTCGTCACAACCAGTCATCTTTCAAATATCAATACGACTCCTAAATTTTCTAGCAAGGGGCATTATACACAAAATTGTCAAGTAGTAAAACTTTTTCTATCAAATTTTCAAATAATTTCGCAATGCTAGGATAAATAAGATAGATAAACACTTACTTGTTCCACACATTGGATTACATAAAATGCAC
>Ga0233404_10000209_pt1 | contig 15728 bp, 14 predicted proteins | sample Na_oxic_2_MG_FD_179861 | JGI IMG/M metagenome (GOLD analysis project Ga0233404, IMG submission 179861) | Seawater microbial communities from Saanich Inlet, British Columbia, Canada - Na_oxic_2_MG | ecosystem: Environmental > Aquatic > Marine > Inlet | place: Canada: British Columbia | collected...
CATCAAAAACTAGAACATCGAGTGTAACAAACATAACTTTTTTTCAATGAGGCAGTGGGCAAGAAAAAGACTTAAGGGGTCCTACATAAAAGTTTAAGTTATGCCCGCGTGTAGTATAACTACATATACCTCGATATTCAAGTTTTTTATGAACTCCGAAAATAAAGAAAAATAGAACACCATTAGAAATAGTTGCCCACCACAAAAGGGTAAAACCTCTTAATCAGATTTTTTCTGATAACCTTCGTGAAGTGATACGATTTATTTATGGAAAGGAAACCAACCATTTTTCAACGGAACGGTGGGTTTCCGCTTCGCTCCTACCCACCCTACATTTTTACCTCTGAATTTTGATAAGATACACTTTTCTGATATCTTATCAAAATTTAGAGGTAGGGTGGGTAGGAACTTCAAAGCAACACACCGTAACGGTGTGTTTAACTTTGCTGGCTTCGTATCGTATCGCTCTACCCACCCTATTGCCAGCCAATTTTGATAGGATATTTTTTTCTGGCTAACTATACCCAAAAAAACCGCTTCCCATTACTGATTCATCAATAATAAGATTGATCATTTTGACTGTCGCTTGAATAGCAGCCATATTTTGATCGGGATTGACTCCCCTGGTAGTCATTGTGGTTGTTTGCCCATTTTTTAGCACTACTTGCCAAGTAATCGCTGCTTGAACGAGTGCGTCGGTTTTGCCACCAGGTGGAATAGTGACTTCATAATCCAATAGTTGGGGAACTTGAATCTGAAATTGTTGTAATATATCCTGTAGTGCATTCATAAATGCATCATAACCACCGTCGCCCTGTGCATAAGCATCGACTTTTTTCCCTTGATAAACACATTGTATCGCTGCCATTGATTTCAATTTATAAGTCGAACTGAGGGAACAATGTAGCAATTTAAATGGAATATCCTGGGGAGTTTCAAGAATATCGCTGATTAAATAAGGTAAATCTTCGGTGGTGACGACTTCTTTTTTATCTCCTAGCTGGATAATTTTTTGTAAAAGCACTTTCTTCTCTGATTCAGACAGTTCATAAGAAAGTTCTTTTAAGCTCATTTCCAAGTTAGCTTTTCCAGATAATTTACCCAGGGCATATTTTCGTTTTCGGTCAAAACGTTCTGGCATCAAATTATTACCATATAAATTGCCTTTTTTGTCACCATCGGCATGAATACCAGCCGTTTGTGTAAAGACATTTTTACCATAAATCGGTTTATTATTCGCCATCCTTTGCCCAGAAAACATTTCAACCGTGCGTGAAATCTTGTGGAGTTTTTTTTCGTCAACATTGAAATTGACATCTAAAAAATCCTTAATGCTAACCACGATTTCATCTAACGGTGCATTGCCTGCACGTTCTCCCATGCCATTAATCGTCGCATGAATACCTTTCACCCCCGCTTTGACAGCTGCTATAGCATTAGCCGTACCCAATCCATAATCATTGTGAGAATGGAAGTCAAAATGCACGCCAGGGTATCGATTAACGATAGTCGAAACATAATGGTAAGTTTCAAATGGATTGAGAATGCCCAGAGTATCGGGCAACATGATCCGTTGAACTGGCAACGCTAATAACACATCAATCATAGAATAGACATAATCGGGAGACGTTTTTATCCCATTTGAAAAATCTTCCAAATAGACATTAACCTCTATGCCTTGTTCAGCTGCATACAGGATCGTTTCTCGAATATTTTCTGCATGTTGTGCGGGCGTTTTTCTCAATTGCTCGGTGCAATGTTTAAGTGAGCCTTTCGTTAATAAATTAACTCGTTGAATACCAACGGTTTTTGCCCAATCAACCGATTGATTTTTATCAACAAAACTCAAAATTTCAAATCTATCCACTAGATTGACGGATTTTGCCCAATCCAACATTTTGATGACCGAAATTTTTTCGCCCTCTGACACTCTAGCAGAAGTGACTTCTAGCCGATCCACTTTTACCTCTGTTAACAACATTTTGGAAATGGTCAACTTTTCTTCCGCGGGATAAGAGACATTTTGCATTTGTTCACCGTCTCTCAGAGTGGTATCCATTATTTCAATACTTTTATTGTTTTCCAATATGCTCTCCTCAATAATTTATAGAAATTCGATTGAACGAATAAAAAAAATCCGATTTTTAAAAAATCGGATTTTTGAATCGCAATTTGGTCTAAAGACCTGTCAGGTTTAGAAACCTGACAGGTCTGATAGCTTTGATTTTTCTGAAAGCCTATAGTACCATTAGCACCTGTTCATGGTGACTTAATTCCCTATATAATGCGTCAAGTTGGGTACGGCTTTGGGCAGTGAAGGGGATGGTGAGGGATAGATATTTGCCACTACTGCTAGTTCGTCTGGTAATTGCGTCGGCTTTTAAATCAAAGCAATGTTGGCGTACAATTTCTATAACAATCGTGTCAAAATCAGTTGATGCAGCCCCCATGACTTTAATAGAAAATTTGTCAGGAAACTTAAGTAAATCGTTATAAGATTCCGCTTTATAAGATTCCGCTTTTTGCAAAGAGTTCGTTAGAGAATTTTCAGCCATTGGCACGTAGTTTCTGTTTATAGTCTTGATAAATTTGCCATACTTGTGACCATAAAGCACCTGGTTGTCCGTTACCAACTGGTTTGTCATCCAGGCTAATGATTGGCACAATTTCACGGATAGAACTGGTGATCCAAATTTCTTGAGCGGAGCGTAATTGGGCTTGGGGAATATTGGCTTCCCGACAAGGTAACTTTGCTTCTCGCATGGCTTCAAGAATTAAATCGCGGGTAATTCCTGGTAAAATAAATTGGCTCTTAGGTGGCGTAATGGCTACCCCTTCGACTACAATAAATACATTACTGGCAGCCCCTTCCATCATATAACCATCACGAATTAAAATCGTTTCCGCAGCCCCGATTTCAAGTGCTTGCTGACGTAGTAATACGTTAGCTAATAAGGCAATGGATTTAATATCGCAGCGTTGCCAGCGCGTATCAGCACAAGTGATAGCTTTCACACCGGTAGAGGGGGGCTGTGCTTCAATGAAATCACTCATCATAAACACGGTGGGTACAACTTGTTCCGGGAAATTATGGTTTCGCTTTGCCGGACCCCGTGTCACTTGCAAGTAAATGGATTGCTCTCCCCCATTGTTACGGGCAACTAAGGTTTCTAAAATATCACCCCATTGTTCGTTTGTCAATGGATTTTGTAACTTAATGTTTTTTAAACTATTTTCTAAACGTTGCAAATGGGCTTGCAGCCTAAAGAGATGCCCACCATAGACGGGGATGACTTCATAGACACCGTCTGCGAAAATAAAACCTCGGTCTAATACCGATACTCGTGCCTCTTCCAGAGGCAAAAATTCACCATTAAGATAAACGATCATAGCTATTTAATAAAAGAATAGTAAAAAAGAATCTATCAATCTCTTCCAAAAAGAGCCTTTTTCAATGGAAGAGAGCGCAATGAGGGGACGTTCTGAAATCACTTGATTGCCTAAATGTATTTTCAGTGTGCCATAGGTTTTGCCAGCAACAACAGGAGCCATAATATATTTGTCAATATATAAGGTTGCATTGAGTTGCTTATATTGATTTTCAGGCACGGTCACATATAAAGATTTTTCCAATCCGAGTTGTAATTGAGTCGCTTTGCCATACCAAACTCTTTCAAGATCAAGGGGTTCGTGTGTTTTATACAAGGAATAAGTGTCAAAAAAGCGGAACCCATAATCCAGCATCTTTTCACTCGCCATTGTCCTCGCTTTTTCACTTTTAGCACCCATAATCACGGAAATTAAGCGCATTTCGCCGCGTTTAGCGGAAGCTGCTAAACAGTAGCCGGCTCCATTGGTATGACCGGTTTTTATCCCATCAACGCTTGGATCGCGTCGCAATAATAGATTGCGATTTTTTTGAGTAATTTCATTAAAGGTAAATTCACGTTCTGAATACCAGCGATAATATTCGGGAAAATGGCGTACCAGGGCATAAGCTAACCGGGCAGTATCACTGGCACTACTATAGTGTTCTTCAGAAGGCAAACCGGTACTATTCATATAATGAGTATTTATCAAACCTAGGCGTTGTGCTTGTTCATTCATTAAAGTGGCAAAAGCTTCTTCAGTTCCCCCTATCAATTCTGCTAGTGCGATACTGGCGTCATTACCGGATTGGATAATCATGCCTTTGAGCAAAAGTTCTACCTGGACTTCAGTTCCGACTTCAAGATACATGCGCGATGTGTACTCACTCATATTCTGTGCTTTTTCACTGATTTTAACTTTGTCAGTGAGTTTAATTTCGCCGATACGCAGTTTCTGAAATACTAAGTAAGCGGTCATCAACTTAGTTAAGCTGGCAGGCTCAATCCGCTCATCAGCATTTTTCTTCATAAGTATCTTGCCACTATAAAAGTCTTGCAAAATATAATTACGTGCCGCAATGGGCGGCGGCGTAGGAACTAATAAAGTAGCAAAAGCCAGGGGTGAGCTTGAAAAAAACATCAAGCTTAATAGTAGTAAACTGAATTTATTCATCATTAACAATTTCCGATTCCCAATTCCCAATTATCTGACAACACGTACTTCCACTTTTTGCGAGGGACGTTTGGTTAATCCCAGGTGACGGGCAGCCCAATAAGACAATTTAATTATGGCACTATGACTATATAGGCGATCATTGATGGTGACGGTCATACTACGACCTGTTTTCAAATTTCTCACTCGAACTCGTGTATTGAGCGGTAAACTTGCATGTGCAGCTGTCATTCCGTATAAATCATAAATTTGACCACTAGCAGTTTTGGTACCGTGAGCCTTTATCCCATACCAGGTTGCAACACCTCGTGCTATATAGTTGCGGCTGTCTATGGGGGAAGGTCTATTTTTTGGAGCATACCGAACAGTTGGGTTAGTTCGTGGACTGATTCTTTCACGCGGTGCCCTAGTAGGGGCAATCCCTTGTGGTTGCCTTTTCGATTGTGATTGCCCTTTCGATGTTGTGGGTGGAAATTGAGAGGGCACTTGTGTATTAATCACCTGTGGTGGGGTAGGTGCAACAGTGCAACCCACGCTTCCCATTAAAAACAGCCCTATAAGATATAGGGGCAATCCCTTGTGGTTGCCCTGTATCAAAATAAAATTAATAAGTTTTAGCATAACGATTAGCAATCTCCTGAGCCAGTTGATAAACAGCCATCGCATAACGTTTACTACGATTATAGCGAGTAATCACATAATAATTTTGAAAACCCAGCCAATAGGCGGTTCCAATTTCTGTTTTTAAATCTATAAACAGTCCTAAAGTGTTATTAGATTCATTACCATAATATAGCAACCCTTTTTGCTTCAGTTTCCAAATAGGGTATTGTGGTTTAAATTTAAGAGCAAGCAGATATTCTATCGCATTGGGACGTACTTGAGTTGCTTCAATCACAGGTTGTCCGGTTTGCCAACCATGTTCGCGGAAATAATTCGCAACACTGCCGATGGCATCAGCATTATTTGTCCAAATATTGCGTTTACCATTGTTATCAAAATCAACTGCATAACGACGGAAACTACTTGGCATAAATTGCCCTATACCCATTGCGCCGGCATAGGAACCTTTTTGTGCTAACGGATTAAGCCCCTCTTCTCGGGTGAGTAGAAAATAATGTTCCAATTCATCCCGAAAAAAATCAGCACGTCTTGGATAGTTAAAAGCCAAGGTTTTGAGGGCATCAATCACTCTAATATTGCCCTTATTTTTACCATAGATAGTTTCTACCCCAATAATGGCAACTATGATTTCGGCTGGGACTCCATAAGTCCTTTGTGCCTGTTCAAGAACCCAAGCATTTTTTCGCCAAAATTTAACGCCTCTCTTGATATGAACTTCGGTGATAAAATTTCGCCGATATTTGTACCAGGGTCTCGCCTTACCAAGTGGACGGGACATAATTTTAAGGATACTTTTCTTGACCTTCGCTTTGGAAAGTAGATAGGTCAGTTGAGATTTATCAAAGCCATGTTGTGCTACCATGTTGTCAATAAAAGCTTTTTGGCTAATCTGGACTGCCATGACGCTAACATTGCATAGTAATAGCCCCGTTAGTAATATGAAAGAAGTTATAAATTTCATGTGGTTATACTGCTAATTGTTGAATTTTAGATCTGACAGGTTTTTAAAACCTGTCAGGTCTGTTAAGTATATGACCTAACCCTAATTATATAAAACGCGACGATGGGTATGTGCCGCCATTATCAATCCAAATCCGGCCATCAAGGTAACTATTGATGTGCCACCGTAACTAATGAGGGGTAATGGTAATCCTACCACCGGCAATAATCCGGTAACCATGCCCATATTAACAATTATATAGACAAAAAAAGTCAGTATCAAACTACCGGCTAATAAACGAGCAAAGGTATCTTGCGCTCGTAATGCAATATACATTCCACGAGTTAAAATAAAAAAATAAATACTGAGTAATACTAATACCCCCAGTAAACCAAATTCTTCACTATAAACGGCGAAGATAAAATCGGTAGTCCGTTCCGGTAAAAATTGCAATTGCGACTGAGTACCATTAAGCCAGCCTTTGCCATATATCCCCCCGGAGCCGATAGCAATTTTGGATTGAATAATATGATATCCTGCGCCTAATGGATCTTGTTCAGGATTTAAAAAGGTCATGACCCTACCACGTTGATAATCGTGCATAAAATACCACAATACGGGGGTACACAAAATGCCCGTACCGATAAATCCAAATATTAAACGCCAACTTATTCCTGATAGTAATAACACAAATAAACCGGATGATCCAATTAATAATGCGGTGCCTAAATCGGGCTCTTTAGCGACTAACAAAACCGGTATCATAATCATGATACTCGCTACCAATAAGCGTCCATGGTTAGGGGGTAAAGGTCGGCTGGCTAAAAACCAAGTTACCATCATTGGTACGGCTAATTTCATTAATTCAGAAGGCTGGAAACGAAATAGACCTAGATTAATCCAACGTTGTGAACCTTTGCTAGATTCTCCTATAACCAATACGAGTGCTAATAATACTACACCTATTAGGTATAACCAAGGTATCCAACGTAGCAGTTTTTGGAGGTTAATTTGGGCCAGCCATAACATGAGTCCAAATCCGACTACGAGTCGTAAGATTTGGCGAAGAATCATGTCGAAGTTTTGAGCACTTGCACTGTATAAGACGATTAACCCAAGACAAGATAATAGTACTAAACTCCACAGCAAAGGTTGATCCAGGTGTAGAAAATGATGCTTATTCCGATGGCTTTGCATTTTCAGTTATCAGTTATCAGTTTGTGACTTTCAAAAGTTATTTGAACAATTGATTTCAAAATCTTAAGAATCGTTTCTATTTCCGTACTTTCATTATATTCTCTGCTATGTTCAAAAATGGCAGCCGGATTGTCTGAGTCTATTTCAGAAATTTTTCCACGTACAAACGTCCAAATATCGGCTATGGTATAGCAACCAAATATTTCTTGAATATCTTTACCATTATCTTCCCAGTTCAAATGGGCTGCGGCTAATAATTGACCATAAAGTTGCGGTTGTGGATTTTTACTTTCCACCCCACGTTTAGCTTCAATAACAACGAAATAGGGCGTTTCCAATTGACCCGCAATACACCTCCCCAAAATACCATCAATGATCCCATTCAGTTCAAACTTTGAATATTGAACGCTTAAAGTTACCTCAGACGTTGCGAAGATATCACCCTGCTCTGCTAATTGTAAAAGTGGATAAATCGCTCTTGCCCAAACCGTTGCCTCGTTCATAATATGGGCAGGGTAATTCTGTAATTGTGTTGTGAGATAACGCAAGTGAAATTTTTCATCATCAACAACGGGTACATTTTTTACCTCGGTCCAGCGATAATTAGCAATGCCCTTTGTTTTCAAGGAAACAATACTTTTCAAATCTTTTAAGGATAAATCGCTAAAATTAAACTTTTGCATATCAGTTATCAGTTATCAGTTATCAGTTTTTGTCCGGCAACAAATACGATTTCTTTAAGGAATGGTAATTATTTAACTTGAAGCTTTTTATATATAAGTCTTTGAAATAATTAAAGTTTATTAAAAAAGGGTTCACCTTATTTAATTATCATTCCTAAGAAATAGTATTTGTTTTGATCGGTAAGCCAAAATTTGTCTGGATAAGTATATAACAGTTCACTGATCACTGATTGTAGATGCGATTGTTAAGGATGATTTTTGTAATAAATAATAATCCATTATCTTTTTAGCAATCGGTGCTGCGGTTTTACTACCACCACCACCATTTTCCACAATTATTGAAATAGCAATACGAGGTTCCTTTAAGGGTGCAAAGGCTACAAATAATGCATGATCATGATATTTTTTAGCCAGTCTTCGAGCATTATAACTTTCAGTTTGTTTGATGCTAATCACTTGCGCCGTACCCGTTTTGCCAGCAAAACGATAGCGAGAATGTCTACCTACTTTTCTTGCCGTACCTCTTCGCCCATGTACGACCGCTTTCATGCCAGCAATCGCAGTGTTCCAATAGCCTGGATATTTAAGAGCTATAGTTGCTTTTACCAAAGGAGGTACAACAGTCATTTCATTGAACCTACCATCATCCATTGCAAAAACCACACGGGGTTGTTTAAATTCCCCTCGATTGCTTAAAGTTGCCGTCGCAACCGCCAATTGTAAAGGGGTTGCCAGCATAAAACCTTGCCCAATACCAGTGATAATAGTTTCACCAGGAAACCATTTTATTCCACGCCGACGCTGTTTCCATTCCCTAGAAGGCATTAATCCCCCCATTTCACCACTCAGATCAATACCGGTTTTTTGACCAAAACCAAAACGAGTCATAAATGCATTTAGTCGATCAATGCCAAGATCATGAGCCAAAGAATAAAAATAAACATCGCAGGATTGTTCTAAAGCACCGTGGAAGTTTACGCTACCATGTCCACTTTTTTTCCAGTCACGGTAGCGGTGTTTTTGCCCTTTAAGGCTATACCATCCCCGACACCAAGTACGACTACGTGTACTTCTAATACCATATTCTAAACCCGCTAAACCAACAAAAGCTTTGATAGTGGAACCAGGGGGATATTGCCCACGTATAGCGCGGTTAATTAGGGGACGTGCAGATGAATCGCGTAAACCACTGTAAGTTTTAACATCAATACCATTAACAAATAGGTTAGGATCATAGTAGGGCATACTAACCAGTGCCAGTACCCCACCGGTTTTAGGATCAATCGCCACAACCGCAGCGCGGTGTTTGGCAACGAGTTGTTCTATATATTTTTGTAATGCAATATCTATATTAAGATGGAGATCTTTGCCTGGCACTGAAGGCGTACTTTTTAAAGAACGGATAACGTGCCCCTGAACATTCGTTTCGACATGTTGGAAGCCCGTTTTGCCATGCAATTCGCTTTCATAATATTTTTCCAAACCGGTTTTACCTATGTAGTCACTGCCCATATAGTCAGACTTATCAATGATTTCAAGTTCTTTTTCATTTATTCTGCCTATATAGCCAATCACATGAACCCCTGTTGCGCCCAGGGGATAATAGCGGCTTTGGTTTTGTTTGATATCAACACTTGGGAAACGATGACGTTGCACTGCCAAACGAGCCACTTCATCTTTAGTAAGTCGATAACGTAGGGGTATTGTTCTAAAACTACGTATTTGTTTTAATTGTTTTTTAAAACGAGCAATATCAGTTTCTTCTATGGCGATAATTTGTCCCAGTTCTTCAAGCGTCACCTCAATATTTTTGATTTTTTCTGGAAGAATTTCTAAACTATAAGAAATACGATTATCAGCGAGTAATACCCCATTACGATCATAAATTAAACCTCGTGTAGGCAACTGGGGTAATATTTTGATGCGATTATCTTCTGATAGGCTAGAATACAATTCATGATCACTGACTTGTAAAAAAACCAGACGTACAACAATTCCCAGAAATAATACCAGCATCATTAACCAGGCGACGAGTGCGCGGTTGCCAAAATTTTTATTTTCAAGAACGGTGTCTTTGAGTATTAAGCGTATTGATGACATATTTTAATGGTTAATGGTTAATGGTTAATGGTTAATGGTTAATGATTAACCATTAACACCATTTAATGAACGCGGTTCCCACGTCGCAGATCACGTAAGAGTATAAATACCCAGGGCCATAACAGCATACTACTTATAGCCGGATAGATAAATGACCATTCCACTTGTATGTAGCTTCCTAATAGAATATATATCCATTGGTTTATTAATTGACTGATGGCGATGACAGCAAACACGCCTATCGCTTGTTGCCAAAAAGGAAATAAGCGTACTTGCCGATGCCATTTCACACTGATATAAGCGATTAAACTAAAATATAACGCATGTTGCCCTAATAAAGTATCACTTAACACGTCATGGGTAATTCCAGTCAACCAACCGGTTGCTACCCCCACTCGTCCTGGAACGGCAAGGCACCAATAGATTAAAACCATAGCAACCCAATCGGGCCGCCACACGCTTGCCCAAGCAGGTAATGGCATGATAGCTAACATAAAGCCCACAATCAAACTGAGAATAATAACCCAGCCACCATGATGTTTTTCTAAACTCATTATTTTTTAGTTGTAAGGAGGGCAAACACGCAGGTTTGTCCCTACGAAATACCGTCGATGAGGGCAAACACACAGGTTTGTCCCTACGAAATATCGTCGATGAGGGCAAACACACAGGTTTGTCCCTACGAAATACCATCTTGTAGGGGCGAACCTGCGTGTTCGCCCTCCTTTTTAATCAATCAAAATACCATTCTGTAGGGGCGAACATAAGTATTCGCCCTCCTTAATCAATCAGAGTTCTTTTTCCATAGCAATAAGACTTCACGATTACGTTCTAAAGCGGCTTTTGGTAGGGCTTGTACTTGTGCATAAGGTTTGCCTATATCAGGAATGACTTCAATGACGGTACCCACAGGATAGTTTTTAGGAAATTTTTTACCAAAGCCAGAGGTAACAATTAAGTCGCCCACTTTAATACTCATATTAAGCCCAATATTCGGTATATATAACAAAGAAAGACGATTAACTGTACCCATTCCTTTGGCAACCGTCCGTAACCCTGTTCGTACCACTTGTACCGGTAATTCATGATCAGGATCGGTAATGAGCATAACGATACTAGAAAAAGAACCAGCACGAATAACTAGCCCCATTACGCCCATGGCATCTATCACCGGTTGATCTAGAAAAATTCCATCATTTTTACCCTTATTAATCAATATCTTGCGCTTTGACGGACCTAGATCGACAGCCAATATCTCAGCAATTTGCACTTTTTCACCGACTTTAACTGAAGAACCAAGTAGCCGCTGTAAACGTTCATTTTCGTCTTCTAAGGCTTGAAATTTTTGCAAGGCAACCTGTAAGCGTAGATTTTCATCTTGTAATTTCGCATTTTCTTCAAGCAACTGGAAGCGGCTACTTACGCTCAGAGACAACCATTGACTCGCTTTAACGGGCAAATCCACTAAATATTGAATGGGATACGCTAAGGACAATAAGTATGTACGTACCGTTTCTAAATAACTAAAACGATAATCTGCCATCATTAATGCCATTGAAACCACTATACATAAGACTACTCGCAAAGTCAGTGCGCGTCCCTCTATCAGCGAAGATTTCATTAAGTTGTCCATTTTCAATGGGTTCCCTAACTCTTTGATAGCTATACTTAAAGACTTTCCAAAGCAAAAACTTCTGGACCATGCTCTTCAATCATTTCTAAAGCACGTCCCCCACCGCGAGCGACACAGCTCAATGGGTCATCGGCAATAATCACCGGCAGTCCCGTTTCTTCCATCAATAAACGATCAAAATCTGTTAATAATGCCCCACCACCGGTCAACACCATGCCCTTTTCGGCAACATCGGAGCCTAATTCTGGCGGAATTTTTTCTAATGCGGCTTTGACTGTGCTAACAATACTTGCTAATGGTTCTTGTAAGGCTTCTAACACTTCATTACTATTAAGCGTCATACTACGGGGAATACCTTCGGCTAAATTACGTCCCCGTACATGCGTTTCATGTAATTCTTTGCCTGCAAAAGCTGAGCCAATCTCATGCTTGACACGCTCTGCCGTTGCCTCACCAATTAGGGTACTATAATGACGACGTACATAAGCGATAATGGCTTCATCAAAACGATCACCACCAATACGAATAGATTCAGAATAGACAATGCCATTAAGGGATAAAACACCCACCTCTGTTGTACCACCACCAATATCTAGTACCATTGAGCCGGTGGCTTCACTCACCGGCATACCCGCCCCTATCGCCGCTGCCATTGGTTCTTCTATTAAATAAACCTCTCGTGCTCCAGCACCGGCGGCTGATTCACGAATCGCACGGCGTTCAACTTGAGTTGAACCACAAGGTACACATATAAGCACCCTGGGCGAAGGGTGCCAAAACTTATTATCATGGACCTTATGAATAAAATATTGCAACATTTTTTCTGTAATCGTAAAATCCGCGATTACACCATCTTTCATTGGTCGCATCGCTATGATATGACCTGGGGTACGACCTAACATCAGTTTTGCCTCGGCACCAACGGCTGCAATGGATTTTGCACCACCGCCGGTCATGTCACGTTGTCGAATCGCTACTACCGAAGGTTCGTCAAGAACAATACCGGCATCTCGGACATAAATCAGTGTGTTGGCTGTACCCAAATCAATAGAAAGATCGTTTGAAAAAAGTCCGCGTACACGTTTGAACATTGAAATTTTTGTTAATCCTTTTCAGTTAAAAGTTTAAATTCACAATAAACCTAACTGCATTTCACAATGAACCTAGCGGTTACTGCGTTTCACAATTAGTTTGTGTTTCACAATTAGAAAAATATATTTGTATTTTTAGCTATTATTATGCAAAATATTACTTTATCAAGCAAGTTCAGTTTGAGCAAGTCTAATTTTTTATTTTTCAGATTCGCTGTAACGAACATAGCGAGATCATTTAATTCTTAAAACCGCATGGATGGAGAGCAAAATGTCTTTGCCAAAAAAAGAGGTGGAAAAAATAGCCCACTTAGCTCGTATATCATTAAGCGAGCAAGAACTTTCACTTGATACACGTCATTTATCTGATATTCTAAATTTTGTCGAACAGATGAATAGTGTTGATACAAGCGGTATAACGCCCTTAGCGCATCCCCTTGATACCGTTGCCAGACTCCGCTCCGATATTGTATCAGAAACCAATCAGCGCGATCATTTTCAAAGCATTGCACCACAAATTGAAGCCGGTTTATATCTAGTTCCTAAAGTTATTGAGTAATTATAGATGTTCAGAAAAATAATTTCATATGCATAACAACCATAAAGGATTGCTACATTTGTGAAACTTCGTTCCTTCGTGAAATTATTTATTTGAAAAGCTATAGTTATTTATAATTGTGAATGGATAACTGATAACTGATAACTGATAACTGAATTATGCAGAATAAAACCCTTTCTGAGCTTTCTCAAGCCCTACATCAACGTGAATTTTCGAGCGTTGAATTGACTCATTATTTTCTAGAACGGATTAAACGCCTAGATACGCACCTCAATAGTTTTATTACCATTACACCCGACATCGCCTTAGCACAAGCATTAGCGGCTGATGAACGTTTACGGTCAGGCGACGCTACGGAACTCACAGGTATTCCCCTAGTTCATAAGGATATTTTTTGTACCCAGGGAATCAAAACTTCCTGCGGTTCCAAAATGTTGGATAACTTCATAGCTCCCTACAATGCCACCGTGGTCGAAAAATGTCTTGCAGCTGGCATGGTCATGTTGGGTAAAACCAATATGGACGAATTTGCTATGGGTTCATCTAATGAAACCAGCTATTATGGTCCAGTGAAAAATCCTTGGGATACCAAGGCAGTGCCGGGCGGTTCATCAGGTGGTTCCGCGGCATCTGTCGCCGCCCGTTTAACACCCATAGCCACCGGCACCGATACCGGCGGTTCTATTCGCCAACCAGCCGCCTTTTGTGGCATAACCGGATTAAAACCTACTTATGGTCTAGTCTCACGTTATGGCATGATTGCCTTTGCCTCCAGTTTAGACCAAGGTGGTCCCATGGGGCATAGTGCTGAAGATGTCGCGCTATTATTAAACGCGATGGCTGGCTTTGATACCCATGACTCTACTTCCTTGAATCATCCCAAGGAAAATTATACCACTCATTTAAATGATAATTTAGCAGGCTTAAAAATAGGTTTACCTAAAGAATATTTTAGCGAAGGCTTAGAACCAGGAGTTGGCAAAGTGTTAGACGCGGCACGCGATCAATTAGAACAAGCGGGCGCAACTTTACACGAAATTCATCTACCCCATACACATCTAGCCGTACCTATTTATTATATCATTGCGCCGGCAGAATGCTCTTCTAATTTATCGCGCTATGATGGGGTACGCTTTGGTCATCGCTGTGATAATCCAGAAGATTTAATTGATTTATATAAGCGTTCACGGGCTGAAGGTTTTGGTGCCGAAGTTAAACGCCGCATTATGATCGGTACTTATGCCCTATCAGCCGGTTATTATGATGCCTATTATCTGAAAGCACAACAAATCCGTCGCCTCATCCGTGACGATTTTGTAGCTGCCTTTAAACAAGTTGATGTGATTTTAGGACCAACAACGCCTACAACGGCTTTTCAAATCGGTGAAAAAGTAAATGATCCGATTACCATGTATCTATCTGATATTTATACTATTTCTGGAAATTTGGCTGGCTTGCCTGCTATTTCTATTCCAGCAGGTTTTGTAAATCAACGCCCGGTTGGATTACAACTGATAGGCAATTATCTAAATGAAGCACGATTATTAAATATTGCCCATCAATATCAGCTGCGCACCGATTGGCATCGACAAAGTCCACCCGGTGTTGGATAATTGATAATTACTAGGCATTATACCGATTTAACGTAACCCATTGATTTACTTAAAATTTCTATTTTGGTAAAGCTAATGAAATCAAGCACTTAAATTAAATCGGTATAATGTCTATTAATTTCTAATTTTATTTGTTTTTATATTAACAATTATTGGATGTTCAAGTTTTTAAAATCAAAGGGCTTCAAGAAATACTATTTTTGCCCAAAATAGTATTTCTAATGGTGCTTTATAGCTCTTTCAGAGTTCACAAAAAAACTTGAACATCGAAAATTAATAATTAATGGTTAAGACTTACGCATTGACAAGTTAAAAAAATCAGTTTGTCAATGCGTAGAATCTATAATAATGGTTAATGGTTAATAGTTAATGGTTCTTGATGTTCAAGTTTGTGAGCACCGAAAGGGGTTCATTACCCTTTAGAAATACTATTGTGCAAAAAATAGTATTTTACGCTTGCTCATTTTTTTGATTTGAAAATCAGTCATTTACAAAATGCAGGGAATAAAAATAGGACCAACTTTTGAGAACATTAGTAACATTTTCATCACCCCAGGTCTGCCCCTACAAAATCCCGCATATTTAAAGGTTGTAGGGGCGAACCTGCGTGTTCGCTTAAGTCAATGCCATTGCAGCGTAGAGTGGGTAGAGGTACGAAACACACCATTCATTAGAAGAAAAGTGGGTTTCGCTACAGCCCACCCTACTTTAACCCATGCTACGCTCGCTGAAGCTTTTAATGAATG
>Ga0233404_10000211_pt1 | contig 15702 bp, 15 predicted proteins | sample Na_oxic_2_MG_FD_179861 | JGI IMG/M metagenome (GOLD analysis project Ga0233404, IMG submission 179861) | Seawater microbial communities from Saanich Inlet, British Columbia, Canada - Na_oxic_2_MG | ecosystem: Environmental > Aquatic > Marine > Inlet | place: Canada: British Columbia | collected...
CAAATTCAGTGACATGCTCCTGTTTAGCATAGCTCAACCGAATATCAAATAGTTGCCTCCGTCCCATCTTTTGGATACCCAACGCACGATTTAATTCACTGATTGGCAAGCGTTGATGACGATAATCTGATTTGAGCACTTTCCCAATCGCTTTTAATAATTGCCTAAAGCTCAACTGGGTTCCAAACTGAAACCATGCCGCACTGACTCCAATAAACAATCCTAGCGTTTCTTTAAAAGAGGCATTACTCCTATTCAATACTGGCAAGCCAATCGCCAATTCTTCCCTTTGGGTAGTTCGGGTAAAATACACATACAGAGCCCCAAGCATGACATGGAAAAGTGTCGATTGCGTATTTTTCGAAACCTAAAAGGCGATTATAAAAAGGGCGGGGTAGCCATAATACCCGACATTCACTAGGCGGTATTTGGTCGATAAATTGGTTCAAATAACGCGGTGTAAATAATGGTTCTGGCAAAGTTTGATATTTTTCTAACCAATATTGCCGATGTGTTTGATAACGCTCGGATTCAAGGTAAGCGCGATCATTTTGGGCAAAGGCCAAATAAGACGGTGCCACCGGCTCAACTTGTTGGTCTTGGTTCAATTGCGTGTAAATTGTTGTGAATGACTGATTCAGTAAAGAAATACTCCAACCATCCACAATTAAATGATGATATTCATTAAGACAAAAAAAACAATTTTCAGCGATTTTTAATAACGCAAAACGACATAACGGTTTGTCATACAAATCAAACGGCAGAACAAATTGTTCTTGCATCCACGCCAATGCTGCTTGACACGGATCATTCTCCCCAGAAAAATCATGGAAAGGCAGGGTTACCGGCAAATTCTCAAGAAAAGTCTGCATCGGCATTTCTTCAGTATCCAGTACCAACACCATCCGCAAAGCATCATGGCGTTGTACCAACAAATTAATAGCTTGTTCAAATAATTTGGGATCAACGGCACCGTCAATCTGCATATATCCGCCAACGTTATACAGCGGCAGCGATGGGTGCAACATCTGGTCAAACCAGATTTCACGTTGGGGGGAAGTGAGGGGGTAAAGGGGTGTGTGCGTCATGTTGGTTATCAGTTATTAACGTAGGTACAAGCCTCATTGTTATACACAAGTTACCTAGGCACAAAAAGCATGGAGTTTTACAAAACCTTCAGGCTTAAATTGATAACCAGTATAACAACAGCCGAAATTAACGACTGGGAAAGGTTGTAACAGACATTTGTTTATTTACCTAATTCAAAGCAGTAAACTTACTAATAAATTGGTAGCAATTGGGTTCAGATTAACAGAATAAAAGGGATCAATACTATGGATTCTATAGCGTTTCCCGATTTAGCGAGCGTAAGGTGCGTCCTACGCACCACCCTCATCCGGCACAATAATCATCATTAATTTTCGTCTAAAAAAACGGTGCGTGGGACGCACCCTACGTTTACTATAGCGTTTCCCGATTTAGCGAGCGTAAGGTGCGTCCTACGCACCACCCTCATCCGGCACAATAATCATCATTAATTTTCGTCTAAAAAAACGGTGCGTGGGACGCACCCTACGTTTACTGGTAGGGTGGGCAAGGTGTTTTTCTTGCCCACCGATTCTGGGCAGGTGGGCAACAAAAAGACGTTGCCCACCCTACATAAAATCCTTAACTTAATGGCAGTGGAGCGTAGGGTGGGTTTCGCTATCGCGAAAACCCACCATCATCTATCTTTCAAATGAAAAGGTGGATTAAACGAGTTTAGAAATTCTATTTTTTGAAAAATTCGGATTTCTTGATTCGCGAAAGTCACAAATTTCAAACCTGACAGGTTTTCAAAACCTGTCACTTGATGTTCAAGTTTTTAAAATTAAAATTCGCTCTTCTAGTTTTTGATGTTATTTTGCTTTGTGAGGCTTTATTTTTGAGCTTTGAAATATACAACTCATTGATTTTTAATGTTATTTAATTTTTAGCCTAAAATTATATTTTTTTAATCAATGATTTACAAAAAACGAGAAGATCGAGTAATATTTAGTAACTACTCAGGACTTTCGCTGCGGATTGCCCCTACGTATGAACTTATGGCAAGTGCAGGTTGCAAACCCCGTCTAGCAAAGATCAGCAAATTCCCAATTTAGAACATAAAACCTAAAATCAAAAACACACCTACCAGGGTATGAAGCATAATTGTGTTTTTGATCGCGGGGATGAGTTCGGTTGGTTGATCATAATAAGTGTATAGCCCTTTTATCGCTTTAAATCCCATGGGTAGCAATAATAAACCGATAAGACTCAGTAAGGGGATATAGTTATAAATAACGCCCATGATAATTGCGATAAAACTGAATAAGATTAATAGGGCGTAAATGGGGCGAGCAGGTGCTTTTCCTAAGCGTACCACTAAGGTATTTTTGCCCGCTTGTTTATCTGATACCAAGTCGGGGAATCCATTGATATATAAAATGGCTGCAACTAAACCGGTCAGCGGTAATGCTGCTATAACGGCAGTTATATTTAAGGTTTGCGTTTGTACATAATAAGCCCCTAATACAGCTAATACCCCAAAATCCAAACCGACTAATATTTCGCCTAAACCCCGACTGTGAAATGAAAATGGAGGGGCTGAATAAAAATAACCAGACAATACGCCTATCAGCCCTATCCATAATAAGGGCAAGCCTCGCGCCCAAACTAAAAATAAACCGATACTCACCGCAATGGTTAATAATAAAAAACCATAACGGTAAGTTTCGGGTGCTGAGAAGAATCCATTTTGCATCATACGACTGCCGCCAGTAAAGGGGATAAGCGGTGTTTTATTCAAATTATCCGCTTTAAGATCAAAATAATCATTAATGACATTAATGCCCGCATGGGTGAAAATACCGGCTATGAGCGATAAACCGAAGTACAAGGGTAAAAATACACCTTCTAAATGTTTTGCTATCGCGGTGCCTAATAATATAGGCAAAATAATAACGGTAAAAAATTGGGGGCGAGTTGCCTTAATCCAGATACTGAGCGTTTTTTGAGTCATTTTTGGTTTCCAAATGGGTTGTTAGTTTTAGTTGATAGAACGACTATATATCCATTCATCCGATGCCTGTTTAATCTTCTCTTTAATCTGAGCACGTTGGCTGGATTTAGTTTTAACATGTACGCTGCCCTTTCGCATAATGGGAGCGTGAGCAATAGGGTTTCTAATTTTTATAGACATTGTTTTCTCCAATAGAACTTCCAGAAATCCGATTTTTTTAAAAAATCGGATTTCTATTAACTCTCGTTCGCCTTACAAAACGGTTAACCTTTAACACAAACAACTTGTTTCAATGTATGCACCACTTCTACTAAGTCATTTTGATTTTCCATTACTTCATCAATATCTTTATAAGCCCCAGGAATTTCGTCAACAACCCCTTTATCTTTGCGGCACTCTACGCCTTGTGTTTGTATTTCCATATCCTGGCTATTAAAAAGGCTTTTTGCCTTGCGCCGACTCATTCTACGTCCTGCACCGTGTGAACAGGAGCAGAAAGAATCCAAATTACCTTTTCCTCGCACAATATAGGATTTTGTCCCCATACTGCCGGGAATAATTCCTAATTCGCCCTCACCGGCTCGAATAGCTCCTTTACGAGTTAAAAAGACTTGTTCACCAAAATGATCTTCTACTGCAACGTAATTATGGTGACAACTAATTGCTTCTTTTGTCACCTCAAATGGTGGCAAGGGCTTACGAATCGTTTCTATAATGAGGCGCATCATTTCGCGCCGATTGAATAAAGCATATTCTTGCGCCCAATGGACGGCTGCCACATAATCATCAAAGTGTTCGGCCCCTTCAGTAAAATAGGCTAAATCACGATGAGGTAATTGGGCGATATGTTTTTCCATATCTTTTTTAGCTAAACGGATAAAATAACGCCCAATGGTATTACCAATTCCGCGACTACCAGAGTGCAACATCACCCAAACATTTTGGTTTTCATCAAGACAGATTTCAATAAAATGATTGCCACCCCCTAAAGTACCTAACTGTTGAGTCCAAGTTCTGTGGATGCTTTTCATCATTTTAATGATAGCTGGATGTTTGGATAAAATTTGTTCTTCCAATATATTGTTAAGTGCTATGATAGTTGAATTTTTAGCATAGATGGATTTATGCATGGAAAATCCCACCGGTACAGCTTCTTCAATTGCTTGACGCACTTGTTTTAGACTATCTGGTAAATCATTGGCTTTGATAGATAAACGGGTTGCGTTCATTCCGCAATTATGCACAAACACGCCGGCTGATAGCGCAAAGTTTTCATACTCAGGCACGGTTAAACAGTAAACATCCTCCTGTTGTTCAATGAATTCAACGGATTTAATCTTGTGGTTGTAGCCATGAAATCCTTGTTCTGTAGCCGTTGCCGGATGTCTTACGATTCGATAACCATCTTTATCCAAGCGACTATAAAACGGCATCAGAGATACTTTTGGCTTCAAATCTTTCGCTTCACACCACTTGCCATCCCGCAACATGAATTGATGATCAGGCGTACACAAGATTTTTTCATCATTATCCAATATGATTTTCATCAAGGGAGCATTTTTACGGGTTAATCTCGCGGTTGCCTTGGCACCGGTAATTTTTTGATCTTTGTCAATGCTATATACCCAATGTTCACCACCACGTTCAGCTAGTTCTTTGAGTGTTGCTGGTGGCTCATCAATCAGTGGTACTTTAGTTTCACCCACAAAACAGCCAATATCCACGCCCACGGCTGCCGGAATAATAGCACCCTTAGTTGGAATCACAGAGCCAATAGTGGCACCGATACCGGTATGTACATCAGGCATGGCAGCGATATGACTATGAATAAAAGGTAATTGGGCAATATTGTTTAATTGCTCAAACGTACTGGATTCAACTTCATCCGTGTAAATTTTGACAGGTACCTTACCTTTATTTAAAAGCATTTTAACGGGCATATTATTTTCCTTTTTAAATAATTCTGTTTGGTACAAAAAAAAAGCCCTGACTGTTATCAGCCAGGGCTATTCAGCACGGGATAGAAACATATCCCTTTTTCCTGGAAGACAAGCATAAGAGTGCCTTCCAGTTTAAAGTTGGAAAGCTATCTATGTATCAGTTGATTGTTGTTGAAACATTGTTGTTATTTTCCTGAGCTTAATTCTGTGATTATATGTTAAAAATACTATTTTTGAAAATAGTATTTCTTTTGCAATAATTGCTACAAATCTTGAAAAGAATTATATACTCTTTAATAGAACAATGTCAATAATTTTCAAAAAATATTTTTAAATGTGTAGATTATTTAGAATAAAAAATGTATACTATCAGATAAGGAGTTGGTCAGGCAGTCGCTATATTTTGATATTTGAAATATAGAGGAAAGTCCGGGCTTCATAGGACAGGGTGCCAGGTAACGCCTGGAAGATGTGAGTCTATGGAAAGTGCCGCAGAAAATAGACCGCCTAGTCAGTTATCAGTTGTTAGTAAACAATTATCAGTAAACAGCGAGAGCAACTTCGTTGTTTGCTAATGTGAGTGATTAACTGATAACTGATAACTGAAGAACCAGGTAAGGGTGAAAAGGTGTCGGTAAGAGCGCACCGCGTTGGTGGTAACATCAATGGCAGGGTAAACCCCACCCGAAGCAAGACCAAATAGTGGAACTGTAAATGTCGTCCGCATTGTTCCTGGGTAGGTCGCTTGAGGTGCTTGGTGACAAGCATCCCAGATGAATGACTGCCCCATTGATTGTTTTCCCTACCTTAAATTTGGGGGTCATTCTTTTATTTAGGGTAAGAGGATTTAATTGGTGGACAGAACCCGGCTTATAGACTAACTCCTTTTTTTTATAATGAAAAATGATAAGTCGTTTTACCGTTTTTTTTGTTAGATTTCATCTTTCATTAAAACAAACCACTTACAAACACTTAAATTCAGTGACCGATATCATCCACGCTTTTTGTCCTTCAAGTTCCATTTTTTTTAAAATACCTTTCACTTCAATATTGTCCGGGCATTGAACTTCTTCTTTGGTATGTAAAATGACTTGGCTTTCACCAACCGCCATATAATCTTGAATACCTTCGCCACCTGTAAAATTGGGATCAGCCTGCATAAAATATTCAGGCACATCAAACATACCTATACGTGGACCCGATGCAGTCACACTTTTATCTTTACAACTTTCAAGTGAGGCAGCATCTTTTACTATACAATCATCTGCAAAAACCGGTATTATCGTAGTAATGCTAATGCCCCATAATCCAAACAATGCTAATTTCCGAAATAAAGATCGATAATTCATCCTATTTATTTCCTATAATAATGTGTGGTTTAATTATACTGCACACGGGCATAACTTAAACTTTTATGTAGGTTCCTAAAGTCTTTTTCTTGCCCATCTACCTCATTGAAAAAAAGTTAAGTTTGTTCCCGCGCTGAGTATAAACTTGATGTTCAAGCGAATGACAGGGATTGAATTAAAACAGCGAATAATGATATGGGCAAGCACAAGGAATTGCCCAACCACTTTACCAGTCCAAAAAATTCTTTAATAAAGTTAAGCCAACCTGTTGACTTTTTTCCGGATGAAACTGCACAGCGAAAACATTATCTCGTGCTACTGCTGAAGCAAAATTTATGCCGCCATAAGAGGTAGTCCCTGCCACAACCTGATCATCAATGGGATCGACATAATAGCTATGCACAAAATAAAACCAGCTTTTTAAGGGTATATCCGCCCATAATGGGTGCTGAGATTGTGTATATTGAACTTGATTCCAACCCATGTGTGGAATTTTTAAACGTTCACCGCTTTGTGGTAAACGCTCAACAAAACGGCGCACCGTTCCCGCCGTCCAGTTAAAACCGGTGGTTCCACCACTTTCCTCGCTGGTCGTTAATAAAGTTTGCAAGCCAAGGCAAATACCTAAAAAAGGTTTCTTATCCAAGGTTTGTCTAATAACGTCAGCGACTCCGCCTTGATTAAGCAAACTCATACAATTGCCAATAGCACCTTGACCAGGAAAAACGACTTTATCTGCCTGAAGTATCACATCAGCTTGATCACTGACTTTGACTACCCAATCCTTACCAGCAACATGTTCTAAAGCTTTACTGACTGAACGTAAATTGCTCATGCCATAATCAATTACCATGACTGTTTTTTTCATTAACAAATTCCTTACTATAGATGTTCAGAAAAATAAATTCACATCAAAAAGGAGGGCAGACACGCAGGTCTGCCCCTACGAGACGTTATATTTATGGATTCATGTAGGGGCTGCGTGTTCACCCTGACTTAACTTAATGGCATTGAAGTTTACGCAGGGACACTAGATACTACTGCTCGCTTTTATTAGGCTGAGTTTCACGTTGCCGTTTTCGCTGAAATTCACGTTGCTGATGATAACGCTGGATTTCTTCAATAATCCAACCACGCACCTTAGATTCTTTTCGCTGAAAAACCGGGTTTTCTATACCAAACATAAATCGGTAAGCAGCCGAGAACGGTAAAAATGGTATAGAAAGGAGTACCGCAAAAGCACCCATTGAAGTCGCTATAACAATAATAGCGCTTTGCTCCAGTTGTTCTAGTTGATCGGGTAAAGCTTGAAGCAACGTGCTAAATATAGGCAATTCTTTTGAAAACTCTACAATGGTATGATAAGTTTCTGGATCACTCAGAAAATAATAGGTAAAGCCAGCACAAAGGAGTGCAATGCTGACTAAAATAAAATCGGCAAATAAACGAATGACAAAAAATGTAAAATAAATACCTAGAAATACCAATATAGCAACAACAATAGGTGAATCTATTAAACCCATTATGAGTTATCCCCTTGGTTAATGGTTAACCATCAAAAAGTGATATTAAAATTAATAATTAATATTATAACTCAAATAATATATGATAATCTATTACTCAATGTTCTAGTTTTTAAAGTCAAAGGGCTTAAAGAAATACTATTTTTGCAAAAATACTATTTATAATGGCTCTCTATATTAATGAACCATTAACCATTAGCACCATACATCTTAAACCACGCTTTTCAAAACGTTTTGCAATAATATTAATTATACTACATTGTGGAGCATTGTTATGGTTATTACCATTGACATTGCCATTAACAGTTGAACTTGCCCTCGGAGTCAAATTTTGCTTAGGATTTTTGGTGTTAGTAAGTGCATTACATACTACACGCCGACATTTGCTATTAATTAATCATCCGCTATACGGGTGTATTTTGGCTTATGACAAAAAACAGCATTATATCAAGATTCAATTGCTGTCTAAAACGGAAACTAAAATTGCCCCGGGTAGTTATAGCCATCCACAATTGGTTGTATTAAGACTAGAATGTGTTAAAAAGAATAAAACTAACGCTTTAGTTATTTTTCCAGATGCCTTGGATATGCAGACATTTCGACGGTTACGTGTACTTATACGGCATAGTGCTGATCCCTTTCCAAATAAAATTAAAAATCTTAATCTTAATTCTTAATTTTAATCTTAATTCAAAATTAACAATGCCATATTAATAGTAGGAAGAAATACGATTTTTTCAAAAAATTGCATTTCTAACACGCCTATAGACTTTCAGAAAAGTCAAAGCTATCAGACCTGTCAGGTTTTAGAAACCTGACAGGTCTTTAGACCAAAATCTTTATCTGAACAGCTATAGGAAGAAATACGATTTTTCAAAAAATCGTATTTCTAACACGTTAAGCTAGTTACAAATTAAAATGACCGAATATGGGATTAAAATTTTTATGAGTGTTTCCACATTTGCTATTTTTGGTAGAATATTAACTGAAAAACTGAAAAATGGCTGTTAAAATTTTATATTAAAGTGATTTTTTATAAATATACCTGAATCTCAAACCTATTTAAAATACTATTTTTGAAAATAGTATTTCTTTCTTTAAAAAAGGAGGATTTTGATGAACACAATGATAAAAGTGTTGTTCTATTCAACCATTTTTACGGTGACATCAGTCAGCGCGAGCGAATCAGGACTATTGCTAGGCTTGCGCTATGGCACTCATTATGATGTTTCTGCTACAACGGCATCAGAACAAAACGTTTTTCTTGACCGAGTAGAACCTTCATCTTATCGCACTTTTTGGATACGTGCTGATAATGGGCAAGTCGAATTAGCGGCTGAAAGAACTAATTTGCTAGTGCCGCGTAGTGATGGGTTTTGGCGGATCGATGTTAAACACAGTGTCTATAACGATTTCACCGAAGACTTTATCTGGATTAACCCCGCACCTGATTCTGATGCGATTCCTAATCCTTTTTTAGCCGAGCAAGAAGGGATTAATGCTTTTGATGTTTCATTGCTCGTCAAAGAGCAAGGAAAAGAGCAAGGGATTGATACAACACATGGTGAATACTGTGAAGGTCATACCTCTCGCGATATTCTATTTGTAGGAAACAACCACCTATCCATAGGATATACTCACAGCGAGATATGTCGTGGCTTTTTTATGAAAAGTGCCACAGATAGCACATTGCAAATGCTCTCATTAGAGCAACTGACACCCGTTGAAATCAGCACTTTGCTGAATGCTAAGGATCGTGACACCTTCAAAAATGCCGCCAAAGAATATCAAAATAAAAACACGGGCATTGAAGAATGGGGTGAAGTCAGCGGGGGGGTTGTGCGTTATCAAGGACGGTGGAGCATCAAAGGGCATTTTCCCATTAATGAAAGTGGGTACACCCATTTTGATGTACCCGTCGCCACGCCTAAAAGTCTAATGTCCTATGATGGACTTTATCCCGATTGGCAAACGATCAAAAAACAGGTGCCAGATGCGATTGATGCGTTTAGCTCACAAGCTAAGGACCTTTTGATCGTGCTGACTTCTGGCGGGCGTTTATTAGCTTTTACTCTTAAAAATGGCGAAATCAGTCAAAAACCGGCTTTGCATATTCTTTTTAAACAACCGATTGAAGTTGTTATGGCGCGTTGGGCCGAAGGTCAATATGTGTCCAATTGGACCCAGGAAATCCAAAACTTAGGTCCAAAACCTCAAAATAGTTGGTTTACGCACATTGAAATTCCCACTGTTGAAGAAGCCCCTAGAACCGTCGGCGTGATCGTCACACAAAACACCAGTTTGAATCTTCGTCAAGGCATTGGTCAACACACCAAACCCATTGCGAAAGTCCAAAAAGGCGCAAAAGTCAAACTATTAGATGTATTAGGTCAATGGTACAAAGTCCAATTGGACAATGGACTGACCGGCTATGCTCAAAGCGACTATGTGAAGCTTTTGCCTAAATTGCCCTATATTCAATCGGCTTGCCCTATTGATAATTGTACTTATGGGCAATGGACACTCAGCCAATCGACTACACTTTATGCCGCACCTTCTTTTAAAGGGGACTCATTGGCGAGTTTAAAAGCTAAACAAACCGTACAAGCCCTGAATGGCAAAATACATACCTCACAATTTGGTGAAATTGAAGTTACCCAATCCGAATTAAAGCTCACAGACGATAACCAAAATTTGACTTTACATCAAGGCGATAGGCTTTTTGATCTAGAACCTGTCGGTTTAGGTATGCACGTTGTATGGTATAACGGTGAACTTTACTATTTAAATAACGCTTGGGATCCAAAAATAGTAAGTGAGAACTTGTGGGGCAAACTTATCAGTGAACGTAAAACTGATTGGTGGGTTAAAGTTGATGTGCCGGAAAAAAACCTTAGCGGCTGGATTGTGAATCCAAACGTAGAGGGTATGAATCATCGCGATTAATTGGTTTCGTGTAGAGCTTTTCAGATAAATATTTTGGTCTAAAGACCTGACAGGTTTTTCCCACCTGTCAGGTCTGAGAACTTTTATTTTTCTGAAAAGCTATAGAGCTAAAATGGTAACGTATCTATCTGGTTAACTTACCATACGCAAAGTCGCTTATGTAAAGGGCAGAAATACCATTTTTTGAAAAAATGGTGTCTCAAAAAACTGGCGAATCCGGCAACAAATACTATTTCTTAAAGAAATATAGATGGTCAGGTAAATAACTTCCAAAAACCTGTCAGGTATTCGAGACCTGACAGGTTTAACGCACGTATTTATCTGAACATCTATAGTATTTGTTAGGGGAACTATTTTTGCTAAAAATAGTATTTCTAAATATTAATTAACATTAGAACAGTAAACACAACCTTTATCATGTTTGACTTGAGATAAAACTTTTTCAACCCGAATGAGTAGCCTTTCTAATTCGCTTGTCAGATCCAATTCTGAATGTTTTTTATACTCACAAGCACCAATACTTAAAGTCATTAGCAATGGTTCTTCTATAGGTATTTCAATCGGTAGCTGAATTCGCCTTAAAATAGTTGTGGGTGTCGTATGATTAAAGTCCCACAGCACCACGAGAAATTGGTCTTCATGCCAACGTGCTAACCAATCACTTTCACGAATTCTTTTAGATAGAACTTCGACAATCTGTGTTATACAAGTATCACCAACACGGTATCCAAACTGTTCATTAATATTTTTCAACTGATTAACTTTGAGCAAGGCAACTAGCATTTGCTTATTTTCACGATGGACACGCGCCATATCTTGGCGTAAACGTTTCTTACTTGCTGAACGGTTAAGTATCCCGGTTAATGGATCTATCGCAGGAGAAGATTTGAGCGAATGATTAAATAAATCTAGTTTTTCAACGGTATATTGAACGTCTGTCATCAGTTGACCAACCGTATCCTTAAAACCGGCAGGAAGTTGAGGAGTTTTTTCATGATTAAGGGATTGGTGGAGTGTTATTGAAGTCAAAGTAATAGGATAAAGTAGCCAATATAGTAAGAAAAGAATACCTACCATTCCAAGCAGTGTTATCACTAAAACCACGAGCCAAAATTCAAGGTTACCATCAATACTTAATGATGGATTTATCATCAAATAAGCGATTAATGTAAACAGGGGAATAAGGTAGCCAATAAACGCAACCGTTATGATCTTGAAGGTATAACTATTTCGTAATAGTGGCAAATGAGAAAGTGTCGCATAAAGTTTGAGTTTTTGAATATTCATCATTTAAATTTTTAATTATTTTAGTCTTCACAAAGGCAGACACGTATGAAAGGGCAGACACTTATGTCTGCCCCTACAATACGTGACATTATTCGTAGGGGCGAACCTGTGTGTTCGCCCTTTCTTTTATCGCCCTTATACTTTACTTTTCCACCACAAAAGATAAAGACACAACTCGTCCATGGCGTAATACTTCCAAATCAATTTGGTTAGCCGTAGCAAGTTGCTGTATCACCCCAAATCCTTTGAGGGGAGAGTCAATTTTTACGCCATTGACACCGGTTAGTATATCACCTGGTTGCAAATCAAACTGTGATAATAGGTTCTTATCTTTACCGGACTTAAGGCGATATCCCACAAAATGACCATTTTGATTTACCGGGGAAAGCCGTACTAATTTCATTAAACGATTCGGATTAGTTTTTAATTGGCGTTGGTAGTCCCCCAATAACTTTTCTGGTCTGATTTTGTCCTCCTTTTTGCCCTCCTTTTGTCCCCCTTCAGCAGGTTCTTTGATTTTATTGGTTTTCATTTCCTGGGTACCTATAAGATGCAAAGTTTCATACTGCCCATTTCTTAGCAAAATAACCTTTTTAGAATGAATTTTATGGAGTACCACGCCATTGGATAAGGATTGACCAATATGGTAAGCAGCACTTTTGCCAGGTTTCGCCGCAATCATTGCTCTGGAAATCTGCGGATTAGAAGAATAATAAATACCCAGCAATTTTAAATTGAGTTTTGTGTCAGGTGGAGTTTTCTTGATTTGCGTTGCAAATTGCAACTCAATATTAGATTTTCCAAATAATTGGGACATGACCAGGCTAGAGATATCAATGGCAGGCTTAGAAAAACGGGGCTTAAGAAAAGTTTGACGAAACACGAATTTTTGGCTCTTAATTTGCATATTATTTAAAACCAAAGGATTAAATAATATGAGCAACAATTGTATTGTACTATAGCCAAGTATAGCAGCAAGTGCAAGATTGATAAGCGCACTCAACTGTTTAGATAGGGTTAAGCTAATCATTATTTATGTTCTATCAGGCAATAGTGGGATCAAATTTATACTGAACACGGTCAAGTTTCAGTTTTTTATTGAAATGACAGACTAAAATTCAAACTAAATAAAGTTTGGACGGTAAACCAAGAAGTTAGTAGAGTATTATATAAGAAAATTTTTAAAATGTGTATCCTGTTTTTTATTTAAGAAACTGTAATTTACAAAAATTTCAATTCAACTTAACTTAATTAGGAATTTATCACTTATGAAAACGTACATCTTATTATTAGGCTTTTTGTTAACCATTGTTTATACAATGAATAATCCTAGCTACGCAGCTGGGTATGTTGAAGATGGAATCTATTATTCTGATGGTGAACTAGAAAACGCAGATGGATATGACGAATTCTATTATGATTATGATGAATGTGCTGAAGGATGTGGAGTTGTCCCTCAAGAAGAACCAACACCGCAAAGCGATGACTCAAATGACAGCACTCCTGGTAATGATGAATCGGTGAATAATGAACAGGTCGTCCCTCAGGAAAGCGATGACTCAAATGACAGCACTCCTGGTAATGATGAATCTGTGAATAATGAACAGGTCGTCCCTCAACCTATACCGCAAAGCGATGACTCAAATGACAGCACTCCTGGTAATGATGAATCTGTGAATAATGAACAGGTCGTCCCTCAGGAACCTATACCGCAAAACGATGACTCAAATGGCAGCACACCTGGCAGTAATAACTCGGCGAATTATGAAATCGTAACGGAAAACAATAACGCAGAACCGACTTCATCTTTTTCGGGCAGCTTTCAACCAGTCGTTAAAGTAGATGTAGAAGCTCAATCCGGTGTGGTAACGATTATTGACATCAGTGCGAATTATGATTCAAAAGCTCAGTTAACTTTGGTTACTTTGGCAAATAGTCAAGTCGCTGATAATAAAGATGGTACATTGACTTATATTTCTAATCGTTCTTTTAAGGGCTATGATCAGTTTGAGTACACATTATTATATGAAAATGGAAACACTTTTACCTTTAAAGTGACGGTTAAGGTGATGTTAATTGAGGAAGAGCCAATGCCCGCACAATGTTCCATTTATGCTGTTCACGATGATGGCTTTAGTGATTCACAATTGTTAGTTATCGAACCTAACCAGGAATATAGCACGGTTGCGCTGGGTCCTTTGTATAAAAAACTGAACATAGAAAGTTTGGAGATTCATCCCATAAGCAAACAGCTTTATGCTATATCAAGCATTGGTAGGCGTGGTAGCAATGCTTTTGATGGATATCTCTATGAAGTGAATCCCCAAACTGGTGATTTAATAGCAGTGGGTGATACCGGTTTCAGTAACATAACGGCATTGGCTTTTCACCAAGATGGTACGCTGTGGGCTTGGTCAAATAAGGGTGCTAAAGATAGTTCTGAAAAAAAGGGAATCATTGAGATTGATCCAGAAACTGCTAAAAGCAGCTTAGTTTTTTCAGCACTTGAACTGTTTGGTAAAAAATCTCAAATCAAAAAGATTGATAGTTTAGCTTGGAATAGCGAAGGGACGATACTCTATGCAGGTGAAAAAAATAATAATTTATGGGCTTATGATGATGAAAAATTTGAAAAAAAATGTAACTTACCGGGACAAGCCGAAGCTTTAGAAACGCTGAAAGATGGCATGTTATTGTTTACGCTTCATAACGGGGCGGGCGATCTGTTGTCAGTTCATTATGATCCTGAAAGTTGTGAAGTCGTAGATACGCCCTTGATGAAGATAGATGGTTACCATGATATAGAGTCCTTGGCATGGTCATTGGATTGTCAAAATACGGTGGAAGATATTTTAGCACTTCAGTTGGCTAAAATTTTAGGGGCAGATAATGTACGTTTGGAAAAAGATGGCACATTATTTGTCGAATTAGGTGGGCTAGTGCATCAGGCTCTTCTAACAGGTGAATTAACGCAGATAGAGATGCCAGAAATTTCTTCATTAGCACCAGTCGGAGATATGAATAGTGACGGTTATGATGATTTTGAAATCACCTATTCTGACGGGCAAGCACAAAAGGTGTTCTATCTTGGCGTAGCCCAATAAAAAAAATGTCAGAACCAGAATTGACAAAATTGATGCGGAACCAAATCTCCTGGTTTAAAGTCATAAACTTTATTAAACACGTTTTTTGCGGTGCTTACTAAGGAGTCAGGATTTAATAAATCCAAAACTTGAATTGTCAAACCTGACAGGTTTTGAAAACCTGTCAGGTTTAGTTTCGTATTTTATTAAATCCGCATTCCTAATATACTCTGGTACATTTTCAATTTTATGATTGCGAAAGCGTTCTTTGAGCATTTTTGCAATTTCAGTTTCTATTTTCTTTTCTGACATAATTTTTCTCCAAAATGTAAACCTGACAGGTTTTTAAAACCTGTCAGGTTTTGATCACAAACGCTCATTCATTATTTTTCCCCAAAATGTAAACCTGTCAGGTTTTTTCCAGCGGGAAAATTACACTCTTTGTGCTGGAACAGGTACGACTACACCATTGATAAAGCCCCCATATTTCTTACCTTTCTCATCAATCTCATTTTGTACTTCTTCAGTGTTTTT
>Ga0233404_10000212_pt1 | contig 15673 bp, 19 predicted proteins | sample Na_oxic_2_MG_FD_179861 | JGI IMG/M metagenome (GOLD analysis project Ga0233404, IMG submission 179861) | Seawater microbial communities from Saanich Inlet, British Columbia, Canada - Na_oxic_2_MG | ecosystem: Environmental > Aquatic > Marine > Inlet | place: Canada: British Columbia | collected...
TTTTCAAATCCTGCTTTACCCGCAATGGCACTTGTGGATACCATGCTTAAACCCATTGCCAATACGCTGGCTAGTGCAGCATTAACCATCATTTTCGTATATTTCATAGTTGTAAAAAATCTCCAAGTAGGTAAAACAATTTTAAATAAAATTGAAATTATAACAGGTTTTGAGAACTTTTGAGCCTAATTTTAGAAACCAAGTTTTTTCAAAAAACATGACTACTCAGCTTTTAATAGAAAGAAATTCCCTTCTTCAAAAAATAGTATTTATGTTCTTGCCGTTTTAGGGTACAAAAAAAATACCATTTTTCTAAAAAATGGTATTTATATTCTCTCAATCTCCTAAGGAACGTGCATGAAATAAGTTCGACAACTAAACCTGACAGGTTTTGGAAACCTGTCAGGTTTGATTCAACATACCGGGAAATTATTTCATGCACATTCCTAATTAAACAAATCCGCCATACTTTTTTTAAACGTCTGAATAGCCTTCGGTCCTTCTACATCCATAACTTGTTGACTTACAAAGTGTTTTTCTGTCATGCATGCCGCTACCTGTTCCCCAAAATAACGCAGAAAATCAAACCCGGCTTCACCATTATGAAAACTTAACTCAGCATAATCCTCCGCTCGTTGGTTCAACAAGTCAATAAAAGTTTGGTGGTGCTTACCTTCCCCTAATGCATCGCGTTGATTATCTACAAAAGTATCTACCATACGCGATGCTAAAGCAGTAATAAAACGCTGTCGCCCTTCTACTTCCAATTTTTCATAAACCAATCTATCAGCCACCTGAAGCAAAAAGGCTAAAAATTCGCCAATAATTTGAAGGCGGTGAGCATTGCTATCTGTTTGATAGCCCTTATTTTCCAATTCTAATACACTGTTAGTCGCTATTTTCCAATTGATAAAACTTAAAGCACTAGCGATATCTTCAAGTGTCCGTTTTTTATCTTGCTTACTCCAACGACTGTTAACACGCATAAAACCATTCCTGTTTCTTAATAAATATTAATTATCCTCAAACCAGCGTAAAAATTTCGGTGGTGATCCGGCTTCTTTACACAATGGGTTAACGGTAATTCTGTCAAAAACTCAATGTCTCTATACGGCATAAAAAACCAAGTTTTTTCAAGGCAATAACTACAAGGATTGTATGTAACCAAGGATAAGAGCTGTATTGACTAACTAATTGATAAGACACTTTCAGGATATTGTTGAGAAATATCGCCCTGCTTTATCGAACAGTTATTCATGCCATCAAGGTTGCTCTATCACTATTCATAAGCCATTCATGTTTTATCCTTGGTTACATGCAATCCTTGTAGTTATTGTTAGTGTAACTACTCAGCCTTAGCGTATTAGAAATACTATTTTTCAAAAACAGTATTTCTTTTAAGGGCTGAGTAGTTACAAATAATTTTCTGAAAAACCAGTGTATTCTTTTAAATCACCTTATCCCCGACGAGCATTGGCAAATGCCTCAGCCATAATACCTACAAACCCGGTAGATGATTGTGGAGGTATTAAATTTCCCACTTTATTGGTTGTTGCGGATGTCCCCGTTTTTTTCGGTGTTCGACGAACTTGCTTTTTAGCCTGTTTTCTTTTCTTTTTCGGTGCCGTCGCTACTAGCGACTCACGTTTTTTCTCCTCAAAATGTAATTGGAGAGCCACCCTTCGTCGTTTTAAATCGACACCCAACACTTTCACTTTGACCACATCTCCCGCTTTAACCACATCACGCGGATCTTTGACATAATTATCTGACATTGCGGAAATGTGTATCAAACCATCGTGATGGACTCCAATATCCACAAACGCCCCAAAATTGGTCACATTTGTTACCACGCCTTCCAAAATCATGTCAGATTCGAGATCTTCAAGATCATTGATACCTTCTTTGAAGGTAGGCATTTTAAATTCAGGACGCGGATCTCTCCCTGGTTTTTCTAATTCACGGAGAATATCAGTGATGGTAGGAACTCCAAACGTGTCATCCGTATAATCTGCGGGCGCAATATTTCGCAAAAAATCCGTATTACCTATCAAGCTTTTAACAGGCTTATCGGTTTTTGCAACAATGCGTTCTACTACAGGATAAGCTTCTGGGTGGACTGCAGAAGTATCAAGCGGATTATCACCATCCATAATTCGCAAAAATCCCGCGGCTTGTTCAAAACTTTTTTCACCTAAACGGGGAATTTCTTTCAAGGCATCACGGTTAGAAAACGCACCGTGTTCATCACGAAATGCCACAATATTACGGGCTAGACCGGCATTTAGCCCCGATACCCGGCTTAATAGGGGAATCGATGCCATATTTACATCGACACCCACTGCATTCACACAGTCTTCCACGACAGCATCTAACCCCCGTGCTAAGTAATTCCTATTGACATCGTGCTGATATTGACCTACACCAATAGATTTCGGTTCAATTTTCACCAATTCCGCCAATGGATCTTGTAAACGTCGGGCAATAGAAACGGCACCACGTATCGACACATCTAAATCAGGAAATTCCTCAGCCGCTACTTTTGAAGCTGAATAAACTGATGCCCCGGCTTCAGAAACAACCAGTTTATACAAATGCAAATCGGGATGTTCTTTGAGCAAATCCGCCACCAATTTATCGGTTTCCCGTGAACCCGTGCCATTGCCAATACTAATTAACTCCACTTGATGTTGGCTGACTAATTCTGCCAATTTTTCAATAGACTCTTGCCACCGCTTTCTTGGTGGATGGGGATAAATAGTCGCCGTGTCTACCAATTTACCGGTATTATCTACGACCGCCACTTTAACGCCGGTGCGTAAACCAGGATCTAAGCCCATAGTCACTCGTTGTCCCGCTGGTGCCGCCAATAACAAATCGTGTAAATTACTGGAAAATACATTAATCGCCTCATTTTCTGAAGATTCACGTAGCCGAGTTAATAATTGAGCATCCAAATGGGGGCGAATCTTAAAACGCCAAGCTAAGTGTACCGTTTCCAATAACCAAGCATCACTATGGCGACCTTGATCTTCAATCCCAAAATGCACGGCAATTTTGCTTTCAGCATACTTAGGCGAAATATCAATCGTATTCCCTTCCTCATCTTTACCTTCAACAGGTAAACTCAATTGTAATATGCCAGATTTGCGCCCACGAAACATGGCTAAAGCACGGTGGGAGGGAATTTTCTTACAAGGCTCACGATAGTCAAAATAATCGGCAAACTTCGTGCCCTTTTCTTCTTTGCCATTGACCACTTTCGATTGGAAAGTCGTATTTTCTCGAAGGTATTCACGTAACTCCTCTAACAACGATGCATCTTGTGCAAATTTTTCCATGAGGATACGCCGTGCGCCCTCTAAGGCTTGCCCCGTGTCTTCAATACCCTTTTCGGTATTGATATAAGTAGCCGCGACTTCTTCAGGCTGTAGTATTGGATTATTCAGCAAATCAAGTGCCAAAGGTTCCAACCCAGCTTCTTTAGCTTTTTTAGCTTTGGAACGACGTTTAGGTTTGTAAGGTAGGTACAAATCTTCTAGGCGAGCTTTGGTATCTGCTTCTTTAATAGCTGTTTCTAACTCAGGCGTGAGTTTTTCAAACTCGCCAATCTTAGTTAGAATCACCTCACGGCGTTCGTCCAACTCGCGTAAATAACGCAAGCGTTCTTCCAAAGTACGCAGTTGGGTATCATCTAACCCACCTGTGACTTCCTTACGATAACGGGCAATAAAAGGTACCGTCGAGCCTTCATCCAGTAGGGTAATGGCTGCTTGCACCTGAGTTTCTGATACGGAAAGTTCTTCCGCAATACGTTGAACAATGGATTTCATACTGCTATAGTTCACCTCTGTCATTAAAGTTTTGATAGTCATGTATAAAGTAGTGATGAAAAACCAAGTTTCTTAAAGAAACTTGGTTTCTAAATATTCAATGTCTATCACTACGAAAATACATCACTACCAAAGTTTTTAGTGTCCAAATTTTACTTAAGAACACTGGTTGGGACGCATTGCGTCAATTTTATTATTATTATTAAAAAGAAATACTATTAACTTTAAAAAGAAATATTGGCACCCTTGTCGCAATTCATTTTCAGAAACAGTTATAGCGTTTCCCGATTGCTATCAGCACATTATTCGTAGGGGCAAACCTGCGTGTTTGCCCTAACCAAAATATCAGGCTTAACTGTGGGGCGGTGGAAATTTCATTTCAAAAGAATCTAGAGCCTTAAAATTTTGTATTTTTAGATAACGTAGTTTAATATTGGGGTGCTGTGGTCTTGTCATGTTTTATTCCTATTATAAACTAGACCTAACAGGTTTTTTAAACCTGTCAGGTCTGAGATTCTAAACATTTTTTAAGAACGGCTAATTCCATATCATTTATATCCTTTATTGAGGAAGGTATATTGGCTAATATTTTTGATGTTTTTTTAATGCTTGAATAACAATATATTGAGGATGTGCAAATAAAACGATTTTAAAATAAGTTCGTGATAATTCGTCAAATTCAAAAATAGGTGCCGGTGAACCATTTTCTTTCATTTTACGATAAATTTTAGAAATGCCCGTACCTCTGCCCTCTGCGAGTTTTAATTCTTTAAAGAATTTTCCAATACGCCGATTGCGATAGGGTATCTCAAGTAATAGATTTTCTTGCTGAAAATGCACCATTTTAATACCATATAGCGGTCATGGATAATTAATAATCGCGATACGACTCGAATATAAATAAATTTTCACGAGTTCAGGGTTGCCATCATAGCTCCGGTGATAAACGGCATTAACAATTGCTTCTTGCATTGCCCCATAAGGGAAAACCACCATTTTTTGTGCTTCCGCCTGATTGGGTACTTTTTTCGATTAGGGTAGTGTTAAAAACATTATTAGGCGCAACCAAATCACTATTAATATTAGCTAAAAAATGTCTTACCAAAGCGGGTGATAAATCATCAAGTAAAGCGGTTAAATTTCTACGATCATCAAAAGGCACTTTTGCGGTCATTTGCATTAATTGGGTAAAAATATCATCTTTAACTTCTATTGTCTCACAGCCTATACGCATATAGTACGCCCTTTTTTGTTTACCCTTTTGCAATTTTATCGGCGCGTTATGGGAACATATATCACTGGTTGGCATCCGTATAACTAATATTTGTTTACCTTGATAAATCTCTGGTGAAATAATGGGTAAATTTTTTGGATCAATTCGACTACAATTGCCACGGATTTTTTGCTGTATTTTATCAATATTTTGTGAATCAAATCCAACCGGCGATAGAACAGATAAACCATTTTGTTCTTCAATACCAATGACAATATAGCCACCATTCAAATTATGAAAATCATTAGCAAAGGCACAGATAGTATGAATAATCTGTTCCAAAGTTGGTTTGGAGTAAATTTTTTTAATTCCAGACGAACCGATTCAAGCGCTCGCGTATATATTAGATCATCTATTTCTACTTTGTTAGGTTCAAAATAACCTATTGATTTTTATCGTTTTTTAAAATAGCTAAAAATATTTAAATCTAATAAAATCAATGACTTAATTATTAATATGACAAAGTAGAACTATAAATGTTCAGAAAAATAAATGAACCTAACGGTTATTTCATTTCACAATGAGGGCGTTCGCGGTGGTTCGCCCCTACGTTATGTAGGGGCATCCTTTAGTGCCTATCCTTTGTGAAATGATTTATCTGAAAGTCTATAGGTTAATGGGGAGTATTTTCATTATAACAAGATATGTCACATCAAACAAATACTATTTTAAAAAATAGTATTTGTTCTTAAAAAACTTTACATTTATAAAAATGTAAAGTATAATCAGAAAAATACAAAAGTAGTTTGAAGTTGAAGAAATTACAAATTAAAGCATGAATTATCGAAAAATAAAAAAGGCACTTGCTAAAATACGCAAGTTGCCCATACATCCACAATGGCTTATATCTCGCCATGAACATTGGCACAGTATCCAAATTGGCAAACAAGTGGCAGGTTTAGTATTGGATATAGGTTGTGCCAGTCAGTCCATTAAACATTATATTCAAGCAAAACACGATTACATTGGACTTGATTATTATCAAACTGCTGTACATTGGTATGGTACTCAACCACATGTCTATGGTGATGCCCAAGTCTTGCCTATTGCTGACAATAGTATAGATTCCGTTTTATTGCTAGATGTACTTGAACATTTGCCTCGTCCAGAAGACTGTTTTAGCGAAATTGCGCGGGTACTCAAACCAACCGGGATATTAGTGTTACAAGTCCCTTTTATTTATCCTATCCACGATGCTCCACTAGATTTTCAACGCTGGACTCAATATGGTTTGCAACAATTAGCAGGTAAATATGGCTTCATCATTCGTCAAGAAATGAAAATAGGTAAACCATTGGAAACATCTGGTTTATTAATCAATATCGCCATCACAAAAACCGTCCTTAATTGGATACAACAAAAAAAACCAGCGATTATTCTAAGTGTATTAACACCTTTAGCAATTTTAGGTGTCAATCTGTTGTGTTGGTTGCTCAACTTGATTAGTCCAAAAGATGATATGATGCCATATAGTTATCGTTTGGTATTGGAAAAAAATAAGAATGCTTCTGTCTGAAGTTATCAAGAGAAATATTTCTGGACTAACTGTCATACTATCTAGTGTCCATCCGGAAACGCCGGTTTATGTCATTTCTTTGTTATGAGAAATCTAGTTTTATCAGCCTGTTAAGATTTATAGCGAAGCTCGAAATGACACAGAATTTGAGTTTCCGGATGGAAACTAGATAGTGTCCATCCGGAAACGCATCCAAAGCTAAAGTTTTGGATTCCAATATGTCCATTGTTTGGAGTTCAAAGCTTTAGCTTTGGGCTTTTTAAAGTAGTTTCCGGATGGACACTATCTATCAATAGGCGATATTTTTCCGTAATAATCTCCCAATCATAACGCGTTAACATATCTTGCCTCCCCCGTTTGCCTAAAGAAACACACCATTGGGGATTACCTAATAACTCATTTACTTTATCAGCCAAATCTTGAGCATTTTTTTGCTTGAAAATCAAAGCATTTTCTTGATCTTTCAAAATGTCCTGCATTGCGGCTAAATCACTGGCAGCGACTGCACATTCACAGCCTAATGCCTCGACAAGGACTAAACCAAAACCTTCCCTATCACCGTCTGCTGCAACAATAGAAGGAAAAATGACGATTTTTGAAGACTGATACCATGCTGGCAATTGATCATTTTCCACAGCACCTAAAAATTTGACATATTGATTTAATTTTAAATCAGTAACTTGTTTTTTAAGTTTTGGCTCTTCTGGACCATGACCGATGAGAGTCAAAGTCATATTGGGGTGTTGTTTAATAATCAGAGGCAATGCCATTAATAAATAATGTAACCCCTTTTTTTCCACTAAACGACCGACAAATAACAATGAATTTTCACGTTGTGCTGTCAGGGGGGGAATAAACTGCGTTTTGATATTTACCCCCATCGGAATGACTTGTACTTTAGCAGCTTCAGCTCCCAGTGATACGGCAGTCTTTCGCATGGTTTGGCTCACGACGGTGAGTACAGTAGCCCGTTTTAACACCAGTTGTTTGATTTTTTTAAACAGTTTTCCTTGTAACCCAAATAAATCTCCTCCATGAGAAGTACAAATAAAGAGCGGTGCCTTTTTGAAAAAAGCCAGTGCCAGCATCGCTACCAAACCTTGTGGTACTAACCAATGAGCATGAATCAAGTCAAATTTTTCCTGGCGCAATAAACGAACCAGGGCAAACCATTCCGCTATGATAAAAAAGGGGACCAACAAATAACGCCAACGATTTTGTTTCAGATTAGGCAAAATGCCGCCACCATAAGCAAGTGTTTGATATTTTTGGAAAAAATAGCTGAACCTGGTGACTTTAAGTTTTCCGAATAGTTCAGTTAATGCAGCCCCAAAGGTATGAGGAGCTAAGACATGCACCGTATAATGTTCAGCCAATCGCTGACTGAGTTCATAGACAAAAGGGGGTTCTTTATCGCCTTGCCAGCGAGGGAAGGTTGAGGTGATGACAAGTATTTTTTTGATGTGATCTGACATAATTATTAGGCTTTTTACTTATGTATGCAAAAATATTTTAACATTTTTAACCAGCTCAAGAAATCCGATTTTTGAAAAATAGGATTTCTACTGATTCTAAAAAATGTTAAAAGATTTATGCGTACTTATCTGAAAACAATTTAGGGCTATTTATTAGGTAAATGTCGGGTTACGTTATCTCGCGTACCGAGATAAGCTAACCCGCGATCTACCATACTTGATGTTTGAGAGATAAGGTTATTACTTGATGTTCTCGTTTTAAAAATCAACAGGTTTAAAGAAATTTTTTTGTTTTGCTTTCACGATAGACAGTCACTGAAAAGTCTATGGGGAACGGTTGTTTCGTTCATAATCTAAATACTCACTTCAAAATAACTGTTCAAACGGGTTTAGTCTCTTCAAATTCTTCACCACTTTCAAATTTGAGCAATTCTTCTAATAATTGATCACAGATTGTGACACTTTGTTTATATCCATCACAGTCAATTAAAAAATTATATCTATATTCTTCGGCGCAAACGGTAATGACTTGTAATGCCATAAAATATTTAGTTTTATCGGTTCTAAATTGGGTATTTGCAATCACTTCTTCTAATAGTTTTTGCAATTTATGATGCCTACTATAAGAACCAAATTGACTTCTTGTTTCTAATATATGCTTAAAAAAAAATTCCATCATTTGTTGGTAATGAAAGCATTCTATTGAACAATCTTTAATCTCTGTTGTTGCTAACACATCTATTGCAACAGCATGTTCCCAAGCTTTACCAGCCAAATTCTCAATATTTTTAAATTTTTTTAACTGATTTTGATACATTTTATCGTTCCGTTAAGAGTGCTTTTTTATCAATTCTTATACTTTCAAGATCAGATAATTTCTTTTCGAGTAAGTGAATAGTATTCGCATAATGATCCCACTTCAGCCATTCTTTTTTATCCCCTAATTCACCCTGATTAAATAATTGACTAAAAGTGAGCGTATCCATATTGTGGACTTTCTCAAATTGAGCCATTTTAGTTTGATAAGCCACTTGCTTTCTTTGCAGAATTTGCTTACCTATATTGATACTTTCTTGCACGGTTAAGAGCATTTTTTTATAAATTAAAACTTTGCTGTACATCTTAAAATAATCCTCTACATTAAAGATTAGTAGTTTACCATAATGTCAGTTTTTTTTCTTCCCAAACGACGATTTTTTTACAAATCAGTTTTCCCTTAGTATATCAAATGTTTCTACGACAATGCCAGCACGTTTCGCAATTTCTTTAGCGAGTCGTTGAAAATCCAAATAAGCTGCTTGTACCAGTTGCTCATAAGCCCCTAAACCTCCATCAGCCGGCTTCAGGTGAAAAACCGCTTTACGAGCTTCTTCAGCCATTGAATTCTAGTTCCCACGCGCCGGCGTGGGAACTTATTCTTGACGCGCCGGCGTCATGACCACTCGACGTGGGCATCGTCATTGTCAACACTTTACTATATTTTTAGCAACTATATATTTATCCAGATAAATTTTGGCTTATGACAAATACTATTTCTTCAAGAATTTGTGGTTAAGGCTTGAACATCAAGTCTAATAAGTTCGCTTCAAACAGATTACAACAATCTTCCCAAGTTTCTTGGTAACCATAATCAAATCTATCTAACGCTAACACCGATTTGATTTTTTCGGCAAAATCGAGGGCATTATGTGCTAAAAACTGTGGATGATCTTTCAATATCCATTTTGAACCAAGTACATCAGAAACGACAACGGGTATTTGACAAGCCATCGCCTCATATAATTTCACAGGATAACTAAAATTTCCAAAGCTTGATGGCTTATTAATAACCAGCAATACATCTAAACTATTTAATAATAAGGGCATTTGTTCATCAGATAAATAGCCCAGCCATTTGATGGGTTGTGGTAAATCTATCTTTTTGTCTTTACGCCCTGAGAGAACAAATAAGATTTCAGGATTTTCACAATGCAATTTTTCAAAGATTTTAAACAAAAGTTCAATGCCCCTACTCTTATGAACTGATCCTGCATAACCTACCAGCTTTTTATCCACCGGTAAGCCCAGTTTTTGACGACATTCTTTTTTATTTAAAGACACAAATGCCGGATCGGCTGCCATGGGTACCGTTGCAACGGTTTTGTGAGGGCGAAAAGTATTTAAATAATCACCTAAATCTGGTCCAGCGGCTGTTACTCGCGTTGCCTTAGCGATTGCTTTTCTCCAAACAGAGTGCAGTGGCTTAAACCAAGGGATATAACTTTCGTAGTTATCATAAGCATCAATGACTGATTTGATACCATATTTTGAGCCTAATTTTTCTGCCAAAATACCATAATAAGTATCTGAAAACCCAACAATCCAATCCGGTTCAAGGGTACGAACTAAACCATTAGCTTTAGCGATATATTTCAATGGTCCCCACGGATAAATACTTTCTGATAGCCAATAAATGCCATCTTTTTCGATCTGAACGGCTGGTTCTTTTTTATAACTCAACAATAAAATATAGACTTCATGTCCACGTTTTGAAAGCCAATAAGGGATGTAAAAAAAACGCCCATAAGGGCGAGTTAATAAGTCTTTTCCTTGAGGGCGACGTTTGCAGAGGAATAGAATTTTCATTAAATTTCGCTTAACAATTGTTTGTATTCCTCTTATGGGTTATAGAAACCTAGCGTCATAATGGCGGCAACACAAGAAATGATGGTGTGGAAATAATTAACTGGAATAAATGACATAAGTTATCGCCCACGTAAATAATCTTCAACGGAAAAACCAGCATCTTTTAGGATACGAACGGCTAATCCTCGTCCTACATCGCAGCCGCTATGAACAGGTACTGTGACAGAGAAATTACGGTACTCATGCAAAAGCGTTAGGTGACTGCCTGATTGACGGTCCTCAATAAATCCTTGAGATTTTAAGAAGCGTATGATTTCAAGAGCAGTCACTTGTGGCATTCTTGACATTATGCTATCCCCACTGTGAGTTCTTCTACATGTACCAATTTTTCATGTTGGGAAATCCGTTGAGAGTGGAGCCGCTTTGATTCAATATGCTGGATAACCGCCTCCCTAATATTTTTTTTGGTTTCTTCAATGGTTTTACCATTGCTAAAACAACCGGGTAAAGTCGGGCTATAAGCAAAATAGCCTTCATCTTCTGGTTCTTTTTCGATAACAATTTCAAAGCTATAAAATTGCATTGTTGTTCCTAACTTAACTTTAAGGGTTGATGTGTTTCTATGTAAAATTTAAGTTTGTTCCCGTTCTAAGTATATAATTTAAGACTGACGCATTGATAAGAAAGGTATTTTATGAAACTTTTTAAATTAAATGTGTGACAAAATTGATTGGTTAAGAATTGGCTTAATGGTCAAAAAATCTCTCATCATCTTCGCCTTCAACAAAAATGAATAGCCGGTTTTGCATTGTTCAAATTCCTAATAAATTGTCTAGGTATAAATCTTCAATACCAATTTCATCACTCTGCAAAAATATTTTAACCTCAGGTTTTTCAGCCATGTTTGAAATCACCGAAAATCCTTCTTGGTTTCTAGAAATGAAAAATATATTTTCTAAATTCGCATACTTTACCGTTTCAGACTCGTATGTGGTAATAATGATTTGTTTACGCTTAGAGATTTCTTTTAACATATCCATCATTTTTGAGATCAGATAAGGGTAAGTATGTTTCTCCAGTTCTTCAATTAACAAAAGTGGTTTTTCTTGAAAATATAAAATGGTCACTAGGGAAATAATATTGATAGTACCTTGGGAAAGAAAAGCCATCGGTAAATCGACTGTCGAGTACGCCTCTCTTAAGATGATAACTAAATGCTTTTCGGCAAAGGGTTCGACACGAACTTCTTCCACAAAAAGGTAAAACATCAGTCAACATATTAAGAAATCGTCTTTTTTTCTCTTTATCTGCTAAGATGTTTTGGAGAACAATGGCTAAATTAAGGGTTGATGTGTTTCTATCAATTCAGGTTTTGTTTCAAAAAAAACATTTTAACTTGCTTTAGTACACTGTCAAGAAACTTTTGTCGGGTAGTCTTTTTATTTATTTAATCATATTCAGATTTTATCTAATTCTCAAGTGGAGTCCCAGATTTATTTTGTGAATTCAAACTAAAGTTTGGACTCCTATCCGACAAAACAAAATTGACAAGGTACTAGGTTAATACCAATAATAAAAATTACGAGGAATAGGATTTTCATAGGGATTAACCTTAACAAACTATCATAATTTGTGACCAAAGCTTTCTTAAAACTTCCATTAACACTTGTAATTTAGACTGCCCATTTTGAACACGAAGGTGAATACGCTTATCGCACAATTTGAATTGTCCCGCCCCCTTTTTTTCAAGCCAATGTGCGGTTTCCTTCAATTGATTGATATAACCACGATAAAACCATTTTAAAGATTTTCTGGGCATAACGCCAAAGTCGGATAACCCATGGGAGATAAAACAGGCGTTGATAATTTTAATGGCGTGAAAATGATAAAAAACGAGTGGATAATCATCAATGAGCATACCACCCTTATCAAGCGTCATTTGGTATTGTGACCAATTCCAAGGTGCTAACCCAGCCCCTTTGTGTTGCAAAATGACCAAGCTATTGTATAGAACAGGCCATTCCTCAAGGTATTTTTGGTCAGCAAACTTATCCCCTTCAAGTCGATCATAGCACCACATCAAACATTGATTATGCCATTTTTCTAAACACGCTAGTCCTTGTTCATCATTGCGAAATGATTGATATTGTACATTAAATCGACCATATATCTGTTTTTCGCGCAGATGTTCTGGAAAACGATGCTCAATAATCAAGATAGATTGTTCACCTAACTCCTCATAAATGGGGGCTGGACTTTGGTAAAAAAACAGATCAGCGTCTAAATAGGTGATGATATCAACATCTTGATAATGTTTAAGTATAAAAAGAGGTAGTGCAGGACTAAGTGTAAAATAATATTCAACCAGACTGCGATTACCTTTTGCTTCTTTTAATCTGACATCCCATGCTTCAAGATCGCAGAGGGCAATAGGTTGAATATTTTTCATACCTAGATTTGATAGAATAGTAAAGGTAGCCTCATCCAAACATAAAACATAAAATACAAAGTCTGGGGTATGTTGAGCCAGTGAACGATAAAGCGTCAAGCCTCGTAACAGATAATTTTGATCAAATAATGTGCAAAAGTGATACATGTTGGAACCTACTTAGCTTTTTAATGACATCAGTAGCGTTTGTGCTACTTTTTCTACTGCCAGATCAGTCAATTCTGGATACATCGGTAAACTGAGTATTTGACTAGCCGCTTGCTCTGTATACGGTAATGGCATTGGAGAAAATTCAGTATCAGAAAAAGCCGCTTGTTGATGAATAGGAACAGGATAATGAATTAATGTTCCTATACCTTGCTCTTTTAAAGTGGAACGTAAAGCATCGCGTTCTTTAATTTGTATAACATATTGGTGATATACCGATTGATTAGCAGTTGCTATCTTGGGTAGAACAATATTCTGATTCACACTTAATATGCTGGTATATATTTGAGCAATTTGACGACGTGATTCATTTTCAGCTTCCAGATGCGGTAATTTCATCCGCAAAATAGCAGCTTGTAATTCATCTAAGCGGCTGTTTATGCCACCGGCAATGTCACTAATATAACGTTCACGCCAACCATATTCTCGCAACCACGTTAATTTTTCAGCCAGCTTCTTATCATTAGTCGTAACAATACCACCGTCACCTAATGCCCCTAGATTTTTTGTAGGATAAAAACTAAAGCAACCTATGTCTCCCCAGGTGCCTACTTTATGATCATTAATTGTTGCACCATGTGCTTGAGCGCAGTCTTCAATAACAAACAAGCTATACTGATGAGCCAGTTTTATAATTTCTGGCATATTGGTAGGTTGCCCATAGAGATGGACGGGAATGACTGCCTTAATTTTTTTTACAAGAGAATATGAACTTAGCAACATTTCTAGTTGCTTGGGAGCCATCGTAAAATAGTCTGGATCAATATCCACAAATAAAGGATGTGCCCCGGTTCGTACAATAGCTGCTGCTGTAGCAACAGCAGTATGAGAAACGGTTATAACAAAATCGCCGGCACCAATGCCACAAGCACGTAATGCTAATTCTAATGCATCGGTACCACTTGCCACACCCACCGCATGATCGACTCCCATGTTTTCGGAAAATTCACGCTCAAATGACAACACTTCATTACCGAGAATATACCAGCCACTTTCCAAAACATTTTTTATAGCAGTATCAATTGCTGATTTGTGGACTAGATAATTCGCTTTTGGATTACATTGGGGAATCATAAAAAAAACCTCATTGCCGAATTCTAATTCGTGATTCTTCGACTACAATCAAACTACCTATAGATAATTCTTGTTCTAATTGCAATAGTTCTTTACATACTCTGATGACGTTATTGAATTTGATATTCCTTAATCTGAGATAAATTATACCGTAATATTTTTGAGCTTGATAAATAGCCAATGTCCCAAAGTCAGAATCATGAGTTAAAACAAAACGTTTGTCTAAATAGGCTTGCTCCAGAAGATATTTGTCTTCTTTCCCTTGCCAACCATTCTCTTTGACATCAACAACATCAATGTATTGTTGTCTTAGGAAGGAGACGACTCTTGGTGAAATATTCTCATCGGTTAGAATTCGCAACTGACTAAATTTCATGCGGCTTTTTCCAGTTCAATATATATTTCGTTTTTAACTGCATTGGCAGCATATACCAGACAAGCATATATATCTTCTTTAGATAAGTGTGGATAATCTAAAAGTATTTCATCTTCGGTGGCATGAGACGCTAATAATTGAAGAATAAACGCTACTGACATTCTGGTACCTTTTATAATAGGCTTACCACCTAAAATTTCCGGATTTGCGGTAATTCTCAACATAATTGCTCCCCCGTTAAAAATATTTTTTTCCATATTCTTTATAATAAACAATGGTTTTTTCTAAGCCATCGTATAAAGAGGTTTTGGCTTTCCAACCAAGCGTTTGATTAATCAACTGATAATCAGAGTAATAATCACCAATATCAATTTTCTTACGTTCTTCTGGAAATTCTCGGGTTTTGAATTGTCCCGTTTTGGCAACCTCTAAAAGTAATTCGGCTAGTTGTTTTAAACTAACGACTTCATCACTACCCAAATTAAAAATTTTACCGTCTGCATTTTTATTGACTGCTGCGATTAAAAATGCATCAACAACATCTTCAACATAATTAAAGTCGCGCAATTGTTCACCACCCCAAACTTCAAAAGGTTTGCCTTGTAATAATTGCCTAATCCAAATGCCGACAAAAGTTTGACGTGCGTCTTTAATTCGCATCCCAGGACCGTAGGTATTGGTTAATCGTAGGGCGCCAAGCACGAATACCATAAACATTATTGTATAGAATATGGTAATTTTCACCTGCTATTTTATTAATACCATTGACATCAACGGGACGTATAGGATGTTTTTCGTCAACAGGCAAATAATCGGGTTTGCCATAAATTTGCCGGGTACTGGCA
>Ga0233404_10000214_pt1 | contig 15593 bp, 12 predicted proteins | sample Na_oxic_2_MG_FD_179861 | JGI IMG/M metagenome (GOLD analysis project Ga0233404, IMG submission 179861) | Seawater microbial communities from Saanich Inlet, British Columbia, Canada - Na_oxic_2_MG | ecosystem: Environmental > Aquatic > Marine > Inlet | place: Canada: British Columbia | collected...
GGCAAAAAGCTATCAGCCAAAGGTTTCCGGTTGAAAAACACGATGAAGTCTTAAATGTGTTGGGTTTATTCATACTCAATCGGTTTCGGGAAATAACTTATGAGGAGGTAATTGCGATGTGGAAATTCGATTTGATGGATACGGTGGCAGGGAGACAATTGTATGATATGGGACAGCAAAAAGGAGGATTAAATAATGCACGAGATATGCTTCTTGATGCTTTAGATGCGCGATTTGGATTGGTACCACACAAGATGATTGATCAAATTAATGTGATTGATCAACCGGAAGAGTTGAAAAGCCTTCACCGGGAAGCCATACGGTGCCCTAATATAGGCTCTTTCAAGGAACGGCTGTCATCGTCGTAATTATTTAAATGGTGGGCAAAACTTGCCCACCCTACATTAAAATCAATAACTTAATGATAGGGCTCCTTTCGCTGTAGCGTAGGAACCCTACAAATCTATAACATCATTTGAATGGCTCAAACGAGCTTTGACGGCGGAAACTTTGCGGGAAGTAATGGGGTAATAAATTTGCGGATTAACCAATTAGTGATATAACATTTACCCATTATCCAACTACTAATAAACGATTAACTAATAACTTAATAACTAAAATGGCACTTTGGCAAAAATTTGTTTTTGTGGTGGATATTGGGTACTTGAACGTATTAGCTACCTATTTCCAGCATGTAGATATTTAATTGCCTCAAGAAATCCGATTTTTTTTAAAAATCGGATTTCTCCCTTTGAGCCAAAAGTGTTGAGAGATTTATGTGTGCCTACTAAACCGAAAATTCCATTGGCACCAGCGCAAAATATTCCTCAATTCGTGTTGCTTGACATTGATTGATGATACGCTATGAATATTGGGGAGAGCCGCTATTTACACCCCGCTATCGTCTCCAAAGACTTATTGGTTCAGGCTCCGGCGCGTTTGGTAATTGTCGATATTGATTTAAGTCGCCCACCGGACTTTTTCCAACGATAGCCACTCGCGTTGCCCCGGTAGCAACGCTCACACCAAGCATTCACTGAGCTTGAACAAATTGTAGCGATTTCTAATGCTCATACTCAATGGGCATATTGTAACTGCCGGCACGTTTGCTGATTAACATGTTCTGTTAACCCTCTTGAAAGGGCCAATTAAAGGGAGTATCGTAGTCGTTCAAACAGTCATTTTGAGGCGACACATCAAACCTCATTAAGCGTACATACTTATTCAGATCAACATTATGCATTCCCTATTAGGAAAATTTTATTTGACAACGGCGATGGGACAGCCTACAGTTAGAACATGCTCTCGCAGTTTGATGGGTTTTAATTGACGAGTGCTGATTAATGTTGCTGGATGTTGAATACCATTTTGGCGTAGGGATGGATGGAGGTATAATTATTTAATGAATCAAGAACAAATTGAAAAACTTTTGATTGAACTGTACCAAGAGTGGTATGACGAGATAAATCCGGTTAAGCGTGATCCCGATACGGTTCGGTATGCAAAAGGTCCTTCATTTAAAACGATCAAGCAGATATTCAAAACTTGGCTTGATAAAGTAAAAGAAAACCAAGAAGCCTTAAATAAAGTAAGGAATTGGTTTGAAAATCACAAGGATATTTTAAGGGAAAAAATTTGTCCTAAGTGGAATGATCAAAGTGGAAAATCTCATATCCAAAAAATAGAACTGGTAGCTATTGGATTGACGCTTGACGGTTTAGCAGTAGCACTAGCTATTCCGACTAACGCAATGATGACAGCGACGGTTTTGGTCATTGATGGCTCTTTGGATCATCTTTGTTCTGGTGTTGATTGTTCTAAGGAGTAGTTTATGGGGTAGATGATGAATACCAAAATTTTGGGGACGCGCCTTCATCACAACTATCCCACCCGCGAGTTTTTGGTAGTTCATACGGATAGAGAAATGCTTGAGATTACCATACGCAAATGGTTAGAGATACGAGGTAATAGATGAAGATTAAAATGCGTGAGAAACTACATTTCCAAAATTCAGTTAAGATAGTTAATGCCTTTCGATTTAAGGAATAGTTTTATGGTAGATGATGAATTTAAAAAACGCATCCATCGTGAAATTGAAAAAGCCACTGTCAAAATTTTTGTCTATAATGAATTTCAAGGGACTGGTTTTTTTATTACACCTGATGGTTATTTATTAACTGCTTATCATTGTTTAGAGCAATGCTATAATTTTGCCGATAACATTATTGTTAAAACTAACTTTGGCAACAAATTCAAGGCACAATTTGAAGATGGTAAGTCTTCAAAACCCTTTGATATTGCTGTATTAAAAGTGGATGAAAATATAAGTATTTGCCTTCCTTTGGGAGTCGTCTCGAAAGAGCATGTGTCTGATCCTGTAGTTGCTCTAGGGTATCCTGCTGGGCATAGGGATGACAACCAAGAAATTGGTGTATATTCAGGTGAAATATCAAAGTTTCGTGATGATTTTAAAATTGAGAATAACGCGGTTAAAGGCCCTGGACAAAGTGGTGGGCCAGTTTATCATTATCCAACTAAACGGATAATCGGAGTGGCTGTGGAAGGCTATAACTCTGAAGTAATGACAGATACAGCGTTAGCTGCACGGCTTGAACCGTTATTTGATAAATGGTCTGAGTTACAAAACATTACCACTGATGTGGCTAAATCTTGGGATGAACATTTAGCTATATTTGTACCTAAAGAAAACGAAACAGCTCAAGTACAATCAGTAACCAACCATATAGTAAATAACAAAGGTGCTAATATTGATACCCAACAGTATATTGATAAGGTCGATACTCTTAATATGACCTTTAACAAAAATTGTAAATAAGTTTTTCGTTATATAGATTATATAAATTATGACTGATGAGAATACCCCTAATCAAGGGCCAACTACTGGTGTGGAAGATGAAACTGAAGCGACTATTGAGTCTGAAGAAAATGATCATCAAAAGCCGGGGGAACACGCAAACGATGGGCCTACTTCCACACAGGTAGAACCAGATACTGATAATCCAGCGACGACTATAGAGCCACCGCCAAACTCGGCTCTCAGTCAAGGGCCAACTGCTAATGTACAAGGGCCTACTTCAAACCCAGAAAACACTATGGTTGTATCTGGAGAAACTCAAGAAAATGATGAACGGGCAAGTCTTGGACAAACCAATCTGAAAGTTTGCAATCCAGATGCTACCATAGAATCACAACTTAGTATCGGTAGTGTTGGTGAACTGAAGCAGTTTTATGGAAAAGAAACTATTTTTGAAGATCCAACAACCATTGTTCCAGAAATGGATTCAGATTTACCTAATGTTAATTTGCATGAAGAGCTAACGAAACATTTTGATAAATTAGAAAAAGAACGAATTATTTTAATTGATTGTCTTGAAGAAAATATTGCGCTAGCAGCTTCTTATGCAATAGCTGATAGAACCGAATTAAAAGATTACGAAAAACGGTTGCTGACTTTTTCGGGTGAAAACCGGCATCGAACTGATCTGCATGTAGATATATTCACGAATGAGAAAATTAAAACGGCTAATAGAAAAAAGCTTTTAGTATTTGTGAGCTTAAATTTGGACTCCCAAGGTTTCTTTGATTCCATGTTTATTAAAGATCGTCTTGATGTGGATAGGATAAAGCAAACTTTCCGTGAAAGTCATATCATGTTAGTTTGCATAGTCAACTCGGATTTTATCCGGGAAATATTGAGAACTAACCAAACCAAATTTTGCTTTTATTATTGGAACATTTGGTTTTTGTCGCCGCTATTAAGAACTTATTTTTCTGACGAATCAAGAATAGAATACTTTGAGAAAAGACTTTCTGAACAAAGAAATTATGGTTTGTGGCCCCAAGATAATGCCGATTTTTACAAATTGGTTCACAGTTATCTACGAAATGATGTAGAAAAATTTAAGGAAGAAATTGAAAAGCGAACTAAATATCGTGAAGGTGATGATCCAGATAAATTTTTACAAAGTTTAAAAACCGTTGAGCTAAGTGAATTGTTCAAAGATAAAAACCCTATTAAGAAAGTGGTGTTGTATGTGGCAACTTTTTTTTCGGATTTAAGTCCCCACGATTTTGAACAAATAGTGTTTTTATTATTAAGGGGAATGAAGACAACTGTTTATAAAGAGTCGCGTAAAGAGACGACAAATGAGGGGACAAAAACGGTAGAAACACCGGTAGAAAAAAATCTTATCGAAATATGGGGAGAAAGTTCCCATCAATTTTTGAAAGATTGTTATCTCAGAACTGTTTCTTCTGAAAGGGATTCATTAATAATTGATTTTTCAGAACCTTATTTAAGAGATGAACTTAAAAGAACTTTCAAGGATGATTTTTTCTATGTAAAACAACAATTTGAATACATTCGTAATGCCGGTTTACTTTTTAATTTTGATGTGTCTGATAAAGTAATTGGAAATTTGATTACATTATCGGCAGAGATGGCTGTGTCTGACCCTAATTACTATGGGGGAGACAGACTTGTTAATATTGTTGTGGGATTAGAAGAACAACTCTTTACAAACAAAAAAAGAGAAATTATTATTCGTCTATCTGATTTCATTCGAGAAATGTTGAATTACCCCCAGCTAAAGGAAACGATTAGGGATTTTCTTGAGACGCTGATGCGAACACAACATCATGATCTCGTATTAGTCATTATTTTAGGCGTGACCAAACGTTTACAGTTTACCTCACAATTTGATGCACTCTATTGGATTAAGCGTTTGTTGGATCAGGGGAAAAAAGAAGTTAGGGAACAAGCATACCAAGTTTTATTTGAATATGCTAAACAAACGGGATTCCGTATTTATGAATTATTGGAAACCTTAAAGGTATGGTTGCCGGAGCCGGATCGAAATGTTGAAAAATATTCTTCATCTAATCAATATGCTTTACAATTTTTAGTGGGTTATTGTGGATATATGTTAGCCCGATTGGACATAAATGAATATGGGTTGTGGCCTTCTAAATATCCACTGTTTGCGACACTTCAAAAAGATGATGAATCCGTTAATAAACTGAAATTATTAATTTATTGGATTTTCCATCCCGGGATGCAAAATGTTTTGAATAAAAGTTTGATAGATGAGGGTATTCTTGGTATTTATGTTGATGCGAATGGATTTAGGGCCGGTCTTATTGACTTTTGGTTCACCGTGTTGTATGGTTTAAAGAAAGAGATTGCTCATCCAGAAGCGTTAGCAATTTCAGAAATATTGCTTCAGCAAATTCAGCAAGTCATTTTGGAAACTTATGATTCCAAAAAAGGTAAACGCATTAAAAAAGAGTTAATCAAACATTTGCAAGTGAGACGGGACATGTGTTTGGCTGAAATTGAACGCACGACAGAACGGACTCAAAGAGCGCAATTAAAGTTTAAGCGTCAACTGTTATCAATGTTGAAGAAAAGATTTAAAGAATTTGCCTAATTATTTTTTGATTGTTTATTGTAGATAACTTGAAAAGTGTTTACTTCATTTAAAAAGATTTTTGATTTTTTAAGAAAAAACGGGAACCTATTAGCAATGAAGGTTATCCATCGTATTCTAATAGAGTACCAGCCATAGTTCTTGAAAAAAATAATGATAAAAAAAAATTTACGATTAAGCAAAGCGAAAGAAAAAAGTTCCAAGTTAAAGGGACAGGAGATATTTCGCCACAGGGTTCATCTAGTGAATCGGGTAAATTAAAAGGTATCACTAAAACTAGACCAAAAAAATGCCCCTATTGCCGTACAGAAAATAAGATTACGCTTATTACCTCTGAGAAAAAATGGAAATGCAAGGTATGTGAATATGAATGGCAGTAATATTCAAGAAGGGTAACAGCGCATAGTAATAATAATAGTTTTTCAGATCATTTCACCAATGCAGACACCGTGAAATTTATTTCTCTGAACGTCTATAGGTAGAAAGGGTGAATATTCATACTGTTGAAGAAAAAAAACATAAAATTTTTTTAAAAGAAGAGCGTAGAGATCCTTTTACAAAACAAAAAATTAAAGCCGGTGATCAGATAGTTTTCTGTGCAAAGTGTAAATCTGTTTTTTTAGTCAGTAGTTGGAATACGATTGGAGATAAACATTGCAACCAGATTGAAACTTTACAAAGATTTCCAGACTCTGATAAGGAACGTTTAATAATAATTAACAAGAAATACAACAACGTTCCTGTATATTTGAAAGCTTTAAAAAATACTAAGGATTTTCTACAAAATTTTCACTTACTTCAAAAATTAATTTTTTGGAGAAATTCTTTTTGCAACTTTGGAAAAATAACACTTTATATGAATGAAAAGAAAACGTGTAAAGTTTATTTCCTGATCAGTGTATTATTTCTACCTTTATTGTTAGTCACTTTTTTTTTGGGAATAGGGTGGACTATTTTTTTGTTTTTCTTCACTATCTGTACAGCCACAGCTAGACAGAATTTTTCAAAACAAGGCATACCTACTAGAGAAATTCACCATATATTTACTAATCATTTTGTAAAGTGGTTTATATACTTATTATTCGTATGGATATTTAGTTTATGGTACGTCATTAAATATCTTTCTGATACAGAAGAAGACAGTACACCTAATTTTTTCTTTGATATTAACTGGACATTATCTTTTTTTTTAGTTTCCATGTTACTTATTAGTATAAATTGGGAAGTATATATTTTTGTGGTGGTTTTTATTGCATTACTCCCAATAGTTTTAAGAATATAATCATTATTCAAAGTGTGTGAATATGAATGGCAATAATAAAAAAGCAAAATTTCAGATTAATGAAATCATTGATATAGATGATAACCCTTTTGACAGGCAAGAACGCATTGCTTGGTGGGACCAAAAAAAGCTGAAAAATGCCAAAGTCATGGTTGTGGGTGCTGGGGCTATTGGCAATGAAACGTTGAAAAATTTGGCGTTGCTCGGTATTGGGAATATTTTTATCGTCGATTTTGATACCGTTTCTATTTCAAATTTAAGCCGTACTGTGTTATTTCGTAAAGCGGATAGAGGCGATAGAAAGGCAGAAATTGCTGCATTGCGTACCAAAGAATTGTCTTTATTAGAAGATATTAAAATAGGTTGGTTTCATGGTGACGCGGTTTGGGAATTAGGCACGGGCGTATTTCGAGCAATGGATATTGTTTTAGGTTGTTTGGATAATGTAGAAACCCGATTTGCCATCAACCGACAATGTTGGCTTGCTAACACGCCGTGGATCGATAGTGGTATTTATGAACTGGGTGGACATGTTAGTGTTTTTTTGCCGCCGGAACCGCCTTGTTATCAATGTGGCGCGACTAATGAACAATTGGTTGCAGCGAGGAGACGCTATTCTTGTGACGATTTTAAACGTGCCGTACTAGATGAAGGAAAAATGCCGACGGTGCAAATTACCTCATCCATTATTTCAGCGATTCAAGTACAAGAAGCCATAAAATTTTTGTGTGGACAACCAGTTAGTCGTGGCAAAAAAATATATTTTCAGGGTAAAATAAATGACTTTGATGTGTTAGGATTACCAGTAAAGAATGATTGTATGGGACATGCCACTTATCCAAACATTATTCCATTACCTTTAACCCATTTAGTGACACTAAAAGATTTTTTGAAATATGTCACGCAAGCTCAATATTCAGGTACCGGCGCAACATTAGATTTTCGCTCCGATAGAACGTTTGTGGTGTCCGTGTCATGTAAAAAGTGTGGTGCAAAGATTGAAATGTATAAGCCCGCTTTCCGTATTTTTGATACTGAAACCGTTTGTCATAACTGCAAACCAAAAGGTATTCCAGATAAAAACCAAACGACAACAAAACAGATAGAGGTTGATTTTAGTCTGTCAACAACCAGTAGCAAAATACTAGAAATGTCCCTTGCAAATTTGGGGATACCTAGCCATCATGTGGTTGCTGTTCTTGATAGAAATAAGAACCATAAATATTATGAACTATCAGAAAATCAACCTATTTTCCAAACTTGTTAATTTAAAATAGGGAAAATTAATAAATGGCTGATGTAGATATAAGTTTTATGTACCCGACTGATGGGCGCTTGCTGAATGTTCAATTAGATGACACGATAACAGCGCAAGAGGCAATAGCAGAATTAATTTCTGAAAATTTTATTCCCAGTGATCCTCAAGGTTATAAGCTTGCTATCAAGGGAGGGGATGAGATTAACCCAAACCAGTCTTTTCGAGATGCTAATGTGCGAAATGATACTGTCCTTCGTGTTATTCCCATCATATAGTTGCCGTTTTTGATAAACATTAATAACTATAAATATTATGAACTATCAGAAGAGCAACCTATTTTCCAAACCTGTTGAATAGAGGAAAAGTATAAATGGCCGATGTAGATATAAGTTTTATGCACCCGACTGATGGGCGCTTGCTGAATGTTCAATTAGATGACACGATAACAGCGCAAGAGGCAATAGCGGAATTGATTTCTGAAAATTTTATTCCCAGTGATGCTCAAGGTTACGCGCTGGCTATTAAGGGTGGGAATATGATTGATACAAATCAATCTCTTCAAGATGCTCATGTGCAAAATGGCATGGTCCTTCGTGTTATTCCCCAAACCGATGCTGGTAAAAAGTGGAGGGAGGAATATGGCAACACCACAAGAACAACGTAATCTTAGATTACAGAATGATTACAAAGAAATGCAGAATATTAAGGGTGATATTATTCAGTGGAAACCCGTTAAAGGCAATCCGCCCAATGTTGAAGCCTATGAACTCACTGTAAAGATTAAAACAATTATTGGTTCAGGGCCTAAATATCGTGATAAGCATGTTATCCGTTTGGAACTTTATGGTAACTATCCAATAAGTCCTCCAAAAACAATTATGCTAAGTAAACCCCAGCCTTTTCATCCTAATTGGTATACAGATGGAAGATGGTGTTATGGAACTTGGAATTTATCAGAAGGGTTGGGGCATTATGTTATTCGCATGATTCGCACATTACAATTTGATTTGGAAATTACCAACCCTAACAGTGTAGCAAATCACACCGCAAATGACTGGTTTGAAAAGAACCTGAATAAGGGAATGTTTCCTTGTGATAATACTATTTTGCCAGATCCAACTAAATCTCGTTTTAACGTTAAAGGTCAATCAAAGAAAAGATTTACTATTAAAGGGTAAGTGGCTATTGTTCAATCGTATTTTTTCTACAGGGCAACATTAATTATATTTTACCATTAAAAATCTTTTGATTTGTAAATAAATTATTACATTTTTTGTCCTGTAGTTCAACGTAAAAAACGTATGGTATAAAATAGGGTTTTAATTAAATTATGATTTTCAAGGATTTATTTAAAAAGAAAAACTCTGAAAATGAAAGACAATCTGAAGAGATAAGGCAAATTGATTTAGACTGTTTACCTAAAGTTTATCTGCCACTTATAACACTTGAAGAATATGGTAATTATTTTTATGCTCAAATAAATGTAAAAAGCATTGTACAAGCTAATTCTGCATGGAAAAATCCAAGTGAACCTGACGTATATGTACATGAAAGTTTCCTTTTTGAAATAGAGGAACGTAGAAATATATCTTTGCCGCCAGAGATTAAAATAGTTGGAAATTTTCCCATCTTGTTTCACCCCCATTTTCGCGTTGTTGGTAGAAATTCGAGGTGGATGGATTATAAAAAATATGATCCATACGAAAATTTGAGTCATTACCTTTTAAGAATTGCTCGTTCTCTTAACTATGAGCAAAATTATATTCATCCTGATGCTATGAATAAAGGCAACCCAAAAGCCATAGCTTGGTACAAAAAATATTTCCATGAATTTCCTATAGACAAAAACTTGTGGGAATGCCCAATGGAAAATTTGGAGGTAGGAGAACAGGATAACAGGCATAAAAAAGCCTTTGCTATCAAATCAAAAGTCAAATCAAATCAATTGTCTGGTAAAATGAAAAAGAAGTTTAAAATAAAGAAGTCTGAACCTTCATACAGTCCAGAAAGTAGATTGCAACCCCAATTTAAAATTCTGCATAAAACTGTTTTTCGTGGGGAACATTCTCTTAATAAACAGTGTCTCTATATCAAAAAAAACGCATTTAGAACCATTATGCGTCATATAGGTTGGGGTGAAGATACACCACATAATATTGTAGAGCAAGGTGGAATTTTATTGGGCAAAACATTCATTGATCCTGAGAAAAAGATTACTTATGGAGTAATTGAGCAAGCTATTGAGGGAAAATTAGCAATAGGAACAAGTGGTTACTTAGAAGTAACTCACGAAACTTGGAAAGAAATGTTTGATAAGGCAGATGAATTATTTGAACAATCTGGTTCCGAATTTCAAATAATTGGGTGGTATCATACTCATCCTAATACACTTGATGTTTTTATGTCAGGCACGGATCGAAATACGCAATCCACTTTTTTTGCTAATGATTGGCAATTTGCAATTGTACTCAATCCTCAGAAAAGAATTTGGCGGGCATTTTATGGTAGTCATTCTAAGGAATGTGAAGGTTACATTATTGAGAATGAAGAACAAAATCCTGAACATGAGAAGTAAAGTAGTTGACAGTTTCTGATTAAAAACCATATAAACTACAAGGATTGAATATAAACAAGGATAAAGCCGAATCATTCTAAATTTGAGGTAGTAATTTAAGTTAGGCTAACTTTTGGCTTTATCCTTGTTTATACCCAATCCTTGTAGTGAGCCTTATCCTTGTTTATACCCAATCCTTGTAGTGAGCCTTATCCTTGCTTATACCCAATCCTTGTAGTTAATTATAGAGTAGCTTATTTATGTTTGAAAAAAACCGAAAATTTGTAATTAAGGGTTCTAAAAAAACCTTCAAAGTTTCACCACAACAAAGCTCAGACTCTGGCTCTAAATTTATGGTTAAACAAACACCTAAATCTGAGTCAGAAAAAACCTTTCGCATTCAAGAAACTTCAGAAACTGAGCCTAATATAGAAAACATCATTCGGCAATTAGACAATCCATCCAACTTGCCTCATATAGATTCTTCTACAGAAGCAATTGTATGTATTGACGCGAAAACCGGCGATGAACGTCCAATAGGGCGTTTCAGAAACTTTGGTCGTGAGTTAAGATATTATTGGGTATCTACCCAGAACACTATCGAATCTTCGTTTGTTTGCACTGTAAAAGATATGCCTAGCAATCGGGCTATTGCTATCCATGTAGCTTATGGAGCGCGTTGTGAACGTGGGAATGAATACAAAGTGGCGAAAGCCTTATACAATAGCGAACAGCCGAGTAAGACTTTTGATAGGTTAATAGATAAATGGATTAAGGAATATGCCCAGAATAAAACTAGAGTGGGTATTCTCTTTATTACGCATTACTTCCAATTGCGAGAAGAATTACAAGAGCAGATAAGCCAACGCGCCCAACAAGAAGTGGGCTTAATTCTCAATACTCACCTAGCTTTGGTGTTGGAAAAAGAAAGGCTGTTAATACCTTTTGAGATCAGTTCTGATTATTTTCCGGTTCGCGTCAAAGATTGCGATGACGAGCTTGAACTTAAACTAAATGCTGTGCTTCAAATTGATGAAGAACACAAAATCAATAGTGTCTTAGCTTATGAACGTCGCCCCCAATTAGAAAGGCTAGTTCAAGAACAAGTTCAGACTTTTTTGTGGGAAAACGCCACTCTACCAGAATTTATTGATGAACTCAATGCGCGTCTTCGTGATAGACTAATCGTTTTCTTAAACAATGTGTTAATTCAAGAGGGGCGCAAAATTAGCGTTTTCTCTCTGGAAAGCCGGGTATCACTACCAGAAGACTTTTTGCCATTCAAGATTTCTGTTGATGACTGTACTGTCCAAAAGAGTTCAACACCGATACGGGTCGAACATGAACTGCAAATGAAGCTTGACGATATTAGAAAATATAAAGCTTCTAAAATTGAGAACTTGGAAGATTGGATCAAGCGTAAACTGGCGCAAATTACCAAGACAGTTTTATTTGAAAAAAGTTATGCTGAACTGATTAAAAGTTTCGACGAAAACGAAACCAATAAGGAAATACCTAATGAAATTCGGGAAGCCATCGAAAAGGAAGCCAAAGAAATTGGTTATGCAGTGCAACATCATCTCGTTAAACCGCAAGATGTTGAAATCCTGATTTTGCAAAGAGATGGCTTGTCTTTTGAAAAAGAGGACAGCTTTACCACCTATAATACAGATACGGAAGTCAAGCTGACTTTTGTGGTTGAGGGCAAAATTAGACATCTTGAAAAAATTACGCCCTATATTAATCCTAATACTAGCATCGTAGACGAAATTGGGAAAACGGCTCTTGAAGAAGCAAGACAGTTGATTCACACGATAGATGCGGAACGCTTTTATATGCGTTTTGCTTACACCGATATTGAAGGTGAAATTCCAGTTGAACAAGAATTAAAAAGCAGAATTTCTGCAAAATTAGAGGGACAATTTGGTTTAGAAGAAGTCAATGTCACTCCAAAACTGTTAGAAACCGACATAGCTAAACGCTTTAAGGCATTACTTGAAGGCTATGAGCCTTTTGAATTTGAGACATTTCCACTCGGAGATAGGGGTAGGGGCGAGAAGATGAAATTCTCCCTTGCTTTCAAAGTGCGTTCAGTGGGCCAAGGTGGTTGGAATACATTTCAGTCCAATAACTTTAAGTCACGAGCCGAGGAATTGGGTAAAGTCAGAAAAATTCTGGAAGAAGATCTCAAAACGAAGTTGGAAACTATTTCCAGCAATACTCTTCAATATGGCGAGATTAGAGACTATCCCGAAATACGACGGATAGTGGATATGTCGATTGAAAAGATTGTTAATGTATTTGGCTTAGAGATTGAGATAATTGTATTCAGACGTTTAGCCACAGAAACGGAAAAACTAATTCAGGAAAAATATAATACTGATCTAAAAATAGCTGTCGCTCAAGATGAAACTAGAAAAAGCATGGCACAACTCAGTAATAATGCTAACTTAGCTGAACTTGAGACACTACTGAAAAAGCGTTTATCTCTTATCGCGGGAGAAGTTGAAGACGATGATGAAGAATTGGAGCTTGTCAACGAACGGATTAATGCGATTCTCAAAGAGAGCCCTTCTTACGCGATTGAAACTGATGTTCATAGAAAGTTGTTAGAACAGCCAACGGATCGGTCATCTGAATTGAAACTTGTTGATTTTCAAATCGACAAAAAAGCTTTGCCTTCTTCTCAACCGGAGAAAGAGACTAGAAACGAATAAGTGTAAATTAAGAAATGGGTATTAATTAATTTGGCTATACTGCACACGGGCACAACTTGAATTTTTATGTAGGGTGGGCAAGGTTTTTTTCTTGCCCACCAACCTCATTAGAAAAGTCCAGTTTGTGAACGCGCGGCACTGGTTCTATTCAATGTTCGTTTTAGAGTAATCTCATAATTATCATTGTGAAAAATAACGATTTTTTGCATTTTAATGGTAAACAATTAACTTATTTATTTATAAGTATTTTACATGTAACTGAACCAGTGCCGCCGAATTGGATTTGGATAAAGTTCGGTTTTACATATTTGCTTGGAGTTCGGAACGACAGCCCTAAAGCTAAAGGGTACTAAAATTGACTATCCATACTCATACTATAGATAAAAGAAAACATAGAGAATTTCTCAAGGAAGAGCGTCGCGATCCTTATAGTCATAACCTTATTAAAGCTGGCGATGAAGTGGTTTTTTGTGCTGGAAAATGTCAATGCGCATTTTTGCTTGCCAGTTGGGAAGCCATAGGTGGTAGACATTGTGAGCAAACTCAAACGCTAAAAGAGTTTCCTCAAACACATAAAAATGTTAACTTTAAAAGAAAATCTGTTCCCCAAAATCGTCCAGCCCCGTCGTCTCGTTCCACATCTCGTTCTCCTCCCCATTCACGCCGTTTTTTGCATTTACCGGGAAAGGTTTTACTATTCTTATTCATTTTCATTTTATTTACCGGATTTCTAATAACATTAGAAAAACAAGAAATAGTAAATACACCAATAGAAAATTTTATTCCATCTGAGCCAGTGATGATTGTAACCGGTGCTGGAGTAAAATTGCGTAAAAATTCACGTTGGAACTCAAAAAGCATAGATACATTACAAATTGGTACAATTATTCGCCCATTAGAGACTCGTTATATCAAAGGGGAAGATTGGTATCAAGTAACTACACCAACTTATAAAAAAGGTTGGATACCAGACAGATACACCATGCTTATCAACTTCAATAAACGTGAACAGGCTTATTTAGAGGTAGCAAAAAAGAAATTAAATGGAAAAGCCAGTTATGGAGACTTAATTGATTTACGCAATTTTCTCAATCGTGTGAGTAATGAAGTGACCAATGCTAAAATTGCCAAAGAACTTAAACAATTACATTCGTTGACTTTGCAAAGGTTAAAAATGAGTTCGTCTGCACAAAGAGTAGAAAGAGAAAAAATATCTCCCACTCCCCAAAGCACACTCGGAAAACGTGCCAGAGATAGAGCAGATGCTCGGTATGGAAAACTTTCTTCTCCGTCACCTCGAAAATGGTGGAAAATCGTTTGTCAAACGATGAATGAAGTTTATAATCAGGAAGCAGCCAAAACAAAAACCACTAAGCGACAAGATAAGCGGCAAATTCGGCAGAAAGTCTTCAATGGCACTATAGATATCATTTACCAAGATGAGAGAAAAAAACGTAAAGGATGGAGCCGTAATAAGATTAAGAATAAACTTTCAACGGTTTGTAAATAAAGCGAGCGTAGGTAGAGCGACTTTGATCCCCACCTTTCAGTGGGACAACATGCGTTTTTTTAGTAGTGAATAGTTTTCTCTATATGAATTATGTTACGTTCAATGACCAATAGTGACAGAAATCATGAAATCCTCAATCTGGATGCTTTTGATGTTGAAGAAACGCTTTACTCTATCAATTTGTCATTAAGTTATCGCTTTTAGATAACGCAATTGGGTGGGTACGTTTTGTATCCACCCGACAACGCTGTAGAACTTTCCGTGGAAAACCAAGATGGCTTGATTAACATGATTTGCCAAAAAACATGATAAGAACACGATTAGAAAGTGCTAAAAAATATCTTGATGATGCAGTTGAATTGTTCAACCAACAAAGATTTAATAGTTCTGTTTCAAGAGCTTACTATGCGGCTTATCAAGCAATGTGGGCGGCTTTAGGTGATCCTAGAGAAGGAAATAAAATCTGGAGGCATCTTGCGATCATAAAACATTTTGTGAGAGGATATTGGTTTAAACCGGAGCACCCAAATACCGGGCCGGGTTTATTGGAAGATAAACACTTACCTCTCCGGAGGCTTTATTCTTACCGGATAAAAAGTGATTATGAGGCTACCGAAATTGATGAACTAACGGCAAAGCAATCACTCAAATTGGTAGAAGAAATAATAAATATCATTGATGAAAAGGGGATAAGAAAATGCCAATGACAAAACCAATAGATACTTCCTTAGTAGAAGCGATTACACAATTTGTCGATGCTCTCCATCAACACTATTCTGGTATAAAAGTACAGCTTATTTCCAACTACGAGAATGAAGATTT
>Ga0233404_10000216_pt1 | contig 15566 bp, 9 predicted proteins | sample Na_oxic_2_MG_FD_179861 | JGI IMG/M metagenome (GOLD analysis project Ga0233404, IMG submission 179861) | Seawater microbial communities from Saanich Inlet, British Columbia, Canada - Na_oxic_2_MG | ecosystem: Environmental > Aquatic > Marine > Inlet | place: Canada: British Columbia | collected...
TCTGCAAAATTAATTCGAGCCTGGCCCCTTTTTCTTCCAAGGGCAAAAATTGACGTTTGTAACTTTGGCGAATCAAAAAATTTTTTGAAAAAATTTCTAAAATGTAGCACCGTTTTTGGTGGGTGTTCTTATTGTGAGATAAGAATAATTGGGGTCTGAATAATTGGGGTCAGCCAGGTAGGGTGGGCAAACGTGTTTTTGTTTGCCCACCATTCAGGGCTTGACAACCGCAAAATTTTTGAGATTGATTGAAAGGTGGGCAACAACAAGACGTTGCCCACCCTACCTGGCTAACCAATCTTTTAGGAAATGATAAAATTGATTGACACGCTGTAAATAAAGTTGTTTGTTTTCATCAAGATTGATGGGATGTTCCACAGTCATATTCAGATATACTTTGTCTTGAATTGTTCTTTAAAAAACGCATATTGTCCCACTGAAAGATGGATTTTGCTGTCACTCTACGCTTGCTATTTTTTTATGGGTTGTCGTGTAATGAAAAATATTACTATCAACAAAGACAGCCCACTTAATTTGAGTAGTAAGTGTGCTTGGGGCCACAATAAGAGAACACCGACACTCAATAAGATTATCCGCCAATGCCAAGAAACTGCTCCCTCTAAATAGCCTTGAAGCGAACCTACTAAGGCATAAATTCCCGCAACCCCAAATAAGAAAATGGTCAGCACTGTTGTCCAATCGTTGGACAAAAACGGGGTGTAAGCAAATAATAATGGTATGATGTAAAGCCCCTTGGCAATTTTCCAAGCGGTTAGTCCAGTATACATGGGTGGCGTTTTGGCAATGGTAGCAGCCGCAAAGGCAGTTAGGCAAACCGGTGGGGTTACGTTGCTGTCTTGGGAAAGCCAAAAAACAATCATGTGAGCAGAGAGTAGTGCAGTCGTTAACACGGTAGGGGATAAAGTTTGTTCGCGTACCATATTAAGCATATCTGGGGGTAGCTTGTCTAATAAAGCTGCGGCCTCGGCATAACTTATAGTACTACCCAACATTGCTACCTGTTCAGGTGCAACTAGAAAAAATGCCGCCTTTGCCATTTCTGGAATCTGTCCAGTTGCAATAGCATTAATCAGATGTTCCTGAGTAATAAGATCAAATAAGGCCGGAGCAGAAAGCGTACCAAGTACAATATAAGCCGCTGTCACGGGCAATCCCATCCCTAACACCAAAGAAGCTAATGCTACTAGCACGATAGTGATGAATAAACTGCCCAACGCCCAATCGCTAATCATTAAAGAAAATGTATTACCAATTCCCGTCGTGCTGATCACATTGACGATAATACCCACGCCTACCAATAATACTGCCATGGTCGTCATATTACGGGTTCCCAATGCTAACGCATCAAGGATGTCGCGTAGCCCCATTTTGTGGGATGACAGCCAAGAAGCCCCAATCACCGACAAAATAGCAATTCCCGCTGCATAAGTGGGTGTAAAACCATAAATTAATAGCCCTATCAATACCGCAAGAGGAATTAATAAATGTCCACCATCACGTATAACAGTAGCAAAGTGTGGTTGTTCTTCGGTACTAAGGTTGATGAGGTTGAGGCGGCGAGCTTCAATACGGACAAAAAATATCATCGACAAAAAATATAGTAATGCCGGTAGAAAGGCGACAGCAATAATGTCTAAGTAGGAAATTTGTGTATAACTTGCCATAATGAAAGCTCCCGCGCCCATAACTGGTGGCATTAACTGTCCCCCCGTTGAGGCTGCTGCTTCAATACCTGCTGCAAAACGGGGCGAAAAGCCGGCACGTTTCATCAAAGGAATTGTAATTGTACCGGTCGAAACAGTATTAGCAACTGCGGAGCCGGAAATAGAACCCATGAGCGCGGAACCAAAGACTGCTACTAATCCGGGACCACCTATCAATCGTCCTATTAGACAGTGAGCCAATTGAATCATAAAATTACCGGCTCCTGACTTTTGTAAGAAAGCACCAAATAGAATGAACATGAAAACATAAGTGGAAGAGATACGGGCAATAGTCCCAAACATGCCATCGGTGCTAAAATAGCTACGATATAATACCGTTTCCCAACTCAGCCCCGGAAAATGGAAAATACCTTCGACATAATGCCCCCACCATCCAACATAACCTATTGATATTAAAATAAGAATTGGAATAATCCACCCTGTTGTGCGGCGTATCAATTCCACTGCCAGCAACATTGCCAACAATGAGAAAATCCAATCCGAAAGGACAAAATTTTGCCCCCGCTCATATAAGGCAACTTCAGCCAAAATCAAGTAAATTGCACAAACGGCTGCCAATAAACCAATGACAACATCAATACCCAGCACCCATTTTTTATACCTTTGGTGCGTGGTGTAGAACAACGGGTAAATGAACGCCGCAAGTATGCCAAACATGCCGAAATGTAGAGCAGATGTCCACAACTCCGACATGGTGCCTATAGTATTAAAGTAAATATGGGCAAGTGCAACGGCGATGCTAAACCAATAAACGACTTGCCCACTAACAGAGGCGGAGGAGCGCATTTTAGTATCGGTTTCATCGTTCTCTGTTTGAAAGTCGTTTGTAGCCATAGCGGAAAAGTGAAAAATGGAGTGCAATTACCCATAGGGGAAACCTTAAACTTGAGGTTCCAGTTTTTGGTTTCCCCTTTGAAAATGAGGGAAGAGGGGTATTTTTATTTAGTAATCAAATTCTCTGGAATTTCAATGCCCTGTTCTTGGTAGTAACGGGCTGCGCCCTGATGTAGCGGCATCGGTAATCCATCAATAGCTTTTTTCAGTGCCATTGCTTTAGTGGCTTTGTGAATAGCTTGGAGAAAGGGCAAATTTTCATAAATAGTTTTGGTAATCAGATATACATCTTCTTCGTCCACATCTTCACGCACCACTAAAAAGTTAGGTTGGGCAATAGTGTTAATTGCCTTTGTTTGGTTTGGGTAAGTATTAGCTGGAATAACATAACGAGCCCATAGAGGATAAATGCTATTTACCGATTTTAATTGCTCATCGGTAAAATCCAGTACCGTTATCTTATTGCCAAGGACTGCGAAAGCACGAGCAATGGCACTCACCGGTACACCTGCGGGAATATTCATACCTTTGATATTACCGTTTTGCAGTGCATCGGCACTTGGTCCATAGCCCAAATAAACCACGTTAAATATTTTATCTGTGTCAATACCAACTGCGGACAAAATATGACGACCAGAGCCTTCTGTGCCGGAATTGCGTTTGCCGATAGAAAATTTGGCCCCCTTGAATTGTTTAAGGTCAGTGATGGTACCCGTTTTTACCCAGTTACTGTTGACCGTAAAATGTTCCACGTTCTGCCAAAGCATGGTGACAGAACGTAAGTTACGCCGAGGGGCTTCTACACGGCCTTCGCCATTCCATGCCCAAGCACCATAGAGTCCTTGTAAAATAGCAAACTGGGCCTGCTTTTCCTGTAGCAATTTAACATTTTCCCCAGAACCGGCTGAACTTATAGCAGAAAGTGAGACTTTGTGTTTAGGTTCCAACTTTATCTTAGTGAGTGTAGCAATAGCCACCCCTACCGGATAAAAAGTGCCTCCGGTTGTAGCGGTTGTTAAGATATAGGAATGGGAGTTGTCGGCGGCCTGAAGAGATAAAGCATAAGTAGCCAACATAATCATTATGGCTACTAAACTTTTCAAGAAAGTACGTTTATTGTTGTTTTTCATATGATTCTCCAAAAAAAGCATACTTCTCCCACTTGACAAGTATTATTCTGTAAAGGAGAGAGGGTTTGTTCTAGCACTGGAAATTGAATCAATCTCTAGTCAGCAAAATAGCTAATTTGATATGAATTCTAAACAACCAGCACTAGTTTAGCGGAACTAAAAATTAGCAACTAATGAGTAAAAGATACTTCGCTCATATTCAATAGGCATTTCATTAACCCCTTTCTCTTTATGACGAACATACTCAGGAAATGTCGCTAGTGTGTCTGAAAGATTGTAGATTGACACTACATGCCTTAATTGAAGGTTTTTATATTTATGTTGATACCCCAAATTCAAGTCGAAAATGACAGCATCGTCTATTTCCTTTTGGGGGCCATTGGTGGAACCAATATAGTTTCCAATAAAAGATACATCAAAGTTGCCAAAGCTCCTATGAATACCACCTGAGGCAGTCAATTCGGGGACATATTTAAAATTGTAGTGTTCCGTTCCCGGTTGTCGATCCCCGTCGCTACCGTAAACATAATCTAAATTGAGAAAAAGGTCAGCGAACTTAGAATTGAGATACTTCAATTCAATTTCTAAGCCATCTGCCGTAAATTCTTGACCATTGATGTAAACATTAGCATCATTAACAGAAGTACCATCATCAAACTTCCAATCTTGATTGACTCTGTGTATTTTATTTTTGTAAATGGAATGATAGGCTAGAGCTTGTAAATAGAAATTTTTCTCAGCATATTGATAAGCCAATTCCAAAGTGTCAGCTTTTTCAGGTTCAAGATCGTCATTACCAACTGCTGTTGTAGAATCAGGAGTTCTGAAATACAATTCAAAAAAACTTGGCGTTCGGAATGACTGGCCAGCAATAAATTTAATGGTATTATTTTTATTCACAGAATATGCAAGTGTTCCCCGTGACGACACGTTGTTACCAAAAATTTCATTCCTAGTCAATCGACTTCCTAAGACAAGTTTCCACGCTGACAGGGGTGTCCAATCAACTTGAGCGTATCCAGAATACTCATACATGGTTCTATTGGAAAGATTATTGTCATCAATTTTATTAGTCGAACGCTCAAAAGTTGGATACTCTTGGCTTTTTCTATGTTCATAATCCCCACCAAATTCTAAATTTAAATTGTCTGCGATTGAAAACACATTACGAAGGTTGCCTCCGACTCGGTATCCTAGAACGTCAGAACGCTTGTCATTATCAAAAGAGCGAGAAAATTTGCGTTGATTCAGATCATAAAAAAGCTGCAATTTGGTGTGGTAACTTTTATTCCAAGCGTGAGAATACGTGTATCCCATAATGATTCCTTCAACATCATGACTATAGCCAGCACCTCTTGCAAATTTTGGAGCCACTCCAAAATAACCTTCATTATTTCGGAATGCATTAATCAGGACAGAATGTTCATCATATTCAAATGATAGACTCGCATTAAGATTATCTTGATAATCATCAATAGGGTCTTCAACACCGTCCTCATCTGTATAATTGTAATTGTATCTATTGCCTCGTTCTTTATTTAATGCAGCAAACAGAGATAGGCCGTCTTTTTTAGCGTTATAATGATGCGCTCCCACAGAATAGGCCCCTTTATCTCCAATACCAGCATGAAATTTGCCATGAAAGTCTTTGGTTTCAGGAGAATCTGACTTTAAGTTGCGTAATACGATATTGATAGCTCCCGTATAAGCTTGGGAGCCATAAACGACAGATGCTGGGCCTCTTAAGACTTCGATACGTTCAACATCATGAATATTAACTCTATCTAAATTGCCTTCTCCAGTAACAGCATGCCAACTAGGCACACCATTTATCATCACCAACACTTTATTGGCATATTGATCTTGAAGTACGCCTCGTGCTGTTGCAATTTGCTGTTTAAAGTAAGTTCGGTAAACTTGAATGCCAACAATCTTTTCTACCGCCGCAGAGATAGATGAAAAATTGTATTTTTCAATCATTCCACGATCAACAACAGTCACAGCAGCCGGTGTCTCACTAAGAGTTTCAGACTTCAGTGGATTCGCAATATCAACCTTACAAATAGAAGTCCAATCTCGACAAGGAGGGACAGAAAATGAACTTGATGAATAAGAAAGGAGTACTCCAACAAGAACAATACTCATAATATTTTTTAACATCATAATACCTCTTTGCACTTAAATTAATTGAATGAATAGTGAAACTACTTTCTCGCCAACTCCTTTTTTACCTTATTAGGGCGATTATGTGGGGAATTATCACTTAATTCTCTACCACCAACCCAGATAGAAAGTTTTTGTCCACCATTTGGAGATGCAACGAAAAAACCTTTTGGCATAAAAGTAACCCATTCGTCATCTTTAAAGACAATGATCTGAGCAATATGCTGATTGCTTTTACGTTCCCATAAAAAAATACCATCATTTCCTCCAGACATAATCCGATTACCATCAGGGGAAAAACTTACGGAAAAAATATCATCAGAATGTCCTTTAAAAGTAAGAACAAGTTTACCATTGTTTGCATTCCAAAGCCGTACTGTCTTATCCCATCCGCCAGATAGCACATAGCGGCCATCAGGAGAAAAATTGACTGAATATACTTCATCGGAATGTCCTTTAAAAGTACGCAAAGGTTTACCACTATTCACATCCCAAAGGCGTACTATTTTATCAGCACTTCCAGATAAAATACTTTTTCCGTCCGAAGAAAAAACAACCGAGTTAACAGTACCTTTATGTCCAAAAAAAGAACGAATAAGTTGACCAGTTTGGGTTTTCCAAAGTCGTACTGTTTTGTCTTCACTGCCAGAGACAACATAGTTTCCATTTGGAGAAAAAGCAACGGTTCTAACAGTATCAGAATCAGCCTCAAACGTTGTAGTTAGGGATTTATTAGACATATCCCATAACTGCATTGTTTTATCATAGCTTCCCGATAGAGCGTAACGACCATTTGGAGAAAAACTTACTGATTTCACCAAACTTGAATGTCCTTTAAAAATGTATAATAATTCACCATTTTTCATATTCCATAGTCGCATAGTACCGTCCTTTGAACCTGAAAGTACGTGGGATTCTGTAGGTGAAAAATTTACAGAAGTAACCACATCGGTATGGCCGGTGAAAGTACGAATAAGCTTGCCGCTGGTCAAATCCCACAAGCGTATTTTTTTGTCTTCACTTCCCGACAAAGCATAGTTACCATCTTTAGAAAAAGCAACAGAACTCATTCTTTGAATCTGGTCCTTAACAGTTACTTTTACGTAAGAATCCATACTGTGTGGCAGTATTGTAGGCCCATTACAGCCACTCAAAACCAAAAATAGGAAAAACGACAAAGCAGCCGGTAAAAATGTTTTGCTTTGTCGTGTTTGAACTGAAGCATGCATAATCAGTAAATATTTTGCTATAGAAAAAGTATAAATTTTTCACTCACTCTCGTTTTAACGTGAAAAAAAGGTTTTTTTGTTCTCCTTTGTTTAAACACACTTTTTTGGAACCACTCTCAAGAGTATAACCTTCTTTGATAACCCATATCGTATAACAATCAGGAGGTAGACTAAATGATTTGGGCGTAGTATAATTCGTTCTTTCAAAATCAAAAATTATTTGTGCGCCTATCTCATTAGAAGTTACTTTCATTATTGCTCCTTTTGGTTCCGGATATTTAAGGTGTACATCTTGTTTTTGTTGATTTAGATTAACTTCTTCTTTAACCACAATCTGACCATTTCTTTTGAGTTGCACAGTAATGTGTTGCCCAAACGGTAGTTCTATCTCCCTATCTATTGGGGTGGCGTAACTTTTTCCATTGACGATTACTTCTGCACCTTGTACAATGGAGAACACTCTCAAGATTGCTTTTCTGTCTAACTTAGCATATAGCTTATCTTCCTTCTTTTTTACCCTAAAAGACTTTTCTATATATGGAAAGTAATCATTTTTTTCAATTCGTATATCATACGTTCTTCCGAACTGTAATTCCACATCAATTGGCGTAAGACCTTTTTTCTTCTTATCGATAAATAGTCTAGCTTCTTCCCCCTGCACATTAGTACTCACTGACAACATTGCCATTACCACTTTACGCTGCAATTCAACAGGTAAAAATTTCTCTCTTTTCCCCAACTTAACCCTTTTCTCAACTGTAGTATATCCGTATTTCTCAACTCTAACATTATGCCATCCTTGAGACAACTTAATTATTTTAGCTTTATCAGAAGTGAAACCATGCCTGTCTCCATCAATAAAAATTTTAGCCCTACTTACATTAGCCTTTATTTTTAATTTTGCTTCTAAAATCGGATTAAGTATCCGATCCCAGTATTCTCCTGATTGCCAAGGTAATTGTCGATTATCAGTTGCTTTATGCACTTCTATTGCGGCCTTACGAAATATATCTTTAACCGTAAGGTTAGGTTCGCGCAGAAATTGAGCAAAATACTTAGTGAATGGGTTATACTTTTGAATAGTAGGCCCAAAACTACCACCAGAACATATAATTTTTGCATCAACATCCATTCCCAAAGGATTAAAACCTCGCACCTCGCTACGTGAATGCTTGAAAATATCAGCGGATTTACGGTAGCCATCAAAAATGAAGAAAATAGTATCTTTATATCTTTTTCTATCTTCTACCTCTTGTAAAATTTTTATTACCCACCCTTCTAAAGGTATTGTTTTAGCTGGGATGTCAAAAAAGCCAAAATGATGACTATTGATATGATCTATCGATCCAATTGGAAGTAAATAATGCTCTTCTTTATACTTTATACTATGCCCTGAGTAATAAAATATTGCTATGACTTTTTCATCTGACTCGCTTAATTTTTTCATAAATGCTCTGATCCCTGTTTGCATTTCTTCAAGATAAGCATTTTTTATGGGTGTAACGGAAAAATCTATAGATTGTAGAGCATTTTTCATATTTTCTACATCATTGACTGGAGCAATTAATCGTTTTTCCGTTGCTTTATATGCTTCATTACCAATTAATAATGCAATTTTGCTTTCAGCACGAGCAACCGTACATGTAATGAGAATTATCATTACACAGAAACATAAAAAACTCAACTGCCAACCGATATTTTTATAGGATGTTACCATTGTTATTCACCTTAAATATCAAATATAATGCCTTACTCGCATAAATTAAACTGCCTTAAAACATTTATAAATACAAAAGCAAATGTTGGATTAGAATCAGAATGATTTCACAGATACCAAGTTTCTGGTAGAAACTTGATATCTGAATATGTTAATATGGTTTAAAAATAAAATCCGTCACCATTGTAGAACCGTGCCATGGCACTTGTTTTCCATCTGTTTCTTGCTTTACAGCATTTCTCACATCCTCCAATATTTGATCAATTGGTAGCTCTGGTTTATCTAAAAATCCTAGCAAGTGTTTAGTATATACACTATTGCGATTCCCCGGCAAATCATTGGCGGTTTTACCCGGATTCGTAGCATATGCAACCAACATACTTCTACCGATTTCTCCTATATCTGCTAACCCGGGCGCGATACCTTTCGCATCACTAGATGGATTACTGCGACAAGCATCCAAAATGATAATATTTGCTTCATTGTTATTCGCTAACTGCATAACATCCACTACTCTATCTAAAGCTACAGCTACATTTCCAAGTTTCTTGGCGGAAACACTCTTAGCGTCTGTAGGAATTAGATAATTAATACCATTATCGTCTTGTGCTCCATGCCCAGAGTAGTAGAAAAGTCCCTCTCCTTTACGTGATTCATCTGCATTGAATTTACTAATAGCTTTTTTAAATTTACCAATGGCTACTTCCATCCCAGTTTTAGTAGTATCAGTTGCATGTATGACAGAAAAACCAAAGCCTTGCAGCTTTTTAGTAATATCTTCAGCATCCTCCTTCGGGCTGTTAAGTCCGTTCATGTATTTGTAATCTTCATTCCCGATTACTAAAGCAACCCGTTTAATATTGGTTTCCAATGTAGGTGAAAATACCCTTATTCTTTCAGCAGAGTTATTACCATTGACTTCATCCACAGGTTCCACAGGTGGAGACACTCCGTTAGAAGAACTGCCATTTAAGAAGGAACACCCTGACAAACCTAAACCAAATAACATGGCTACTAATGCTCCAAATCTAACTAATTTTTTCATCATCATTTATTTCTTTAGTTCGTTGTAAAAAACTACTTGTTTAAAAACAATAGACTTGTTCATAAATAAAACAGTATATATTTCAATAATATACAATTTACTATAGTGATGGATAAAAGCTTTTCATATTTTATCAACACGCTTTAAAAATTATCGTGATAACTTGACTGAAAAACTACTTTCTTGGTTGCTGGATTTTGGAATTAAAAAATTGTAGTTATTTTAATAAGTTATAGCGTGTTATTTAGGAACAAGTCTAATTCTACTGAGTTACACTTGCTTGCAAACCTTCTTTAACCACTAACGCAGGTTGATAATCAGACATTCCAACTAGCTGTTGATATGCCTCAAATTTCCAAGCACCACCTACCTGCTGAGTTAACCAAACTGCCTGCCATACTTTTTCAGCCAACTCAGGTATTTTCATTCCCTTCCTTTCCATAGTTGAGAGTTTAGGTTTTGGATACTCATCTGAATCATTCACAGCTTCAAACTTCCGTTTAATCGGTTCTTTCATACGACTGTCCTTAACTTTAACAAAGTAACAGCCTCTCCACTCTCGCCTTTCAAATTGCATTTGCGTTTCATATACCACCTTTTTTTTCAGTGGCGAATTACTCTGACACTGGTACAATTCCACTGTATACGGACCTTTACCACCTTTCCAACCTAAATGTAACACACGATTCCCTTTACTTATCAGTTGAGTTACACCCTTTGAAAGCAACGGCACCGAAAATTGCCCAACACTTTTGGGAATAGCCATTACATTTCTATTCTTGCGCTGTGTCCATTTAGTCCACAGTGATCTAAATTCATTAAGCAAATTCTCTGGCATTGACATTGCGGTCTTACGCCTTTTCACTAAATATGGTGAATCAGCATGAGTTATATACTCAAATTTACTCCCACCAAAATCCAACTTGATATAGTTTTGAACATCTTTACTCCTTGCTTCATTTATATATATTTTATCTCTCTCTTGCACAAGCATAGTGTAATACGGAATAAGCTTCTCCCCATCCCGTTCCACCAAAAATGTTGAGAGCTCACCATTTATGACCTCTATCATAGCCTCTCCCTGTTCTGCCAACACCGAAACATTGAAGAACAACAAAACTGCCGGAAGCATACACTTTACCCACTTTTTGAACATTAAATACATAATTCCCTCCCATAAGATAGCACACTACGCATGATCCATAAAGAAACGCAATTTCTTATATCCCCATTGCCAGAACGACAATGCAAGACAATATACAAAAAGACTCAGAAAAATAATTATTTGATACAACTGCGCAAATACAATAGGTATTGTGAAATCTAACCAATAACCAAAACGAAATAAGATAATGCTGGACAATAACATAACTAAAACAACTAATAAATTAAAAAACTGTCCCAATATAAATGGCACACAAAGCAGTATTATACTCATTAATACAACTAAAATAACCACAATCAACCATTTACTTAAATTTGATATTGGCTTGATGATACCATATTCCAGCAAAGAATGCACCGCATTAATAATAACAAGTGCTCCCGGCATTAAACCCAAAGGTGTTTGATAGTGATCACGCCCCTCAGCGTAACTACCCCCAATGATGACAATGCTATCTTTCAAACCTTTTTGGAGAGCGTTTTGTTGTTCAAGAAATTGTTGAACTGGCAATCTCCGCAAAATTATAAACTCTCCTTCAGTTTGCCCCTTTCTTGTTTTCCATAAAAACTCTGCGGTTTTTTTACCTTCCATCGACCAAGGCATACTATATCTAATTCTTTGCGGGATACTATAACGATCCGTGCTAAAATTCCATTGTCCTAATTTAATTTGTTCAGGTGTATTATGAGAATATTGTATTTTATCATTTATACAAGCATGTGGTTGTAAAGGTTGTAATTTTTCTGCAAGTATTTTTTTAACTTGTTGAGGAGTATCCTTTTTAAGAAATACTCCCGCTGTCACTTCAATTGATGCCATAACAGCCGGCTTGCCGTCAACGCAAAAAGGTTGCCAAACTTTCCAGTGTCGCAATACATAGTCATCCGAGAGAGAAAATAACGGAGCAGCCCATTGGATGTGGTATGCAGATTCTTCAACTACTTGTTCCAATTCAGGAAAAACTTTGCGATATTGCGTTTCAATCCCCCCGCTCAATACAGCAAAACGACGTGCTAAAATAATTGGCGGACAATGTGGGTGGGAATTACAATAGATAGGATATTTTCCTAGATAATCAACTATATCCTTGTCATGAAGATGAAGTTTATTGCCATTACCTGAAATAGTTCTACTTAAATCAATATCGACAATTATTAATCGCGCTTCGGCTAGGACTCCTCCTTTGATGAGTTTTAGTAAACGATCACGAGGTGTAAATAAAGGTTCTCCCCACTGTTTGTAAGTTTCATCATCAATATCAAGCCATACAAATTGTGGGATATTTTTTATTTGAGCAGGCGGCATATTTTGTTGAGTTGTACGCATTAACCAATCCATACCCGCATCCTCTACATCCATGAAAAATGGAATTTTTTCAAAGTAAGTAAGTAAAGGCGCGAGACAAAGCGTTATTAAGATTAGTGTAACCCAAAAATAGCGCATGCGTCCACGAAAACAATTCTTAAATTGCTCTTTACCTTGCTTTTTTTTACCTATGTATTCCTTTAAATGTTCACATCTAGGCAATTGGCTAATTATAAAAACTAACCAATACCCTGCTACAATAAAAACAAACTTTTGCCAAAGTGCCATTCTTAATTATCAGTTATTAAATTAATAATCATTTATTTATGATTGGATAATGGATAAACGTTTATCGCTAAGCCCCAAATAGTGAAAGAAAACCTTTTGCTTGAGTGTCACTGAGCATCCCCAAATCGGTGAAAAACATTGCAACAACAGTTATTAAATATAAATCATTTATTGATGATTGGATAATGGATAAACGTTTATCGTTAACCCCCAAATAGCAAGAAGCGTAGGGTGGTAGGAGTTTCACTGCAACCCACCGTTCGTTGGAAAATGGTGGGTTGTAACAAAGTTCCTGCCCGCCCTACATCTACTGTTATCAGTGGTTCCAGCCAATCATTATATAGTCAAAAATAACTTCAGGATTTGGGCATTTATACTACCACATCTTGAAAAAAAGGTCAAGCCCTTTTCAAAAAAAATTTTTAGGTCAAAAAAAAATTTTTTCAAAATGATAAAAAAATCAACATTTTAGACATAAAAAATATTTTTTTTATGTTCATGTTTTTAATTGGGAATTACTAATTGCTAATTGAATGATAATGAGTTTGCCCTCGCTTTTAGGAAGCCCTTAGCTTTTGTAAGGCAAAAGTATAATTTTGACAGATTTGACTTTTGTTGGCTATCGGTCAAAATTGATTTGCTCGAAGTCAGAAATTGGACAAAATAGTTCACCTTTAAATATAATATGCTATCATATCCAGTACCCACTGTTTAAAAGTATCATTAGATAACCATTTTGTATCTTTTCTAAATTCTAGTGATGTATTTTCTAAGTGAATCAAAGGAGTTAAGCATGAAAAAGGTTGCACCTTTACATTATAATGTTATTTTCAAGAAAGCTTTTAGTGTGCCGGAAATCTTTACCGCTTTTGTTCATGATTTTCTAAACATTGATCTTGATATTAAGACCGTCGAAAAAGATAAAGTTTATGATCCGCCCATCGGTCGTATTGCCACTAAATTTGATCTCTATGCGGAGGATCATCGGGTGGTTGTCGATGTTCAACATGTCCGATTTCCGGACCATTATTACCGTTTTCTGCACTATCACTGTGCCGCCCTATTGGAACAACTTGTCAATTCTAAAGATTATTGTCCTGGATTAAAAGTTTATACATTGGTTATTTTAACTTCGGGTGATCGCCATAAAAAGGATATTGCTATCACGGATTTTGATCCGATAGATCTGGAGGGCAATCCCCTGGGCGAGATTGGACACAAGATTATCTACATTTGCCCGAAATACCTGAATAACGGGAAAATAGGGGACAGACCACATTTAATTTTTTTCATCCAACAGAAAAACTATTCGTTTGGAAGCAAAAAACTTTTAGCGAACAACGCTTTGAAAAGAAACGTGGTCTGTTCCCTATTATTCTTTCTATTATTCTTTCAACCCCGTATTGAAACAAATCAAAAATATTTTGCAAGCGGTTAATTCAGACTCCAAAATTGCGCCCCCACTGGAATCACAACCGGTACCAGTTGTTAAACCCATTCCGTCGGTTGCCCTTAAAAATAAACAACCGGCTAATATAGTCAGGTAGGGTGGGCAAGTGTTTATTTGCCCACCAAAATAGTTACCAAATGGTGATGGTGGGCAATAAAAACACCTTGCCCACCCTTTTGATTTGAAAGGGGGTGTGTTATATTGCTATGTATAAATTGAGCAAGGAATAATTCTGATGAATGATTTAGTTTTTATGTAGCCCACCGTTTCTCGTTTGGGCTGGTGGGCAGCAAAAACACGCTGCCCACCCTACATAACATGCCATATTATACCCGTGTGTAGTATATAAGTAGGTAGGCATAAGTCTTTTAACATTTTGAATGCGTCAAAAATACTATTTCTTCAAGAAATAGTATTTTTAAAAAAGTTAAAATACTTTTTCGTACCTACATAAATTGAGCAAGGAATAATTTTGATGAATGATTTAGATTTAACAAAACTTTTAGAAACGGTACTCATCTTTTTAGAACAACTGTTTTTAACGTTATCTAATAATATAGTTGTTGGGGCTTTTATTGTCATCATTATGGTGCTAACAATACTTGCTTTCATGAGTTTAATACGAGTGCGCTGGTTTTATAAGCGTGAACAAACTCAATTAAACAAATTAGAAAGGGTGTTAGACAAATTAGAGCAACAACCGATAGAAAATGTTGCTGAACTGAAAAACAGTTTGTTTTTAGCGTTTGAAAAAAAGTCTCATACTTTAGTTTATGAGCGATTACGATTTGTTTTAAAGCTTGCTGAAAACGGAAAATTGGGGCGTATTCAAACTGCGGCTGAAACGATGCCGCCCAAAAAATTAGCCCAACAACAAAGTTATTTTGCTCATTTTGTGATCAGTGTATTACTGATTATTGGTTTAGCGGGTACTTTATGGGCTTTTGAGGATATTTTAACCAGTAGTGGCTTAAACAGTGCCATTCAGAGTAATGAAATCAAACTTGAAAAATACACGCCGGCGATTGGAAGTATTTATGATGGTTTAAAATCAGCGATGTTAGCCAGTTTGGCAGGGATTATTGGGACCATTATTTTGCTCTATTTTAAACTTAATTGGGTGCAACCCGTACAAGAACGATTTTTTTCTCATTTAGATTGGCTCACCGAATTTTATTTAATTCCGATCTGTAGCCAATTTGAAAAACGTGAGCAATTAGAACAGACTTTACTCCACGCGACTCGGAAATTAGCTCAGGTTGTAAGTCATACTCATGCTTTAGCGCAAAAATTGAACACATTTACTGAAAAAACGGGTAAAGTTGTGACGTTGTTTGAAAATGCGACAAATAAAGATTCTTCCTTTTATCAGGCATCAACACGACTATCTAATGCCGTAGAAACGATGGGTGGAAATTATGATAATGTAGCCAACCATATTGGTGAATTAGTGACTGCACATAATGAATCGGTTTCCAGATATGAAATTTATATC
>Ga0233404_10000219_pt1 | contig 15454 bp, 7 predicted proteins | sample Na_oxic_2_MG_FD_179861 | JGI IMG/M metagenome (GOLD analysis project Ga0233404, IMG submission 179861) | Seawater microbial communities from Saanich Inlet, British Columbia, Canada - Na_oxic_2_MG | ecosystem: Environmental > Aquatic > Marine > Inlet | place: Canada: British Columbia | collected...
TTGGTTTTGCTTGGTGGGAAGCTGCAAATCACTTTGCTGATATTCTTAAACGTTTGAATGTGATATTGAAAGGCAACCCAGATTGTCTGGAAGTTATTTTATCTATTTTGTGTGATTATCAGGTTGCAGCAGTAGTTGCTCCTCCGGTTCCTCGGTATGTTTATTTTTTACATCATGATAAGCTAAACGCAGATTGGGATAAGATAAAGAAGGATAGGGAAGCGCGTGTCGGAGACAGTAAATCTTAATGAAGGATAAGGCAAAATAACTGAAAATTCGTAAGGGTAACCATTTAAGGAACGTGCATAAGTACTGAAGCATAAATAAACAGGTATTTTCATGGCGCAAACCTGACAGGTTTTGGAAACCTGTCAGGTTTTTCGGAGACAATCTAAATACCTGAAAATTTGTGGTTCAGTACTTAAAATAATTAGGGCAACCAAATCGGCGTGCCCCTACATTTCCTAAGTTATTTCATGCACGTTCCTAAATTAGGATATCTTTTGGCTTTATCTTTGTTTATATCAAATCTTTGTCGTTAATTTTTTGCGGTTTTTAATTGTAAAACTGTCTAACGCATGTTCAAAATTATGAAATTAATAGGGCTCTGGAATCTTAATTTTAAACGGTATAGAGTTTTTGGTAATGTCTTTTGTATTATGCACAATATCTTTAAGACTGACAAAGGATTTCATGAGTTCAATACTGACAAAGTCAAAGATATGCCGGCATGGTGGACAGAAAAATGTTATCATGAACTTGCTTCATACTTATTTGAAGAAGGATGTCAAAGTATATTTACCAATCGTTTTGAGACAATTGTCAAATTTAATTCACTAACCGCTGGGCGTAGTTCAACCAAAGTATTGCAAGTTACATTTGAAAAAGGAAAGCAACAAAAAGGCTTTATAGTCAGAATCCCACAGACAAAGGAAGATGCAGAAAAAGAAGCTAAAAAAATTAGCCATTTAAATGTTGATGATTCTATATGTTTTGCCACATTTTTTGGCAAGTATTCTCTTTGTAAAAATCATCTTGTCATTATTTATAAAGATGTGTTGAATATTTGGAATGAGGAAATTTATGATTTGTCTAAATATCTTTCCATTTCTACTGATAAAGGTGATATAGATTTCTTTATAAAACATTTCCAAAATTGTATGAAATATGCGATGGAAGTGTATCGTTTGGCTAATCTTAGTGAAGTTGAACATCCACGAGACGGGAATAGAATTAATGTTTCAGAACATTATAATAATGTCAGGTTAGATTTGCCACCAGATTTAATTATTGTAGAGCCCAAATTTGTTTTGCCTCCGAATGGAAATGAATTATCGGACATATCTTTTGACGAACTTAAAAAATGGGATGACAGAGAGTGTGGACAAAAGTTGGTTAAGTTTAAGGAAACATTAACACTTGAGTACAAAAAACCTATAAGTGGTGAGGATAATGCGGCTTATATGGTATCAAAAGTAACAAATGGAAATGAGAACCTTATAATTTGGCTCAAGATAGCCAAAGATAAATGCTATAGACAATCTGAAATTGATAAATTAAATTTCCTTGAGAATGATATGGTTACGTCTGTTCAAAGGCTCAAAGAAATAAAATTTAATGCTAAAGCTTGCATATCAAATACTGAATTAAAAAAAGTTTTATCTTCAAAGGAGGAGGCTATTATAAATACAAGACGCTGTCACTATGATTTTCATTGTGGCAATGTATTAGTATCAAACCATTATTCAGTATTTATTGATTTGGTTGATGCAGATTTTGATTTGGATGCAAGTGATATTGCTCGTTTACACGTTGCAAGTTGGTACGAATTATCACGAGAATTAAAAATCTCAAACGAAGATGCGGAACAAATTCTTTATAAAGAACCTAATTTACTTTCATCACCTAGCAACTCATTCGCAATTTTTCATTATTTCTCTCATAAGTTGGAAAAGATTCTTAAAAATTTTATTGAAAAAGAATTCATTTCATCTAATTCATTTGCAACCAGTTTAGCTTATGTAATTCAAATTTTAATGTTTCAACGTTATAGTATTTTGGATGGAAGAGAATCAGTACCAACTGGATTTAGTGAATTTTCTTCTCATTGGATTAGAAGGTTGTGTAATTTATGTGCAACCGGAAAACATGCTACAATTATGCTTGTTTGTACAAATCCTAATGGAGAATTATTTAATAAAACGGTACTTTCTATAGTTACTAATGCCTCAAACAATATAGGTTTTTGTGTTAGTCATAGTATTGGGTTCGATGCTAAGACAATTGAAGAAATAAAAAAAACTCAGGAGCAAAATGTTATTGTTGTAATTGTAATAGACATTCAAAATAGTTTTCAGGTAAAGAAAGTCAATAATATTTTGAACAAAATGAGCAATGATGAACATGAATATTATAATTGTATTCTGTTAATTGTTTCTGAATCAAATAGTGAAAATGCTGAGTTACAATCCACACAAATCTGTCAATACGTCAAAAGTAATATTGCATCTGAATATGAACTTGAAGCTACTCTTATTGCGGCTATTCCTGAAGTAAACTCAGAAATTAAAAAAAATTCAAAACGGGTGACAGAAGGGAAAGGCCCTAAAGAAAAACCCAACATTATTAAAACAATAAAAGATTTTCTCCACTTAGAATCTGGCTGTAAACGGATAACTAGTAGAAAAAATATAAGTAAATCAACGTTATAAAAAAAGATTAGCTAAACTTATGGACACAAAATCACCGGGCAAAATAATTACCTTCTATTCCTACAAAGGTGGAGTAGGACGTTCTATGGTGTTGGCAAATATAGCATGGATTTTAGCAAGTAATGAAAAAAAAGTGCTAGTTATAGATTGGGATCTTGAGGCTCCCGGCCTTCACTATTATTTTCGTCCTTTCCTTGAGGATAAAAATTTGATTGCTAGTCAAGGACTTATTGACCTGTTTACAGATTTCATAAAGTTAGCTCGTGATACTTCTATAGTTGTAGATAAAGAAGATGAAAATTTGTGGTGGAAAATTCCTCTTATTCACAATATGAAAGATTACATTATTAAATTAAAATACGAGCATCTCAAAGGTCAGTTAGATTTTTTCCCGGCCGGTACACAAGGAAATACGTATTCTGGAAAAGTAAATTCGTTTAATTGGGACGTATTTTATGAAAATTTTGGAGGTGGTAATCTGATTGAGGCCATGAAGGAAAAAATGCGGGATGAATATGATTATGTTCTTATTGATAGTCGTACTGGAGTAAATGATACTTCGGGGATATGCACTATTCAAATGCCGGATATATTGGTGATTTTATTTACCGGAAATAATCAAAGTATTTTAGGAGCAAGGAATATTGCTGGAACGGTTGAAAAACAATGGCAGTATGATGATGAAAATAATTCTAAAGATAAAAGGGTTATATTTCCGGTTTTATCCCGAATTGATGGCACTGAAAAAGATAAACTTGATTTAGTAAGGGATTATATTAAGATAAAATTCACATATTTTTTAAAACATCTTTCTAAAATAGAAGTAGAAAAATATTGGCAAAATGTTGAAATTCCGTACATTCCTTGGTATGCGTATGAGGAAGTCCTTGCAACATTTGACAAATCACTTGAAAATAGAAGTTCGTTACTAAAGGCTATAGAGCCATTGGTTGGTTATTTAACTGCTGGAGATGTCACAGAATTAGTTGCTCCAAGTCAAGCAGAGCGTAAAAAAATTATTCCAGAGTTTAGTAGACAATTTTCTAAAAAATCTTACGATGCTTTTCTTTTATATAGTAAAGAAGATAGTAATACCGTTAAAAAGATTGCCACTTACTTAGTTAATGAGGCCCATTTAAAAATTTGGTTTGATGAATGGACTTTGAATGAGGGAGAACCAAGAAAACAAAATCTTACAGAAGGATTAGAAAGGTCGTTAATTTGCGTGGTGTTTATAGGTAATAGTGAATATCCTTGGCAAGATTATGATGTTGAAGATATTCTCCAAGAGCAAATAGAGACTCAAGGACTTGAAATTATCCCGGTTTTATTGCCTAATGCTACGAAACCTAAGTTGCCGGCGTTTATACCGGATAGTACTTTGCTTGAGTTTAAACAAGTTTTAGACGAAGAATTTTTACCGGTTCTGGTACGGCAGTTAACTCCAATTCAGGATACTCCACTTACACCATTAGTATTTATAAATGCAGCCGGTGAAGATATGCCATTGGCTCACCAGATTAAAGATTATTTGGTAAATGAACATGGTATTGGTTGCGTTCTTCCTTTGGAAACTTCTGGACATACCAAGCTCACGCCGGCTGAAATACAACAAGATTTAGAACAAAAGTTAGTTTATTGTCAAGCAGTTATTATAGTTTATGATAGAATATCAATTAACTGGATAAATAACCAACTATTATATTTTCGGCGTATACAAATACAACATGAACAACCTTTTAAAACGATTGCTATATATGTTAGTAAAGATAAGCTATTACCATCAATTCATTTGCCTAATATACAGATGTTAAAATGTTCTACCCCACACATTGAAACATGTTTATTAAAATTTGTACAAACATTGGCAAATTAAGAGTTAAAGCATATGAAAATAAATAAAAAGTGTAATCTTTTCGTAAGCTATGCTTATGAAGACAAAGATTGGGTTATAGATTTTACTAACGATCTAAAAAATGTTTTGGAATTTGAATTAGGTGGTAAAGACAAATGTTCATTTTGGAATTCAGAAACAAGTCAAGATGAATCAACACCAGATGTTTCTGAACATTTGAAAAATGCAAACTTTTTGTTACTGATTTCATCTTCATATTATTTTACTTCCTCTCGTTGTCGAAAAGAGTTAAGTATGTTTTTGGTGAAAAATACACCAGAACAAGTGGTTATCATTGAGCGTGGGTTTGTGCAACGTCCGGATGAATTACAATATTCACCCGGTTATAACTTTAAAGTCAATCCAGAAAGTGCTGAATATTTTCAAAGATTGAATGATTTAGCCTTGGAATTGAGTAGTAAAATTAATCCTATTTCCGAAACTCTTATTGGCAAAACTTTATCGAATAAAACCATTTTTCTTGCGGAAGTTTCTGATGATTTGGAAGAACATCGTAATGAAGTAAAACGCTTTCTTGAGCAAAAATGGGCCAAAATATTGCCTAACAAAAGGTATTCATTTGCCAATACACAACAGCTTTTAGATCAGGATTTAACTCAATGCGATTTATTTGTACAATTGCTTAGTGGCAAAATAGATAGATATAGTTCCATTCAACATGAACGTGCTAAGACAAGAGAATTACCAATTTTGCAATGGTGTAATCCGATTTCGAAGTTAAGCACGTATGATGACGAATATCAACTACTGTTATCGCAAGATAATGTTATCGCAACAAATTTAGTTTCGTTTCAGGAACTTATTTTTGACCAATTAACTGAAACTCATATAGATGTAGCCGGTTCCACTGTTTTTATAAACGCAGATAAAAAGGATATGCCACTAGCTCACCAAATTAAGGATTTTTTGGAAAAACAACATCATCTTGAATGTGGTCTTCCTTTGGAAACTTCTGCTTCAAATCCTTCTGAAATACAACAACATTTAGCTCAACATTTAGAAAATTGTAAAGCAGTTATTATGGTTTATGATAAAACATCAGTGAATTGGATAGATAACCAGTTACTGTATTGCCAACGTGTAAAAGGGCAACATGAGCAACCATTTAAAGTTATTGTGGTTTACAATGTTCCATCCAAAGGTAAATCATCTCCATCAATATATTTACCTAATCAACAAAATTTGGACTGTCCAACTCAACAAGCTAAAACTTGTTTACCAAAATTTATAGAGGCTTTACAAGAATGAACAGTTCTCCATATCCCGGCTTACGTCCTTTCAAACGTGACGAAATTAATATATTTTTTGGGCGTGATGAAATTTCTAATCAACTTATCGAACGACTTGGTGATACCCACTTTATAGCGGTGGTAGGGCCTTCCGGCTGTGGTAAATCTTCGATAGTTCGTACCGGACTATTGGCTGGTTTAAGCCTTGGTTTTCTCCAGACTGCGGGTACCCAATGGCGTGTAGCTACATTGCGTCCCGGCAACCAGCCTTTTGCTAATTTGGCCAAAGCATTATTGGAAGATTCGACATTAACTGAAAATTACACCTCTAATTTTACGAATAAAGAAAAAGCTACTAAGTATTTAAGTGCTACTTTATCTCGTGGGCCTTCTAGTTTGCTTGAATTTTTAAAAGATTTATCTTTTCCCCAAAACACAAACTTCTTATTGATTGTTGATCAATTTGAAGAATTATTCCGCTTTCATCAACAAGGAAACGTCAACGAGTCAATGGCATTTGTTAGGTTGTTGCTAGAAAGTAGTAAACAACATCCTAATGTATATGTCATTATAACTATGCGTTCCGAGTTTATTGGTGACTGTGCGTTATTTCATGATTTGCATAATGCAATTAATCAAAGTAGTTTGTTTGTTACCCCGCGTTTGAATCGTGAGCAGTTGCGTCTCACAATTGAAGGGCCAGCAAAAGTATTTGGGGGCCAAATAGAATCTAGTTTAACCAATCTCTTGCTTAATAAGATGGAGATTTTTGAAGAGAAAGACGGTGGCCCTGAGCAATTGCCAGTGTTGCAACACGCATTGATGCGGATGTGGCATCTTGCTGAAGCCGAAAATCCTAATAAGATTATTCTGACTAAAAAACATTATGCAGAGATTGGAGAATTAACCAGAGCTTTATCTCAACATGCCGATGAAGCTTACGACAAACTTGATGAACTTAACGTTCCACTTAACCCCAAAAAAGTTGCGGAAATTATGTTCCGTCGTTTATGTGAACGGGATGAATCTCGGCGTGATGTTCGCACTCCGGTTAGTCTGAGTGAGGTGGCAAAATTAGCTGGTGTTCAGTCACCACAACAAATTGTTAACGTTGTGGATGTGTTCCGTCAAAAAGAACGTAATTTCCTAATCTTATCATCTGGTGAAAATTTAGAAGATAGAGTCATAGATATTGGCCATGAAAGTTTGTTTTATCACTGGGAAAGTTTAAGAAAATGGGCCAATAAGGAAGCTGAATCTGCGGGAAAATATCGCCGTTTAGAAGACAATGCTCTTCTTTGGAGTGAAGGAAGGGCTGCTTTATGGAAAACCCCAGATTTAGAAAATGCGTTGGATTGGCTTGAAAAGAGGCAACCTTCGGCTCTGTGGGCGCAACGTTATGGCAAAGAAAAAGGTAAACATTTTGAGCTGGCTATGCGTTTCTTAAACGAAAGTCGGAGAGCAAAAGAATTAAAAGAGCAACATAAAGAAGAAGAACAAGAACGCGAACAGAAACGACAGCAAAAAGGAATGGCACACCGGCGTAATTTCCGACTATCTCTTATAGCAGTTGGAGTATTATCGGTATTCACAGTTGTTGTGTCTGTGCTTACCAGTTGGGCACATACAGAGCGCGACTATGCGATTCAACAAGAACAAAAAGCTGAACAGGCAAACTTAGATTCACAACTCAACAATGCTGCATGGTTAGCCAAATTTGATGATTACAAAGCTGCCAAAACTGTGTTAGGGAAAACCAGTGAAGCACATCACATTCCTACCTCACGTCGCCATACCTACAACCTGTTAAATTGGTTTACTAATTTGATGGGTAGTGACTCCGAATATACATACAAAGGAGCCGCCGCCGCATTATATTCGGTTGCGATTAACAATAAACATTTAGCCGTTGCTGGAGAAAATGGTACAGTAGCTTTGTTTGATGTAAAAAGTGGTAAATTATTACAACGTTTACAAGGACATGAAGGCCATGTAAAAGCGGTGGTTTTTCATCCCCAAGGTGAATGGCTTGCAAGTGCTGGATATGATAAACGAATTGTTATTTGGTCATTAACCACCGGAAAGCAGATTAAAGAATTAAAAACTCCCGAGAAAGTTTGGACATTAGCGGTAAGTCCGGATGGCAACTATTTAGCCAGTGGTGGTAAGGATAACGAGATTAGTTTATGGAATGTCAAAATGGGTTCAAAACGCACTTTCACCGGACACGAAGATGACGTTAAGGGATTAGCTTTCAATTCCAACGGAAAATTATTAGCAAGTGCTTCGTATGATGGTACGGTTCGATTGTGGGATGTTGCAACCGGTGAAGAACTGCATAAATTAATCGGCCATACGGATAAAGTCTACACAGTTGTTTTTAGCCCCGATGATAAATGGTTAGCTAGTGGTAGCAAAGATACGACAGTACGCCTATGGGAAGTTGATTCCGGTAAGCCTAAATACTCGTTACTTGGCCATAGAAAGATGGTATTTGGAGTAAGTTTTTCTGCTGATGGACGTTATGTAGTCTCTGCCAGTGATGACATGACTTTGCGGATGTGGGACATTGCCTCTGGTGTAACTATGCTGGTATTTCAAGGACATACTGCCGGTGTAAATGGTGTAGTTATTTCTCCGGCTGGAAAAGTATTTAGTGTCAGTGATGATACTACCGTAAGGCGTTGGAATCTTACTTTGCCTTATCAGCAAGCTATAGATTTTGCCAAGCCGCCACTTGCTACTGCAATTGCTCCAAATGGAAATAGGGTTGCGGTAGGATTTAAGGATGGTACATTGCGTTTATATGCTTTACCGGCAACTAAATTCTTATGGGAACAGCAAACTGCCCATGCTAAGGAGTTGAGACGGATTGCCTTCAATGCGGATGGTTCTTTATTAGCATCCGCGAGTGCTGATAAAACCGCTAAACTGTGGCAAGTCAAAGATGGCGAATTACTACAAACGTTTACTGGTCATAAAGATGTGGTTAATGCAGTTGCCTTCGCGCCTAATGATAAAATTCTTGCTACTGCTAGTTTTGATGGGCAAGTTGGCTTGTTCACAATTGGTACGGAACAGAAAAGTTTTTATAAACCGCATGATGGCAAAGATGTCAATGCTATTACATTTGATGCAAGTGGTGCTAAATTACTGAGTACTGGTGATGAAGATGTGCGTTTATGGAATCTTAAAAATGAGCTACCTACGTTGTTAGAAAAGTATTCCAAAGCGACAGGTTTGATATGGTCGGCATTGAGTCCTGATGGTAAGCAGATTGTCAGTGTTGGGCGGGATCAATTGGTACATGTTTACTCAACAATAAATAAGTCTACCATGTACCATTTAAAGGGGCATGAAAATACAGTATACCGGGTTATTTTTAGCCCAACTGGTCAACAAATTGCCACGGTTAGTTCTGATGCTACTTTACGGATATGGGATTTGCGTAATGGTATGGAGTTATTTAGTTTACGCTTACCTACCAATAGCGGCAAACTAAAAGATTTTGATTTTCGGTGTGTTTTGGAAGAAGGGGATTGCCGGATAGCAGTGCCGCTGACTCGTGACAAATTGTTGTTGTATAAGTTAGGAAACATCTATGACAATGCACAATAGACTACGGCAGCATAATGACCTCCCTATATCATTTACTAACCATACTTATTTTGACAGTTATTGTGATAGGATCACTGTCACCAAGGATTTTGCAGAAGCACTTAATCCATCATCTCATTTTTTTTGCGTTTTTGGGTGGGGTAGTATTATCAATAGGATTGACTATGACACCTGTCAGTAAAGCCTATTGCGAAGAATTAGCAGTTAAAGAATTGAAGTTGATGCAAGCTCAAAAAGAAGATGATTGCGATTCAGAAGATGAGGGTTGTAATGATGAAAAATAAATTAAGCAACTCCAATTAAGACATGTTCCTATGATATAAAAACCGTTATGATAACTATTCCTAATTACCAGATTACCGATAAAATTTTTGAAAGTGCCAATACCCGTGTTTATCGTGGACAGAGAAATGAGGATAATCAGCCGGTTATTCTCAAGGTGCTGAAGGAAAATTACCCTTCACCAGAAAAATTAACCCATTATCGGCAAGAATATGAAATTACTCGCAATTTGAATATCGAGGGTGTCATTAATACTTATGGTTTGGAAAAGTACCAAAATACTTTGATGATTGTGTTAGAAGATTTTGGGGGGCAATCTCTGCAAAAATTATTTAACGCGCCGCTTGATATTGGAGAATTTTTGGCCCTTGCTATTCAAATCACGGAAATTTTGGGAGAAATTCACGCTGCCAATGTCATCCACAAAGACATTAATTCCAGCAATATTATTTTGAACCCCACGACGCGACAATTAAAAATCATTGATTTTGGCATATCGACAGTGTTGCCCCGTGAAAACCAAACCCTGAAAAATCCCAATCAATTAGAAGGAACATTGGCTTACCTATCACCGGAGCAAACCGGGCGCATGAATCGGGCACTGGATTATCGCACCGATTTTTATAGTTTGGGGGTAACTTTTTATGAATTGCTTACCCAACGATTGCCTTTTGAAAGTCAAGATGCGATGGAATTAGTCCATTGTCACCTCGCCAAGCAACCCGCACTGCCTCACGACTTAAATCCCGATATTCCTCCCGTGATTTCAAATATCATCCTGAAATTATTGGCAAAAACGGCTGAAGAACGCTATCAAAGTGCGTGGGGGCTCAAAACGGATTTACAGGAGTGCAAACCGAAGTTTGCACAAGACGGTAAATTTGAACTGAGCTTGGGCCAACACGATTTTTCCGAAAAACTGCAAATACCCCAAAAACTGTACGGGCGGGAATACGAGATAAAAATCCTACTGACAGCCTTTGAACGAGCCAGTCAAGGACAACGCGAAATGATGCTTGTGACCGGTTATGCCGGCATTGGTAAATCCTCGTTAGTGCAAGAAACTCACAAACCCATTACTGAAAAACGGGGTTATTTTATTTCGGGTAAATTTGACCAATTTCAACGCAATATTCCCTACGCCGCTTTCGTCAATGCCTTTACTGAGTTAGCGCGACAATTACTCACCGAAAGCGAAAAGCAACTGATTGAATGGAAAGAAAAAATATTAAAGGCAGTTGGTCCTAACGGCCCGGTAATTATTGAGGTAATCCCGGAAGTAGAATTAATCGTTGGCAAACAGCCAGACGTGCCACAACTGCCACCGGCTGAATCCCCAAATCGCTTTAATCTAGTTTTTCAAAAATTTATTAAGGTGTTCACCCAGCCAAAACATCCACTCGTAATATTTCTGGATGACTTACAGTGGGTGGATAGTGCCAGTTTAAAATTGATGCAATTGTTGATGGAATCGGCGGATATCCACGCACTCTTTTTAATAGGGGCTTATCGGAACAACGAAGTCAGTGCTACTCATTCGTTACTGTTAACATTAAAGGAAATTCAAAAAGCCAAAGCCGTTGTCAATCAGATTTCGCTTGAACCCTTAGCATTAGAGCATGTCAACCAATTAATTGCCAACGCGCTACACTGTGATTTAGGGAGGGCCTTTCCTTTAGCCGAATTAGTTCACACCAAAACTGGCGGCAACCCTTTCTTTATGAATGAGTTTTTGAAATCACTGTCTGATGAAAAACTCTTAACTTATGAGCCGGGCAGTTGGCAATGGGATTTACCGCAAATTCAAGTCTGTGACTTTACTGATAATGTGCTTGAACTTATGGTGGGTAAGATTAAACAGTTATCAGTCGATACTCAGGACGCACTGAAATTCGCAGCTTGTATTGGTAATCAGTTTGACCTTACGACTTTGGCAACGGTTTTAGAAAAAACGCCACAAAAAACCGTAGCCGATTTACAACAAGCCTTTATCAATGGTCAATTATTAGCTACCAATAAACGGTTATTAACCGAAATAGATTTGGAAACTGATAATTGGTCACTGATAACTGAAAGCCGGTTTGCCCATGATCGTATTCAACAAGCTGCTTATTCCCTGATTCCCGCTGAACAAAAACCGGTAGTACACCGGCAGATAGGGCAACTGCTCCTAAAAAATATCCCATTAGAGGAACGCGAGGCGAAGATTTTTGCCATCGTTGACCAATTAAATGTGGGTAAAAAACTGATTAACCAACAATCCGAACGAAATGAATTGGCTCAGTTAAATCTTATCGCCGGTAAAAAGGCTAAAGCATCAGCAGCGTATCAACCGGCGTTTGATTATTTGAAGTTGGGGCTTGAATTATTAGACGCGGATAGTTGGCAAACGCAATATGATTTGAGTCTGGTTTTGCATGAAGAAGCGGCTGAAGCTGCTTATCTCATCAGTGATTTTGAACGAATGGAAAAGTGGACTGAGGTGGTGCTACAAAAGGCTAAAACAGCATTAGATAAAGTGAAAATTTACAATATAAAAATTGTTCAATATGCTAACAATGGAAAGCCTGAAAAAGCCATTCAATTAGGTTTGGAAGAATTAAAATTATTGAATTTACATTTGCCTGCTAACCCAACTAAAATTCATTTTATAAAGGAAGTAATTAAAGCGAAATTTAATCTACGATGGAGAAAAATCGAACAGTTAATTGATGAAAAACCGATGACTGATCAGGTTCAAAAAGCGCAGATGAATATTTTGATGAGTTTAACGGTACCTGCTTTTTTTTATAATATCAAGATATTAAAGCTAGTTATAAGAAATATGACTAATATTTCTCTCCGTTATGGTAATACTGATTTGACATCTTATGCTTATGTGATGTACGGAATTTTATGTTCAGAATCAGGCGATTACAAAACTGCTTATGAATTTGGGAAATTAGCCTTAAAGCTTGGTAAAAGATATAATTCTACCTATTTGATGGTAAAAGTTATTAATCAATTCGCTTTTTTTATTGCTCCATGGCAACAACCGCTAAAAGAAGTTTCATCTTTGTTTACTGAAGCTTATCAAGCAGGTTTAGAAGTAGGTGACCCAATTTTTACCGGGTATGCTGCTTCAAACATTGTTATTCATCAGTATATGAAAGGTGACAAATTGGATGATTTAGTGAAAGAGGCTAAAAAATACCTTTCTTTTCTGCGACATGTTAATCATAAAGTGACTTTATATACTGCGCTTATTTGGCAACATTTAGCTTTGAACTTCCAAGGATTAACTCAAAATAACTTAAGTTTAACAAGTGAACACTTTGATGAAAAACAATTTTTGGAAAAAACTAAAGACAATCAATTCAAGTTTGCGCTAAATCAATTTTACATAGTTAAACTGATAATATTTTTCATGCATGGAAATTATAACAGTGCTTTGAAAATGGCTTTGCAAATGAAAGATATAGATATAGATATACTTTCTGTTGACAGTACTATTGTTGAATATTATTTATATAGTTCTTTAACAAAAATAGCATGTTACAAAAATATTACCATACAAAAACAACGGCAATATCGTAAAGAAATACGTGCCAACCAGAAAAAAATGAAAAACTGGGCGCATCATGCGCCCATGAATTATCTACATAAATTTGATCTGGTAGAAGCCGAATGGCACCACCATGTGCTTGGTGAAGATGCAAAAGCAATGGATTTATACGATAAAGCCATTGCCGGTGCAATAGAAAATGAATACCTAAATGAAGAGGCTCTCGCTTATGAATTAGCGGCTAAGTTTTATCTGGCTAAAGGCAAAGATAAAATTGCCCAAGTCTATTTCAAGGATGCTCACTACGCCTACACACGCTGGGGAGCTATGGCTAAGGTTAAACACTTAGAAGAACACTACCCCCAATTTTTTGAAACTATGGAGCCGACACCAAGTCACGTCACCCTTTCAGGCACAACTAAGATGCCGGATACCACAACTTTAGATTTAAACAGTGTTTTGAAAGCCTCCCAAACGATTGCCAGTGAAATTGAATTGAACCTACTGTTGAAAAAACTGATGCAGATTGTCCTTGAAAATGCGGGAGCGCAACAAGGATTGTTGATTTTGGCGAAGGATAGACAATGGTTTATTGAAGCCGAGGGCACGATAGATAAAGAGGCAGTAACGGCACTAAATTCTATTCCTTTGTCTCCGTCATCAGTTCCAAAGAGCCTGATTGACTTTGTAATTCGCACTAAAGAAAGCGTGGTTCTACCCAATGCTGTCCACGAAGGGCAATTTACCCATGACTCGTATATTGTCGAAAATCAAGTGAAATCGGTATTGTGTTTACCGCTACTGGCTCAGGGGCAATTGACGGGCTTGTTATATTTAGAAAATAACCGGACAACCAACGCTTTTACCACCGAGAGACTAGAAGTGCTTAACTTATTGTCATCCCAAATTGTCATGTCGATAAAACATGCTCGTGCTTATAAAGAAATGGCAGATATGAATATTGCTTATGAGAGGAAAATAGCCAAGTTAGAACAATAAATTAACAACGCCGTTGAAATCGCTTTCGGGGATTTTTGCACAATTACCATAAAATGATAGAAATAGTTGCGCGTGAAAAGGGAGCCAAAATTATTTATGACGCTGAGAATATCAAGGAGCTTGTTTATGAGCGATAGCATCATACACCATTATAATCAAACAACATCAAAGTGCAAAGTGGAAGACGCGCAACGATCCACCCTACTCGTGCAACAAAGTTTATGGTACACCTTGACATGGATCATGTAATCATTTAACGTTTTGGATTTTTTTGCTATCCCTTTTAATTAGAGTTATAAAAATGACTACCAAAACCATCAAAGTCCCAAACATAACTTGTGGACATTGCACCAGCACCATTGAGCGAGAACTTGGCGAATTAGAAGGTATAACTTCTGTGAGAGCGAACCAAGACAGTAAGATGGTAACTATTGAGTTTAATTCACCACCTATAACGGAGGCACAGATAGCCAGTTTCTTAAATGAAATTGGCTATCCTGCCGAGACGTAAAACCAAAAAAAACCAAGTTTTTCAAAAAAATTTGGTTTCTAAAATACCAAAATCCCTAATGTGAGCCGGCTGGAGAGCCTATCTTGCCATCTTCTGGTTTAAGAGGCACGACTTTATTCTCAACCTTTTTTTGGAGATTGTTATTGGTATCACTATCCCAGTCTTCTGGCGGTTTGGGAACTTTGCTGGCCATGATGTCGTCAATCTGCTCATTATCAATGGTTTCATACTTGAGCAAAGCGTCTGCCATTAAATGCATAAGATGAATATTCTCCTTGAGCAAATGTTCTGCCCGCGCATAATTGCGATCAATGATAGAACGAATTTCTTCGTCAATAACAGATGCAGTTTCATCAGAAACTAACTTGTGTTGGGTAACGGAATGGCCTAAAAATATTTCGCCATCGTCTTCACCATAACTGAGTGGTCCCAAACGCCCGGATAGGCCCCATTTAGTCACCATATTGCGAGCGATTTCAGTAGTTCTTTGAATGTCATTACTAGCACCGGTCGTGATTGCTTCCGCTCCAAAAATTAGTCTTTCGGCAACACGCCCCCCTAAAGTGCTGGAAATTTGGCTTTCTAAGAATTCTCTACTATAACTGAGCCGATCCGTTTCTGGCAAAAACATCGTTACCCCGAAAG
>Ga0233404_10000220_pt1 | contig 15446 bp, 12 predicted proteins | sample Na_oxic_2_MG_FD_179861 | JGI IMG/M metagenome (GOLD analysis project Ga0233404, IMG submission 179861) | Seawater microbial communities from Saanich Inlet, British Columbia, Canada - Na_oxic_2_MG | ecosystem: Environmental > Aquatic > Marine > Inlet | place: Canada: British Columbia | collected...
GTTTGCTGTTTCAAAAAAGAATTAATTTAAACTCACGCCAGAAGCTAACTTGCATTTAATTCAAGTCAATAAAATCAAGCGATTATAAAATCTCGTTTTCCGGAAGAAAAACTGTCCGAACCATTGTGTATAAAAATCCAAGATTAAAAATTAAATCGAGCCTGATCCCTTTTTTTAGGTAGGGTGGGCAACGTCTTTTTGGTGCAACGGCATTTCGCTCTGAAAATCTTTGCGGTTGTCAACCCTGAATGGTGGGCAAACCAAAACACGTTTGCCCACCCTACTTGGCTGCGAAATGTAGTTCGCGTAGTCATACACCAATCGTCGTAAAAATATGAATGGTGCATGACGCTATCGCTTATGCACCCTACAAATGACAATTGATCAATCAAACCTATACGGCTTACGAGTTACCTGGCTTTCTGTAATCCGGATGGTGTATTTGTCAAAAATAACATACTTGTCATTTTTAATGATTTCATAAATCTCTTTTAGAGATAAAAAGTCATCATTAATATAGCAGATTTTAAAATGTGCGCTATGGCTTCTATCTAACCAATATTTCAATAAATGTAAACCAAAACGCCCAAAGCCATTTATACCTGTAATAATCATAAACTGTAACTGTTAATAATTTGCTGTTTTATTTTGGTTGTTGAAACCCTTTCGGTGTATGGAAGTTGAATAAAACGCTTATTATTCAATTTCATATACTCAAATGATTCAATATTTCTTCTATGACTACCCCAATCTTCACCAACGACAAGAACATCAACATCAAATTTTTTAAAAATAGGCAAATATTCACGTTCTTCGAGGATAACAGTCAAATCAACACATTTTAATGCTTGAAGCATCCGACACCTGTCTTCACACGAAATAATAGGGGGACGAGCCTTATATTCTTTTGACGCAATAAGGCTATCTGCAAATACACCGACTACTAAAATATCCCCAAATGTTTTTGCCCTTTCTAAAATGGTTAAATGACCAACATGAAGCAAGTCCCAACATCCAAAAATACATACAATTGTTTTTTTCATATTCCAAGTTCTCAAAATATTTTAGGTATCCTTATCACAAAAAAGGCGATCACAAGGGATTGCCCCGTTTGAAAGTAAAAAATGGTTACCCCATTCACATTTTGTAAACAATTTTAGCCGTTTCATAAATATTAACATGCCCCAATGGCTGTGGTTTTTTTTGCCGTGCAAGTGCCCTAATACTGTTCCAAGCAATTTGCACCCACTCCTCATCTTCGGGAGTTGGTTGAATCAAGGCACGTATTTTGTCAGCAATTCTACTTGATGCTTTGCCATCCAATAAGTCACCAAAAATTCTTTCTTTATAAAGGAGTCTTTTGGCTTCTTTTTCATTTGGGAACTGTAATGAACGTTCAACTGCGGGCAATAAATCCTGAACTTTGTCAATTTCTATCCCCATATCACGCCATTGCCACATAAAACCGTCAGGTTCAAATCTTACTTTGTTTTCAAAGCGATGTGGATTAGTAACTAAAATAATGGGGCGATTGAAAAAGAGGTAAAAAGAAGTGACAGAAGACACATCCGTCAACAAAATATCCGCGAATTTTAAGTAATCGTAAATATTAGCATCTGTTTCCAGAAAATAGGTCCCTTGAATACGATTCGCAGCTTGTTTATACATTTCAACCCAGGCCGGATTGACCCTGGCAGTATGTGGATGTAGCTTGATGATAATATTAAGGTCAGGCCATTTTTGCCGCAATGTCTTAATCCATTCTGAACCCAATACTTCAATGGCAGTGAGTTTTGGCGTAAATGTGGGTGCATAAAGCAGGGTTGGTCCCGGTCCCTTATGTTCAAGAATAGCGGGTTTATCCTTACAAGTGCTTGTTTGGAGCATCGTATCCGTCGCAGAAAAGCCCGTTACCCAAAAACCCAGACGCGGAAATCGTTCCTTATTAATATGATAATCACGCCTCCAGTTACTTGAAACACACTCAAAGTCAAACCACGGAAGATTCGCGTAATTTTTACTGTTAAGACCATGCGTCGTATGAACGATAATAGTTTCAGGCAATACAGAACGAAAAAAAGCATTGTGATGTTCAGATAATACGATAATATTTGGTTGGTAGGCAACCATCTTTTTATAATCATTTGTCATCAAGCAAGGCACGTCATTTTTTATATCTTCATAAATGGAATCCAACATCGCATGATGAAAATTATGAACTATAAAAAAACCGAGCCGAAAATTGTTATGAGCAGATGTCATGATATTTTGATTAAAAACGGAGTTTAGGAATAACTTGAGTATTTCACTCACTGCAAATGTTTATTTTACAAATTGGGTGGCAGTAGGGTGGGTAAGAACTTCGTTATAACCCACCGTTCCTAGTGATTCTTTAATAAGAAGGCAACCATAAAGGATTGTCTTTACAACACAAACAATATTCTTATGTAGGACAATCCCTTGCTCAAGTTCTGAGTAGTTACGGCAGTTTTTGATAATTATAATTTTTCAGATAAATATTTTTACCTATAGACTTTCAGAAAAGTCAAAGCTATCAGACCTGTCAGGTTTTAGAAACCTGACAGGTCTTTAGGCCAAAATATTTATCTGAACAGCTATATAAACAGTTACAGCGTTTCACAAGGATGGCAGATACGCAGGTTTGCCTCTACAAGACGTGATATTATTTATAAAGTTAAGTTTATTCCCGCCCCTATTTCACAACACCATTTCCTTGCTTATTATGTGTGCTTTCTTAATAGCTGTTAAAGCTTTTGGGTAGGTGCTTATTGCTTCATTCATATCACCGTCACTGGCAGCAGACCACATTCGGTTGAGTAAACGCTCACTTTGGGCAACGGCAACTAAAACGTCTATACCTTTGTATTGACCTAATCTAAGCAGGAGTTCTTGTTGGTTGGCAGCAAAGGGTAACACATACCTATCAAGCAAAGTATTGACCCGCGTAGCAATCTTTAGCCCATCAAGACTATTAATATCTTGTCCTAAACGCTGCATTTCAGTTAGTAGTTGTTGCAATAGTTCTACCGTTTCAGAGATAGTGTGCTTAGAACAAGAACACCGATTTTTCTCTGGAAATAGACGATGCCAATGTAATAACAATAAGCCGAGTAGTGACACACCAACGGCACCTATATAAAGGGGAAGCATGTCGGACCAATCAGCACCGGTGATTGGCAACTTAGCGGCACTGATTAAAGCTACAATGATACCAGCTATAAACAACAATGTCCCGGTCATCTGCATAGTTATTTCCTGGGAATGATGAAAAAGTATTTAGACCTGACAGGTTTAGAAACCTGTCAGGTTTGTCGTTTTTTGAAGGAATAAAAACCTATTTAGAGCTGACTGTTTTTTAAAACCTGTCAAGTCTGTCGTCTCTTGAAAAGAGTAAAGGTCCATTTTTAGTCGTTGTATAATCAACCAGTTGATTGTATAATTTCGTAAACTGCGTAACCAACACCCATGAGTGCTTCACCAATAATTAAGCCCGCTGCGAGTGGCACTAGCTTATTTTCTATAAAGGATTTTCCCTTACGTTGGCTGATAACTATCTGAGTCAGGCAACCGAGTCCATAACCTAAGGTAATAGAAAATGGCAAATACATTGCTAAACCGGCTAAAACACCTAAACTGGCGACCGGAGCTGTGCCAAGTAAAATGCCTATTATAGTGCCTAATATATACTTATCCGATGGTACAGTATTATTTTGGATCGCTTCAATAATGCTCATCAGTGCTGTTGCTTGAGGTGCTGGCAATGAACTATCTGGACCAAAACCATGACTACCTCCTGCGCCACTGCTCCAAAGCACATAGATAACGACGAATGACAAGATAGGACCGAGCCATGAAGTTCCAAATTGGACCAGTTGTTGTATCAGTGGACGGCTACCCAGCATAAACCCTGTTTTTAAATCTTGCATCATGTCAGCACTTTGACCAATAGCAATGGCCGCAGCGAGGGTAACGATCATAGCCGCAGCAATATTGCCATTGAGGACCATCATCATCATAGTCACCGAAATCAGTGCAATACCTGATACTGGGGAAATATCAGTTAGGCCGGTACACTGTGCGACAATTAATCCTGCCAATCCTAACCAAAGGGTTCCCAGTAAGGCAACCAGACTGGCTTGAGTGATAGAAACGCCTGGCGTACTCCATGCCGCTATAAAAAAGAATAGCATGGCAACACCGCCACCTGCTAATAACACCCAGAAGGGCATTTCATCTACGCCAGCCTTAAGACGACTAGCAGTACGCGATGCGGCTACCAAGGAGTAAATAGCACTTTTGATAGCCTGAAAGTTGACCATCACCTCCATCAATGCTGCACCAATCAGAACTCCAATACCCAAGGGACGCAACATTTGAGAGTGAATAAAATCCACTAATGCCTGATTATCTAAGTTAATGGGTGTCCAGCCGGCGGTGACAGAAATAGGAGAAATCACCCACCAAGCAACGATTCCCCCCAATAAGAAGGGTAACCCCGCTCGTCCTGAAAGTAAACCAGCTGCGAAATTGAGGATTGACAAAGAAAGGGCAGGCGCAAAATAAGCGGGGATCAAGCCAAAACTTAAGTTAAGTTCTTCATTTTCTAGCCACCCTGGACTGTCAAGCCAACCAGAAATCAGAAGTAGTTTCCAAATAGCACTGATTAAAAATCCAATGCCGAGTAGTTTTACTTTATCAATACCCGCCGCGCCGGAACGTATAATAGTCGCTACTGCAACGCCGGTTGGAAAACGGAGACGTTCTATCTCAATGAGTTGCTTGCGTAAGGGAATAATGACGACTACACCAAGAATAGCACCAGCGATACCAGCCAGTAGTAGGGGCCAAATTGATAATATTAAATTACCTTGCCCATTGAGCAAAAATAGAGCGGGCAGGACAAATACTACACCCGTCCCCGCTGAATTAATACCAGAGGCAATTGTTTGGTTAATATTATTTTCAACAATTGTGCCTTTTCGTAATAATCCACGCAAAAAGACATAACCCAAGATGGCTGCAATAGTCGAACCCCCTAAAGAAAAACCGAGCTTGAGAGCAATATAGGCAAAGGCGATATTAAGAATAACACCTTGAACGATGCCAAATAGCACTGCTGCCACAGTTAATTCACGGTACATAATCAATTATCAGTTATCTGTTATCGGTTATTAGTTCTGTTTACAACCAATTTCCTATTAATAAAAACGGTGCCCAATAGCTGGGGTGCCAATAACGAACTTGGGCAATAAGTTTTTTTTGCACGTTTTGTAGTGCTTTAGCCTTAGAAATTCCAGGATGTTGTACAAGTTGTCGATAAAACTCCGTCACGGCGATTGAAGTCGCCTCATCATCAATAAACCATAAAGTAGCCAGGGCACTTCTAGCCCCCGCTTTTATCGCAACCCCTGCAAGTCCGAGTGCAGCACGATCATCACCTACTGCAGTCTTACAAGCACTTAAAGTTAATAATTCTAATGGTTTTTCTCGGAACTGGCCTAAACCTATCACTTCTTGTAGCTCATTTATCGTCATTTTTTCTTGGTAAGTGAGTAGATAAGTTTGTTCTGGATCAGTATTAAATTCACCATGCGTCGCTAAATGAATGACAGAGTATTCAGTCGCCTTTAGGTGGTTACGAAGATTTTCAATAGAATATTGTGTATTTAAAAGGCGCTTGCTATTAGCAATGCCTTGGGTAATATCTTGTATGGTTTGCAATTCCTTGAGTACATTAGGCAACGGTGGATATTCTTGCACGGCATCGGATAAACCAACCAAAAGTATTTTGTTATTATCCCAACGGATAGGTTTTGGATCTATCAATGTCAGCCCCGGTGTTAGTCCCATGGCATATTTTTCAATTAAAAAATGTTTACCATCATGTAGGGTAGAAAAAGGAATCAGGCGTAATTTGCCATCTGGTACCACTACTAAGGTATCAATTTGCTGGGCAGTCAACAATGTTTCGATAGGGCGTATTAACCAATCATAAAGTTGCTGTGCATAGTATAGAAAGCGGTTATTAGGACGTGTTTGCAAACCCACTCTTAAATTCCCCGTGAATTGGTTAACTTGCTCGGCACTGACCTGCACAACGGCTTGATGGAATTTACCGAGCATACTGATGATAATAACTAATCTATCCTGCAAGGGAATAGGATAAAGTATGGCGGTGTGTGATGAAATTTGATCTAGTTCGGTCGCTTTGGATTGTAAAGCGAGTATACAGTCATCTTGAAAGTAGTCTTGGAGTTCGGCAACTTTTACCAATTCTACTGTCGCCACAACTTCCTTTAAGAGATATTGCTGTGCCCCCGCGTCTTGAGTTTTCGTCGCTTTTTGTAGCAGCAAATCAGCCAGTCCGTAATAGACTGGTTTGACAACTTCATCAAATGTGCCTGGGAGAACGCGATAACCTATTTCTAACACCGGCTGGATGGATTTCAGTGTCACAGAGGCTAAACGATAGGCAGCAATCGCTGGTTCAAGTTGAGCTTGTGCCTTAAAAATCCGCCCTTGTTGCCAATACCAACGATAAAGGATATGTGGATTGTTACCTTGTCTCGCAAAAAAAATGGCTTGTCTGGTAAACGACAAGGCTAAATTTAGACGGTGTTCTTGTTCATACAGCTGTCCCAGGTATCCATAAGCAATAGAGGTAAGGTAATTATTTTGCTTATGCTTGGCAATTTGCGCTGCATCCATGAAAGCTTGGTAAGTTGACCGTATGACTTCTTGCCGTTTGGCAAGGGTAAAGGATTGTAAGATAAACTGACTTTGTCTACCAAAGGAAACCAAGCTATTTGCCTTTTCATAGCCATGGGGCAAACTGCTAATCATGGCATGAACTTCCTCTCGTATCCTAATAACATTTTCCTGCGAACTATAACTCATTTCAGCTTTTAACCGATTGATAGAAACCCTAACTGCTAGTTCCAAATCACTTACTTGTTCAGCCAGTTTAGTACTTTCCTTATAAGCCTTTATTGCTTCTGGATAACGTTGTAAAATAATTAGGGCATTACCCTGACTATTGAGTGCCCTTGCCAAAACGTTTGGTTCTTGTGCAAACCTAGCATCTGCAATGCTATTATTCGCTAATAAAAGTGCCTCCTTTGAATCTCCAATAGACAACCAAGCATCGCTTAAGTGGTTAAGAACCAGGGCACTACGCATCACATCTTGTGTTTGTTCAGCCAAAGAGATAGCCTGATCCAGTGTCTTAAAAACCGCACTGTGCATACCCAAGTTTTGATAAGCCGCCGCCAGGCGTGTCAATATGTCAATACGTCGGCTTGCACTGTCTTCAAACAATGCTAAACTTTTTTCCCACTGTTTTGCAGCTGATTGGAAATCACCTTGTTGAAAAAAAGCATCTCCCTGGCTCATCAGTTGGGTATAAATGTCATCTGTCTGCACATTTTTGGCAAACCCTGTCGTGCTAATCAAAAAGGCAATTGTACTCACAATCACTAGCCAAAAAAAACCTATCTTTTTGTTTTTCATCGTAAAATAATCGTTATGCCGTTTAATCAAAAGAAATCCGATTTTTTTGGAAAAAATAGTATTTTTAATATGTTCAATCATTAACCATTAACCATTGTAACTAGAGCTGTTCAGATAAAGATTTTGGCCTAAAGACCTGTCAGGTTTCTAAAACCTGACAGGTCTGATGGCTTTGACTTTTCTGAAAGTCTATATATTCTTTGCTGTAACAAACTTAACTTTTTTCAATGAGGCAGTCGTTGTACAGACTAAAGGGACCCTTGATAAAAGGTAAATGTCGGGTTACGTTTTTTTGCTGCGCAAAAAAATCTAACCCGACCTACCTGCTTGGTTGTCTATACTTTACACCGTCACAATTTGCGTTTTTATCATATCGAGTGAAACGAGAAATTTGTCGTTCGTTCTTCAAGATTTCTCCTAACGTCGAAACACAAAGTAACGAAGTAAATGACAGTTCAATTTATGATGGTGCTCTGTCTAATCAAAAGAAATCCGATTTTTTGGAAAAAATCGGATTTCTAATGTGTTCAATTAACCATTAACCATTAAGCATTAATCACAAACGGGGATCCACTGGTTCACTTTCCAACGCTAACACCCCAAATACACATTCATGCACTCGTCGCAATGGCTCTTTTCGGATAAACCGTTCTAAGGCTTCAATCCCCAAAGCAAATTCCTTGATTGCTAAACCCCGTTTAGTTGATAAATGCCGTTTTCGGAGCCGTTCCATGTTTTCTGGGGCGGTGTATTCTGGACCATAAATAATACGCAAGTATTCACGTCCCCGACATTTTAAGGCAGGTTGTACCCAGCCGCGCCGTCCTTTTTTAATAAAATCAAAGGGTTTAACGACCATACCTTCACCTCCTTTATGAGTCAAAGCTCGCCACCAGGCAATGCCATCGTTTTCGCTATCCTGATGGTTAAGTTTAACCATTTTATAGGGCGTTGTCATTAAAAGACGACTATTAGATTGACAAAATTTTGCTATCGTATTAAGATGCCAAAGATGTGTTTTATCACTATGCATTTGTCCTTCGGTGGCTAAAATATGAAAGGGTGCCAATTTTAAGTCATCAAGACTATTAACTTGCCAACAATAACCCCGATAAGCGTTCACATATTGACTCGCTCTATCAGTACGTGCCTGATAATGCTGAATCAATGCAGCTGTATCTAAGCCCCGTTTTTGAGTCTGTTGCAATAGGGTGACGGCATCAGGTAAGCCCGCAAGGGATGCGGCTCCGACGGCTGCGTATTGTTGACGAATCAGTGCTTGGGCTTTACTGGACCAAGGCATTAATTCAGCATCAAAACACACCCAATCCGTTTTTAACTCAGTCCAAAAACAGGATTGTTCTAAGGCGATGTTAATTTCGGTTAAAAAAGCTGTTTCAAAAGTAAAATCTGTGAAAAAACGCCGCCCAGTACGTGTATAGCAAATACCTATACCTTCATTTTCAATCCCAAAACGTTTTTGTGCTACCAATTCATCGCGACATACAATCACCACCACTCTTGAACCCATGTGCTTTTCTTCGCATATCACCTGTTCAATGCCATTGCGACGATAATAGGTAAACGCTTCGGCGGGATGTTCAAGTAATTTTGGTAAATGACTGGTTTCACTGGGCGACATAGTAGGAGGTAGATAAATCAACCACTTAGGATTAACTGCAAAGCGGCTCATCACTTCTAGTGCCGCGGCTGCATTGTTTTCTCGAATAGTGACTTTATGCGTTAAGCGGGTTGAAATGAAACGCTTACCAATAACATCTTCTACATCTAAAATTTCATCTTGCACCTGTTGGGCAGATAATGTCGGTGCAAGGGCTTCTTCAGGAATAAATGGTTTAATAGACTTATAATAGGTATATTTAGCAGGTACTGAAACTAATTCTTTTTCAGGATAACGCAGTGCCGTTAATTGACCGCCAAATACGCAGCCGGTATCAATACAAATTGTATTATTAAGCCACTCGGCTTTTGGTACTGGTGTATGTCCATAAACCACCATTGGTTGTCCCCGATAATCTGCCGCCCAGTTATAGCGCACTGGTAAACCAAATTTATCCGTTTCCCCGGTTGTTTCACCATAGAGTGCAAATTCACGGACTTTGCCTGATGCACGCCCTTGTAATGATTCCTTTATGCCTGCATGTGCCACAACTAATTTGCCGCCGTCCAGTAGGTAATGACTGACTAAATTATCAATAAATTCAATAATTTGTTGATGAAAATCGGTTGAAATTTTTTCCAATTGTTGTATTGATTCTAGCAAGCCATACGTCAACTTGACATTTCTGCCCTTTAATTTTCGCATCAATTTAACATCATGGTTGCCGGGGACACAAAAGGCGATACCAGAGGCAACCATATCCATAACCAGGCGCAGAACTTCAGGGGTTTTTAGCCCCCGGTCAACTAAATCCCCTAAAAAAATGACTCTGCGTCCTTTTGGGTGAGTGACAGTGTAAGCAGATTGGGTAAAATCTGGAGACTGAATTTTGATGATATATCCTAATTTTTCAAGTAATTCAGTCAATTCGTCAAAACAACCATGCACATCACCAATAATATCATAGGGTCCCGGTTCATGCTTTAAGTTATTCCATAGTGGCACTCGTTGAATTTCCGCAGTATTGATTTTTGCAACCGAATCGAAAATCGTAATCTGTTTAAAACCTTCCCGTTTAAGATTTCGCAGGGCGTTTTTTAGATTAATATACTGTTGGTGTATAACCTGGGGACCAAAATGGCGGTCAGTGCGTTGTTTATTTCTTTCGTGACATAATTTTTCTGGCAGATAAAAAACAATTGCAGTGGACAAAAAATGGTATTGACGCGCTAAAGCCAATAGTGATTTACGTGCCTCGCTTTGAACATTCGTCGCATCGATCACGGTGAGTTTACTAGCTGTGAGACGTTTGGCGGCGATAAAATGTAACACCTCAAATGCATCTTTGGTAACAGATTGGTTATTTTCATCATCGGAAATCAAGGCGCGGCAGTTATCTGATGACAAGATTTCAGTAGGCTTAAAATACTTTTTAGCAAAAGTTGATTTGCCACTGCTTGACACGCCCACTAATAAAACTAATGATAATTCAGGTATTTTGATTTGCATAGTTTACTGATAACTGAATCAAGCCGGGGTAATATTTTTGTGGGTGATACATAAACAAGTGCGATTATAGCCTTGTTTTTGTGCCGCTTGTAGGGCATTGTCGGCATCAGAAATCAGGGTAGCTAAAGTCGTTTCAGCAACCCCTTCTGAAGAAGTTAAACCAATACTGACAGTAATAGCTAAACCTTCTGGTTTAAGCTCCATCATTTGACTACGCAAATTTTCCGCAACGATTTTTCCCTTTTCAAGCGTACAGTCAGGCATTAATATGGTAAATTTTTTACCAACAAAACGGGCTACCATCACCTCTTTAGAAAAAGCATTGATGAAAAATTGGCTCACCAAATGTAAAACATGATCCGCTATCATGTGTCCTTGAACTTTATCAATGGTTTCAAAATGATCAATATCAACCATCATCAGACAGACATTAGGCTGTTGAGCCACCATGCCTTTACCTCGTTCAAACAAAAATTTTTTGTTATAAGCCCCCGTTAAACTGTCAGTGGTTTCTAACTTGTAAATATCCCTAGAATAGCGTTTGATCACGTTATGTTGATGTTTAACCAATAATAATGATTTCACACGAGCAATGAGTATCTCTTCAATGATAGGCTTAGTAATGAAATCATTCGCACCCGCATGGAAAATATCAACCTGACATTTTTTATTGTCTTCAATGGTTATCACCAAAACAGGCATTTCTTGGCGGGAATAATGTAGCTGGGTACGAATAGCATATAACAAATCTCCCCCCGTCATTTCTCCCTGAAGGAAAAAGTCAGTAAAAACCAGGTCAAATTCTTGTTCTGCGTTATCATTTGAATTTCTTACCTTTTTAAGCAGTTGTAAAGCTTCTTCGCCACTGGCTGTATGAGTAATATGCAGTCCATGTTTTTCCATAAGCGTTTGGGTAGCTTGCGCCTCGCTTAAGCTATCTTCAACATATAAGACTCTACCCACAAGTCCGGCATGTCGTTGTAACACGTCTTTAATAAATTCAACTAGACGCTTATAACCTAATGATTTATTGAAATAATCAGTCACACCGGCTGAAAATCCTTCCCGCAGTAAACGTCGATCAGCATCACTTGAAACCACAATCACAGGCGTGAGATGTTGCCTATCACTTTTACGAATTTCATGACATAGATCTAATCCATCTAAACCTGGTAACAATAGTGAAGTCGTTATTAGATCAAATTTTTCCTGATGCAAATAATCCATGGCTTCTTCAGCACTACCACAGGTAACGATATAAGCATCATACATCTCTTTTTGTAAGATATGGGAAATGATAGAACGGGCAACTTCTGACCGATCTACTATCATAATACTATAAGGACTGTTTTTAAAAGTAGTCATTGTGATAATAATTATTGTTTATTACAATAGCCATTAAATAAAGACTATTAAATGTTATTATAAAACTGTAATATTAATGTATCTTCTCTAAATTCGGTGGAAAAAACCTGACAGGTTTCCAAAACCTGTCAGGTTCGCTGCACGTTTACCCACACTTTTTGATAAGATACATATTAATCTTAATTTAGCATGTTAGAAATACTATTTTTCAAAAATAGTATTTCTTGTAACGACTCAGGGCTTGAGCAAGGGATTGCCCCTACATAAGAATATTAGGCAACCAGTCGGGCTTGCCCTATAAATATTGTTGTAGGGGGCAATCCTTTACTCAAGCCCTGAGTACTTACTATTTCTTACTATTCAATTTGGTAGCAAATTTTGTGCAATTTATTTATATCAATATATAAACGATTTTGTCATGATACAACAAACATATCATAAGATATAATATAATTTATTGATTTATAATCATTTTTTGATTTTTCAGAAAATGAATAAAAGTGTGATTTTTATTAGAAATACGATTTTTTAAATAATTTTCTTTTTCAAAACAAAATTAAGATTAATCAATTTAGCAGGTTATAAATGATGACAGTTCAATCAGATACGCCACTTCAAGAATTTTGGCGGCTATTGAAAAAAGATCAGTTAGCCATATCCGGCTTAATCATTTTACTATTGCTCATTGTTGCCGCGATTGCCGGTAAAGCGATGACAGAATGGATGATAGTATTTGATCCCAAAACGGTTAGATTAATCGATAAATTTTTACCACCGTTATCAATTGCTTCCGGGCTATTGCCGGTAGAAGATATACCACGATTTGGAATTTATATATTGGGTACTGATGAATTGGGGCGCGATGTTTTTGCTAGGATGTTACAAGGTTCTTTTGTATCGCTTTCTATTGGCTTTGTCGCTGTCGGTATATCGACTTTCATCGGTATTTTATTCGGTGGGCTGGCTGGTTTTTATGGCAATGTTCGCCTGGGGTTTATCTCAGTCGATACATTCATTATGCGTTTTACCGATGTCATGCTCTGCTTCCCAACCTTTTTTTTGATACTAACAGTCGTTGCTTTATTACCGCCTAGCATCTATAATATTATGATTATCATCGGGATAACCAGTTGGATGGGAACCGCCCGCTTTGTACGTGCGGAATTTTTGGCACTGCGGGAACAAGATTTTGTGATAGCTGCCAAGGCGGTAGGTTTACCTGAATGGCGTATCATTTTCCTGCACATGGTACCTAATGCGATTGCGCCGGTATTAGTATCGGCGATTATTGGGGTTGCAACGGCTATCTTAACTGAATCCGCTCTGAGCTTTTTAGGATTTGGTGTACAGCCACCTTATGCTACTTGGGGCAATATTTTAGCAGATGGTAAAAATTTCATTTTTGATGCGCCATGGCTATTTTTTATCCCTGGCATAGCGATTCTTATCATTGTATTAGCTTTTAACTTAGTGGGCGAAGGAATGCGCGAGGCTCTTAACCCTAAATTGCGGAGGCGTTAGATGAAGGTAGAAAATTCGGTGCTAGAAGTCACTAATCTCCACGTTTCCTTTTTTACCGATAAAGGTGAATTGCAGGTGGTACAAAACGTCAAGTTTGAAATTAATGCAGGTGAAACGTTGGCATTAGTAGGTGAATCAGGCTGCGGAAAATCAGTAATGGCACTGGCTATTATGGGACTAATTGAAGAACCTGGACGCATTATCCAGGGAAGTATCAAACTGAAAGGGCAAGAACTGGTAGGATTACCGGAAGTAAAACGTCAGCAAATTCGAGGGCGGCGTATCGGCATGATTTTTCAGGAGCCAATGACCTCCCTTAATCCTGTTTTCACCATCGGTCATCAAATCAGTGAAGTCCTCACTCACCATTTTCAGATGACTCAACGCGAAGCACGACCTGAAGTACTCAATTTATTGGAAAAAGTCGGTATTTCTTCACCCCGCCGGCGCATTGATCACTATCCCCATGAACTGTCCGGGGGGATGAAGCAGCGCGTCATGATTGCAATGGCTCTAGCCTGTCAACCTGATCTCCTCATTGCTGATGAGCCAACGACAGCGTTAGATGTCACTATACAAGCTCAAATTTTGCGCCTTCTCAAACAGCTCCAAGACGATTTGGGCATGGCTATTTTATTGATTACCCACAATTTAGGTGTTGTAGCGCACTTTGCCCAGCGCGTCGTGGTGATGTATGCAGGAGAAATTGCGGAACAGACTGAAGTCCGTCCCCTTTTCAAAAATCCCTTGCACCCCTACACGCAAGCGTTATTAAAAGCACTGCCCATGCAAGGACATGAACGGTTAGTTTCCATTGAAGGTACTGTACCCATGCCACTTGAATATCCAGCGGGGTGCCGTTTTTGCACTCGCTGCTCTGCAGTGATAGAACCTTGTTTCCAAAAAATGCCCCCACTAAAAGAACAAAAACCACGACATGATGTCGCCTGTTGGCTTTACTTATAATGGTTAATGATTAATTCAGTCTTAGCGTGTTAGAAATACCATTTTTTGAAAAAATGGTATTTCTTGTAGTGATTAACAAGATATTGAACATTATAAAAAATCCAATTTTTGGAAAAATCCGATTTATAGTTACGATTAATGATTAATTATTATGTGGTATAATGCTTTTTTTTATTTTAGCTAATTAACCCATTAATTAACTGAAGGAATAGAAAACAGATATGAAGTTTAGCCCTTGTATTGGTGAATGTACCGAAACAGGTACGCATTGTGAAGGTTGTGGCAGAAGTCATGCAGAAATTGCCGAAACCCGTAAAATGGTTAAAGGTTTAGTGGCTTTAGCAAAAAAGATGAACTACGAAAATCATGAAGATTTTGCTAATGGCATTGCGAAAAGTATATTACATAAATTACAGGAAGCTTAAACAGCTTACTGAATACAACGGATTAGGAAAATAAACGTTTTTATGTTTACTCCGATATCGGGTGACTCACTCACAATGTGATATCTTAGGAATGTGCATGAAATAATGTCCAGGTATGTTGAATCAAACCTGACAGGTTTCCAAAACCTGTCAGGTTTAGTTGTCGAACTTATTTCATGCACGTTCCTTAGCAATTCCAGTTTGGCGATCCGTTCGCTAGGTTCAGAAAAATAAATTCTGAGAAACCGACAGGATTTATTTTTCTGAACATCTACACCTAGAAAGTTCTTCCATATATAGTTTTTCAGATAAATAACTTCAGAAAACCTGACAGGTTTCAAAAACCTGTCAGGTTTGGTTCGGAAATTATTTTTATGAAAAACTATAACCATAAATCTTACCGCTTTTCTCTTCAATAAAACGGCATCCTTCACATCCCTACAAAAGTTAAAATACTTTTTTTTACCTACTATACTGCACACGGGCACAATTTAAACTTTTATGTAGGG
>Ga0233404_10000221_pt1 | contig 15439 bp, 10 predicted proteins | sample Na_oxic_2_MG_FD_179861 | JGI IMG/M metagenome (GOLD analysis project Ga0233404, IMG submission 179861) | Seawater microbial communities from Saanich Inlet, British Columbia, Canada - Na_oxic_2_MG | ecosystem: Environmental > Aquatic > Marine > Inlet | place: Canada: British Columbia | collected...
TGAGCAAATCACGATCAAAGACTTTTGGAAAGATTGGCCAGATGAGTTAAGAATCAATAGCCAATTAGTGGCTAACTTGGATGGTGAAGATTTTAACATTCATCAATTTGATGTCAATTTGCCTCAAACCAATGCTAAATTATCTCTCCAAGGTAAAGGGACCATAGCGGGTGAAAATACGCAGTTGAAAACCGCGACTTTAGCCTGGCAAGGGGTGCAATGGCCCTTAGTTGGTAATGAGCCCCTTGTTACCAGTGAAACTGGTAAAGTTAATGCCACCGGGACACCGCAAAATTATCATGTTGATTTAAATACCCAATTCGCTGGGGCGCAAATTCCTCCGGGTCTTTTAGCACTTGCAGGGCGTGGTAATTTACAAGAGTTCACTTTGGAATCGCTCCGCACTCAGCTATTAGAAGGGGCAGTGAATGCCACCGGCAAAGTCAACTGGCAACCCAAATTACAGGCGCGACTTAAACTCAATGCTGATCAAATCACGATCAAAGATTTTTGGAAAGATTGGCCAGATGAATTAAGCATCAAGAGCCAGTTAATCGCTCAACTTGATGGGAACGATTTTAAGATTGAGCAATTGAAGGTAAATTTACCTGAAACAAAGGCTCAATTATCCCTTCAAGGTGAAGGTTCACTAACCGGCCCTCGTTTTGATGCAAACCTGGCCTGGCAAAATGTACAATGGCCCCTCGTCGGTTCAGCGGCTTTGGTCAACACACAAACCGGTACTCTCCAAGCATCTGGTACGCCTGAAGCTTATGCTATCCGTTTAGATACTGATATTCAGGGTAAAGACATCCCCGCCGGTCATTGGCAAGCAACCGGCTTTGGTGATACCAGCAGTTTCCAACTCCAAAGCTTGCAAAGTCAGGTCTTGCAAGGTGCTTTGGATTTAAGCGGCGAAGTGAGCTGGCAACCAGATGTTAAGTGGCAATTAGCCCTGAAAGGGAATAATATTAATCCTGGGAGTCAATGGACAGAATGGCCTGGCAAAATCGCCCTAAATGTTCACAGTCAAGGTGAACTCAAAAACGGTCTTTTAGACACTCAAGTCAACGTCAAACAGATAACAGGTCAATTACGCGATTACCTACTTCAATTGAAAACTGAAGTCACAGTCCAAGGTAATTCCTATCAAATCAAAGACTTAGACTTTAAATCGGGCAAAACGCGCCTCACGGCTAATGGTCAACTTGGACCACACTCAAAATTAGATTGGACCATCAATGCGCCTGATTTAGCTGCCCTATTACCAGAAGCGCAAGGTAGTCTTTCTGGAAAAGGTCGTTTAACCGGCCCCCTGGACTTACCGCATCTTACTGCCCAAATGGAGGGTAAGTCTTTGGTTTTTCAAGATATCAGTTTAGATAGCTTAAACGCCGATGTAGATGTCAATCTACACACCCAAAAAGACTTACATTTGGATATTGTCGCCAAAGAGTTTAAGCAGGGCACGACAAACATTAAGGATTTAAGTCTTCAAGGTGAAGGCAGTGTTACGAATCATAGCTTAGTTGCGCGTATGACGATGCCTGATGATAGTTTTTCACTCGCCGTGATGGGCGGCTTTTTTGAGCCTCGTTGGCAGGGACAATTACAACAATTAACGGCTTCAACCGCAAAATTTGACAACTGGGAGTTACAAAGCCCCGCGGCACTCACTTTATCAGCAACAGAGGCGCAATTAGCTGATAGCTGTTTAAAAAATACACAAAAGGCGAAAGTCTGTACACAACTTCATTGGCAAAAAACGGCTGATAGCACGGTGCAAGCCACATTATACAATATTTCCTTGGCTCTTCTTGAAGATTTTTTGCCAAAAGATTCTGAGTTAAGCGGCATTATTAATGGACGTTTAGCAACGACTTTGCGTCCCGATGGCGCGATTAATTCAGACGCAATTATTAAGCTATCACCTGGGGCTTTTAAAACCCTGATGTTAAACGATGAGCTTAATGAATTTATTCACAAAGGCGGACAATTCACACTACAAATTACTGAAAATGGTTTGGCGACTCAGTTGAAATTTGATTTACTGGACAAAAGTGGTTTACAAGCTGATTTCAAGATGCCACGTTTGACCCATGTACCGCCTCAGGGTGAACAACTGCTTGAAGGACAAATCAAAGCAACCTTGGCTGATTTAGGCATTTTACCTACCTTTGTTTCTCAGCTTGAAGATACCCAGGGCGAAGTTAATATGGACATCGCACTCGGTGGAACACTGACAGCACCACAAGTACAAGGAAAAATACGAGTACAAAAGGTTGAGACGGATTTACCGGATTTAGGCTTAGAAATCAAAGATTTCAATCTGTCAATTGATAGTGAGGGATATGACACATTTAAAATACAGGGACAGGTTCGTTCTGGAGAAGGTGAGCTTAATCTCAAAGGAGAAACGAAGTTACTTTCTGCTACGGACTGGAAAGCTGATTTGAATATCGCTGGAGAAAATTTTGAGGTGATTAATATTGTGGATGCTTGGGGATTAGCTTCGCCTAATATTGATATAAGCCTTGCCCCAGATAGCGTTGATGTCAGAGGTAAAGTCACCATTCCAGAACTGGCTATTACACCGTCTAAAGCGGCAAGTGGAGCCGTCAGTGCCTCTAAAGATGTTATGATTGTTAATCCGGTTAACCCTGAACCGGAAACAATAGAAGAAACGCCCAAAGCTATGGCACTCTCTAGTCACGTCGAAATTATTTTAGGTGATAAAGTTACCTTTGAAGGGGCCGGTTTTGAAAGCAGTTTTGGAGGGAGTGTGATTGCGAGTAATGAGCCGGGCAAAGTGACCGTTGGTAATGGCGAACTTTATATTATTGAGGGTCGTTATAAGGCTTACGGGCAAGACTTAACTATTGACCGAGGACGTGTTTTTTTCAGCGGTGGCCCCATTGATAATCCAGGATTAGACATCCAAGCTTATCGCCGTATCAAACGTAACGGCGAAGATGATGTGATTGCGGGCATACATATACAGGGCAACGCACAATCACCCAAATTAGTTTTATTTTCTCAGCCGACACTAGACCAAAGCAATACCTTATCTTATATTGTATTGGGCAAACCGGTAGCTGAGGCGACTAGCGGTGAAGGTAATCTTCTGCTCAATGCTGCCGCTGCTCTGCCTTTTAAATATGGTGATAAATTAGCCAAAGAAATGGGCAAAGATTTTGGTTTAGATGAAGCAAGCATTTCAACCGACGATGGTATTGAACAAGCCGCATTGGTACTCGGTAAATATCTCAGTCCCGGTTTATATGTCAGTTATGGCATTGGCTTATTTGACGGTAACAATGTTTTGCGTATGCGCTACGAATTAACCAAGAGATTAACAGTAGAAACTGAAACAGGCACCCAAAGCGGCGTTGATTTACGTTATACGCTAGAGCGTTGATTTAGGAAAGTGACATTTTTCCGAAACCTGACAGGTTTTAAAAACCTGTCAGGTTTATTTATACTATCAGGCTCGAACCTTGGAATCAATTTCCTAGCGTTATTCGTAAACTGCCGTCACGCGCCAATACCAATCTTGCATAGTCATTTGGATATGGACAGGGTCCTGCCCTAATTGACCGAGTCTGATGGTAAAACGGGTGGGGGATTCAAAAAAGGCAAAAGTTAGCTGTTGCCAAAGGGAACCTTCCGTTTTATGCAAACGAGTCAGCATCCAATCAACATCGATTAGGGTATCGACTGCTGTGTCGCCCAAAGCTTTTGCGCCTTTACGCATGGCATCAGCTACAATACCTTGTGGACCGGTGTTGTTAATTTGCCATTCGACATTTTCATCGTAAACTTCACGTACCGCTTCAATATCAACCAGTTCTTCAAGTGCCGCGTGATTATTACCGACAACAGCGTTGTTGATTTGATAAAGATGGTAATAAGGCAAGGCGAAATAGGCTACAATAGCTAAAAATATCAATCCACTCAAATACTTCATTAATTTGCTCCAAGGTTGGTTTAAGTAGGTACGCATAAATATTTTAACATTTTCAGTAGGGTGGGCAGCGTGTTTTGGCTGCCCACCAGCCGCTGCAAAGGCGTTGCACGAAAACCACCTTGCCCACCCTACAAAATGTTAATAAACTTTTGTGTACCTACTTATCTATAGACTTTCATAATTTATAAACCTGACAGGTTTATGAAACCAGTCAGGTTTTTTATTTACCGAAAAATGAAAATTAAAGAATTAAGTCGCTACAAAAAAGTATTTTAACATTTTAAACCAGCAAATTTTTAAAAAAATCGGATTTCTACTGATTATCGAAAATGTTAAAAGATTTATTTGTAGCTACTTAAATTTGCAATTTTCAGTTCAACATTCACATTAAAGCTTATCAAAAGTTAATCAGAAGAAAACACCTTACGATCATTCAACGGTTGTAATGGGCGAGCATTTTGGGAATGCGCAGCATGATATTGTGCCAATTGCGCCGCTGAAATCGAAATAGCTTGCTTAAGTATAATCCATTTTACACCTTCACTACAAGGCGGTGTCGTTAATGAACCTTCAAAGGTATAATAATTTTTATCCTTTGGGAGTAATTGGTTAATGTCTATTTGTACATCATGCTGTTGAGGTTGCCCAGGCGTTTCAGGCATCTCTTGCACCAGGGTTTCAATCACTGGATTAGGCGTATTACTCACGTTTAAAAGCAATGCGACGACCACCAGTTGACCCTGGATATTTTGATGTACAAAATGGATAACCATATCAGTCCGTTTTCCATTGACAGCTTCTTCGCTAGGCGTATGGGAGTGAAATTGCAGCAATTGATAAGTATTATCACCGATTTTCAGAAAACCAGCTTTATCGGCAGTTATCTGAACGCTATGCCCGTTATTTTCAATGATCAGCCCAATGGGGCTGTAATTAAATTCTAACGGAGGCAAATCCGCTTTAGTACTTTCGGTAATATCAATCGGTGCTTGCTGTTGACCACTGCCACATAAAGCATATTCTTCAGATAAACAGTCCCAATATTGCGGACCTGTTTTGCCTTCGTAACTCCAAGAACCACTCATATCCAATCCTTATTCTATGGTTAGCCTGAAAGGTTTTATCCTGCAAAAAATCCAATTTTTCTAAAAAATTTTTAAATCGCAATATTTATCAGGATAACTATAACACATTATTATAACACATTTTCTAATGCTAATAAATCGTTCACTGTTTCCCGTTGGCGTACCACAGTCACACGTTCACCATCAACCATTAATTCTACCGCCCTAGGGCGAGTATTATAATTGGAACTCATGGTAAATCCATAAGCACCGCAAGTTCGCACGGCTAATAAATCGCCTTCACGTAAAGCTAATGACCGGTTTTTACCTAAAAAATCGGCTGTTTCACAGATGGGACCTACAATATCATAGTTTTGTATTGTCTCATCCCGTCTTAGCTGTACAGGTAAAATATCCTGTTTAGCATTATATAACGCTGGGCGAATTAAATCATTCATTGCTGCATCAACGATGACAAAATGTTTATTGGCTGTTTTTTTGAGATATTCAACTTTAGTTAATAAAATGCCCGCATTAGCAGCAATGGCTCGCCCTGGTTCTACTATAATTTCATAAGGCGTATTGCCTAATACTTGATTAAGTGCTTGTACATAGCCTTCCGGTGTCGGCGGTGTTTCATTGGAATAACGCACACCTAAGCCACCACCAATATCAATATGTTGTAAATGGATTCCCTTTTGCTGTAAAGTATCCACTAAAACAATTAAGCGTTGCAACGCATCTACAAAGGGGGCGGTGTCAGTTAATTGTGAACCAATATGACAACCTATACCAATCACTTGTAAATGAGGTAAAGCTGCTGCTTCCATATAAACGTCGGTGGCAATGTTGACATCAATACCAAATTTATTTTCTTTTAAACCGGTTGAAATATAGGGATGCGTTTTCGCATCAACATCGGGATTGACACGCAGTGAAACAGGCGCACACTGATTCATATCACCAGCCACCTGATTAAGACGCTGCAATTCTGCTTCCGATTCGACATTAAAACATCGAATGCCCACTTCTAAAGCACGACGCATTTCTGCCACTGTTTTGCCTACGCCGGAAAAAACAATTTTATCAGCTTGCCCTCCTGCCCTTAATACCCGTTCTAACTCACCCCCGGAAACAATATCAAATCCAGAACCTAAACGGGCTAGAACATTTAATACTGCCAGATTAGAATTAGCCTTAACTGCATAACAAATCAGATGACGATGATTAATGAAAGCTTTATCAAAAGCATACCAATGTCGTTCAAGTGTGGCACGGGAATAAACATAACAAGGCGTACCATAAGTATCCGCCAATGTTGTTAAATTCACTTCTTCAGTATGTAGTGTACCATTATGATAATTAAAATAGTCCATTTTTTCAGTTATCAGTTATCAGTTGTCAGTTATCAGTTATAAATTCACATTACTTTGTTACTTCGTTTCACAATTATTCAGTGTGTTTTTCTGACGGTGGCTGTTTTTCAGTCGGTATAGGGCGTACTAAATCGCCTTTTTTACCACATCCTATGATGCCCGTACTTAAACTCAGTGTTAAAAAACATAATCCTATTAGTGTTGTTAGAGCATTATTTTTCAAGGTTTATCTTCTCACTTGATTTATAAAACATCTCGATCCATATTATAATATTCATTTAATTTGATATTCAAGTTTTCTGCTTTAAAGGCGACTTAAATATCGGATTTTTTGCTGAAACTTGATCATTGAATTTTCAGTTTATCCTAATTCTTAATTCGTATTATATATAGCTAATGTTTGGATTCAATAAAAAAACTGACTCACAAAATACACCAGCCGAAATACCAGAGACACCCAAAAAACAGGGCCTATTTGCTCGCTTAAAACAAGGATTAAGCAAAACTCGTGAAAACTTAACGGCGGGATTGTCCCATTTAGTCTTAGGCAAAAAGGCGATTGATGATGAGTTGCTTGAAGAAATTGAAACTTTGCTACTCACTGCCGATTTAGGAATTGATGCGACTAGCACTCTAATTACCGATTTAACGAATCGAGTAGCTAGAAAACAACTAACCGATTCTGAAGCTTTATTTCAAGCCTTGCATGAAGATATGCAAGCTATTTTGCAGCCGGTTGAACATCCCCTGGTTTTGCCTAAAAATAATACCAAACCTTTTGTTATTTTAATGGTAGGCATCAACGGAGCAGGAAAAACGACTACGATTGGAAAACTCGCTAAACGCTTTCAAGCAGAGGGACGCTCAGTCATGCTCGCAGCGGGAGATACTTTTCGTGCGGCAGCCATTGAACAATTAAAAGTATGGGGGGAACGCAATGATGTCCCGGTGATTGCCCAACATAATAGAGCGGATGCTGCTTCGGTCATTTTTGATGCCCTACAAGCGGCAACGGCGCGTGGTATTGATGTGCTGATTGCCGATACTGCCGGGCGATTACATACCCAGGGTAATCTCATGGAAGAGTTGAAAAAAGTTCGGCGAGTCATTAATAAACTGGATTCGACTGCCCCCCATGAAATTATGTTAGCAATTGATGCAGGTATTGGTCAAAATGCCTTGGTCCAAGTAAAGCAATTTCACCAAGCAATTGGGTTAACCGGTTTAACGATTACTAAACTTGATGGTACTGCTAAGGGGGGGATTATTTTTGCAATAGCTAAAAAAACCGGGTTACCTATTCGTTTTATAGGTGTTGGTGAGCAAGTCAATGACTTACGACAATTTGAAGCTGCGAGTTTTGTTGAAGCATTATTGAGTAGCTAATAAGGTGATTTATTATAAAAAATCTACCATCACCTCAAGCGTGTTAGGAATATGCCTGAAATAATTTCCCGGTATGTTGAATCAAACCTGACAGGTTTTGGAAACCTGTCAGGTTTAGTTGTCGAACTTATTTCATGCACGTTCCTTAGAAATTAAAAGGGCAGAAATACCATTTTTGGGAAAAATGCTATTTCTTCTGTGCTTTCCTTAAAACCGGTATATTCTTTTAAAGAAATTACCTAATTGAAAATGATCCTTTTTAACAAAGTCAGCAAACGTTATCCAGGCGGACATCAAGCACTCATCCAGGTTAATTTCCGCTTAAAACGGGGAGAAATGACATTTTTGACAGGACCTTCCGGTGCAGGTAAAAGTACATTATTGCGCCTAATTGCATTGATTGAACGCAATAGTACTGGACAAATTGTCGTGGGTGGACAAAATTTAAGCCGTTTACCTAATCATCGTATCCCCTACTTACGGCGCAAAATAGGTATGACATTTCAAGAACATCGCCTACTTTTTGACCGTACTGTATTTGATAATGTCGCCCTACCACTCGTCATTGCCGGCTTTCGGCATCAAGAAATTCGCCGTCGTGTCCGAGCCGCATTAGATAAAGTCGGCTTGCTTAATAAAGAGAAAAGTTATCCTATCACCCTATCTGGGGGAGAACAACAACGGGTTGGTATTGCTCGTGCCGTTGTTAATAAACCACCCATTCTACTCGCCGATGAACCCACCGGTAATTTGGATCCGGGTTTAGCCAGGGAAATAATGAATTTATTTGTGCAATTTAATCAAGTCGGAGTCACGGTATTAATCGCCTCACATGCTTTAGGCTTAATCAAAAGCATGAAATATCGTACTCTTATCTTGCAACAGGGTCATTTAATCGGTGATACCTATCCGCGCCGTTGATGAAACACTCTACTCATTCACCAAATAATCCACGCCGCAAAGCGAAACCTTCACAGCAAGGTCATGCTTGGCTATCACACCACCTTTACGTTTTAGTTTCCAGTTTAGGACGTATTGCCCGTACCCCTTTACCCAGTTTGATGACCGCGGCTGTCATTGGAATTGCCTTGGCCCTACCAAGCGGTTTATATTTGCTACTAGAAAATGTTCAGCAAATCAGCAATGACTGGGAAAGTGCCGCCCAAATGTCCCTATTTATCAAACCAGAAATTAATGATGACGCTAAAATTAATGCACTCGCAAAAGAATTGTATCAAAATCCTGATATTCATGGCATACGAGTCATCACACCAGCACAAGCCCTGGAAGAATACCGCAAATTATCTGGATTTGGAGACGCTTTAAAAGCACTGGAAGAAAATCCATTACCGGCGGTATTAGTCATTCAACCAGCTAGTAGCGAATTAGAAGCTAACCAACGTTTACTCAAAAAATTAGAACAACTGCCCTATATTGACATTGTTCAATTTGATATGCTTTGGTTAAAACGCCTCTTTACTATTATAAAAATTATACGGCGAGGCGTATTAATACTAGCCGGTTTACTTTCATTAGCGGTGCTACTCGTGATAGGCAACACAATCCGCTTAGCCATTTATAATCGCCGTGACGAAATCGAAATTTATAAATTAGTTGGTGCAACCGATACCTTTATTCGTCGCCCTTTTCTATATATCGGTTTTTGGTATGGTTTATTTGGCGGACTCATTGCGTGGCTATTAGTCAATATTTCATTTTGGTTACTAATAAACCCAGTCAAACAGTTGGCAATTTTATATGATAGCCAATTTAAATTAATGACTTTAGAACCATTATCCAGTTTTATATTACTTTTTTTGGGTGCGCTACTAGGGCTTGCAGGAGCATGGTTAGCCGTTGGACAACATTTAAAAAATATACAACCCCGTTAAAAAATATGACTACTGAAGCGACTATCTTCATTGTTGACGATAATAAAATCATGCATCAAGTGGTAGAACGAGCCATTAAAAAACTCAACAAAAAAATAGTTTCCTATTTTTCCGCTCACGATTTCTTAAACAATGTCAATCCTGAAGCCGCCGGTTGTTTATTGCTTGATTTTATGATGCCGCTTATGAATGGAGCTGAACTCTACGATCAGATGAGAATACGACATTTTTCCATGCCTGTGATCATGATCACGGCATTTGGAAATGTCCCTTTAGCGGTTGATGAAATGAAAAAAGGCTTGTTTGATTTTATTGAAAAACCTATAGAACCTCAGGTATTAATTGATACAGTTCAACGTGCGCTTGATTATGACGCGCAGCAGCGTGAAATCAATCTACAGCAGCATGAATTATTAGCCCGCTTAAAAACTTTGACACCGAAAGAACATGAAGTGATGAAAAAAGTGGTGCTAGGGAAACTCAATAAAATTATTGCTTATGAACTGGGCATATCTATGAAAACCGTTGAAAAACACCGCGCCCACGTCATGGAAAAAATGCAAGCTAAAAGCATTGCCCAACTCGTCCATATCAGCGAGCGGTGTGATATTTGTACATAAAATATTGTACACTACTCAGTCTAACGCTTTTGTGTGGGAGCAGGTTTGCAACAGTGGTGTTAAATCTGTCAAAAATAACCGATAATTTTTATCCCGATTTATGTTCCACCGATTTCATCGATGGCTATTCACATTTTACACCGAAGGGGTTGGTACATCTTTGAAAATTTCTAACACCTACGGTTCCCAACATGAATAGCCACCGATTTTAAGTACGCTCAGCGTACCTACTTAATTATGTTTCTCTAAATTCGGTGGAAAAAACCTGACAGGTTTCCAAAACCTGTCAGGTTTGGGCAAGTTTACCCACACTTTTTGATAAGATACTTAATTATCACACTTTTTGATTTTGCAATTGTGTGAGTAAGCTTACTACAATAAAAGTACCTAAACTGGCAAAAAATATCAAAGTCGCGTTGCCAAACGGTAATTCAAATGACCAAAAATTATCCGCCAGATTAAGTACAAACACTCCAAAAAATCCCACTCCCATTGCACTGATTACGCCTATTTTAGTTGCGCCCTTCCAACTAAACATCCCTATAAATGGCCATAATAAAAACATTGCGAAAGTCGCTCCAAAAGTGGCAAGTGGTGCTAAATAACCTTTACCAAAGTTAGACATTGCTAATAATGCAACGGTAACTAACGTCACCAATGAAATAATACGCGCTAAGGTATATTCAGTTTTTTCAGGCAATGGTTTTGAAAAAAGTTTATCTGCAATATCACGGGTAAAAATAGAAGAAAGCGTGAGTAAGACGCTATCAATCGTACTCATGCCACAAGCAAATACGGCTAGTACGAGAAGAGTCCCCCCCATGGGCCAATGTCTGTGATACATTTCAGCAAGTAGTTGATCCCTATCACTAATTTCTCCATATAAGGTCGCGGTTGCCATAATACCCATAGTAAGCAAAGTCGCTAAAATAAAAATAGCGATAATCATTGAACCGAATGTAGCTTTACGCACAACTTTTGGAGATTTTCCCATCATAAGTCTCTGAAAAATATGTGGAAATAAGAAAAAGGCAATTGTCCAAGAAATCACTCTATCAAAGAAGATCGGCGTATTTTGGCTATTAAAGGTTAATTTTTCCGGCATGACTTGCGTTAATGTTTCGATACTTTGAGAAAAACCACCAGCCCAAATTGTGAATAAATAGGCGGTGACAAAGAAAATCACTAGGAAAATAAATCCTTGGAAAATATCAGTCCAAATGACCGCTCTCGCGCCTCCGAAAAAGATATAAAAGCCGGTAGAAAAAGCAAGCAGCAAAATTGAAAGTTCATAGGTAATCACATTATTCGTGATCACTGAAAAAATCTTTGCAACTGCGGCAAATTGAATAATCAAAAAGGGAAAAACCGAACAGATAGACGCAATGATAGTCAAAACCAGAATGGTCGGAGATTTGTAGTGATGGCTAAATAATTCAGCCTGGGTCATGAAATTATTTTGTTGAGCAGCCGTCCATATACGTGAGGCATAATACCATCTCAGAAAAAGGGCAATACCTACAATAATAAACATTTGACCAAATAAAATGCCTCCTTCATAAACCATTGCCGGTGTACCAGTCACAGTAAGACCATTAATACCAGTTGCAAGTAATGTTGCAAGTAATGCTAAAGTACCGGTCGTTCTAGCGGTAATAAAATAATCGTCCGCCGTTTGAGTACCTAAACGATGCGCAAAATAACCAATAACTTTAACAATAATTAAGTAAGTAATGACTACTACAATCGTAAATGTAGAAACTGACATGTTTTTTCACCTATTTTCACCGAATTGAAGGGTTTGTTGGACTTGCTTTGATAATTTTTTAAGATGGTGGGCAAGAAAAGGACCTTGCCCACCCTACAAATTGACATTCCCTACAAATTGATATTGAGATGGTGGGCTACAAATTGACATTGAGATGGTGGCTACAAATTGACATCAAATTGAGGTCACACTCTTCTAAATCTTAGGATTGTTGTAAATATCTTGATTTAAAGCACCTTCACTCTTAGCAATAATAATCGTTCCAGCCGCATCACCGGTGACATTAACGGCGGTACGCATCATATCTAAAATACGATCAACCCCAATAATGAGGGCAATACCTTCAACAGGTAAGCCAACTTGGTTTAATACCATTGCCAGCATAATCAATCCGACACCTGGTACGCCGGCAGTACCCACTGAAGCTAAAGTGGCGGTTAAAATGACGGATAACAAATCGGCTGTACTTAAATCAATGCCATACACGTTAGCAATAAATACAGTCGCAACCCCTTGCATGATGGCGGTGCCATCCATGTTAATCGTTGCCCCCAAGGGAATGGTAAACGAGGCGACGGAGTTATCGACACCGAGTCGTTTTTCAGTGTTCTCGATATTAACCGGAATGGTAGCATTACTACTAGCGGTACTAAAAGCAAAGATTTGTACCTCCGACATTTTTTTCAGGAAGGTTTTGACATTCAATCCGGAAAATATCTTGATCAAAATGGAGTAAGACACCAACCCATGTATGAGCAGCGCGGCTGTCACCACAAAGAAGTAAGTCAACAAGGGTTTAAAAACTTCAAATCCTTGCATTGCAAAGGTTTTCGTAATTAAACAGAAAACACCAACTGGTGCCAATTTCATCAAGATAACGACAAGTTGCATGATTATCGCATTGTAATCATTAAATTGTTGTTCGACTCGTTTACCGGCTTCACCAGCCATCACAATAGCAATTCCAATGAGTAGGGAAAAAACTATCAAGGGCAACATTTGACCTTCTGCCATTGCCTTAATCGGATTATCGGGTACCAGGTTGATAAAAGTTTGAGCAATAGAAGGGGCATCCTTCGGGGTAAAATTTTGAACTTCGGCTGAACCTAAATCGAAACCTTGTCCAGGGGCAATGAGAAGAGCTAATCCAAGTGCCAGAGTAACGGCAAGTGCGGTCGTTCCCAAATAGAATAGGAGTGCTTTTCCACCTAAACGCCCTAATTTACTAATATCACCTAAAGCGGCGGTACCACATACCAGTGAAATAAAGACCAGGGGGACAACCAGCATTTTCAGTGAGCTAACGAAAATCTGTCCAATAACGTGAAACACATTACCAACGAGAAAGTCACTGATGATAGCGTACTCCATAAAGTAGACATTAAATACTCCGCCTAAAATGCCTCCTATGAGCATTGCTAATAAAATAGCTGTGGTTAATTTTTTTGAATCCATATTTTCAGTTATCAGTTATCAGTTATCAATAAATAAAATACCCTTTTTTAAAAAAGGGTATTAGGGTATTTATATAGGTACGAAATAGTATTTTAACATTTTTAACCCGTTCAAGAAATCCGACTTTTGGAAAAATCGGATTTCTAACACGCTAAGAATCATTAAAATTAAATCATACCAGGTCCATCATAATTCTGATTGGGATTATCTGGATCAACATTGATCTGCTCGCGTCGTTGCTCTGTACGTTTTTGCATGGCATCCGATTTGACTGCAATGCTCATTTCTCCAAATAACACCTGCTTCAGTAACCTAAAGCCAAACTGTAATAAGGCTACATCGTCTGTTTTCAATTGTTCAAGCTCTTTAGCCGTTAAGTCATAAACATTTGAAAAACCTTCACTTTTTACAAAATTTCTGAAACTATCTAAGTTATAACTGCCCAAGAAAAAGAATTGGAAGCTACGTGCTGAGGGTTTGCCTATGGTTGGTCCGCTGGAGCGTTTTTTCAAGATGATTTGTAGCCATTCACGATTCATCTCATCATAATGAGCCACATCTTGCTCTTTGCGATAATCGCCCACAGTAATAGTACGGGGTTCATTATGACCCAGGCAATGATCTTCCTTGATCAAAAAGTAGGCATCTTCATCGGTAGGCGATTTTTCTTTACGCATAGACATCAAGCCCAAGGCATAATATCGACAAACTGTTGGGCGATCATCGTACACGCTACAGCCTTCTTCACTAAGAAATGGACAGGCGAGGTTATCATCAGCAGTTCTGATTTTTACCCCAGGCATCCCACTGGCATCCATCTCATAAGGAACAGTATATTGTGCTAAAAATTCATTGGAAGTCAGTTCCAAACGGTTTTTCAAACGTAAAATATCATAAGGCGTGAGTGAAATATCAATACGCTTACAACATTCATTAAAACAGGCAATGTCCTTATGACAACGAAATTGGATGGTATCATCCAAAAAGAGTTCGACTGGTTGCAAGGAACTCTGGTGTGGAATATTTTCTAAAGGTGAATCACTCATTCTAGGGTCCTAATCGTTTTGGTAGGAAATATACTTCACTGCAATCAAATCTGTGAAAATGTTGGATTTTGTTTCTTTCAAACAAAATAATAGCATCTTTTAGAAAAATAGTATTTGATAGGACTGACGCATTGACAAACCTAAAAATTTTTTTCTAGGTATATCAAATAGTTAAAAATAGTTTAACTAGACTAAATATAGGTTAAAATTTTCAAATAACGCCTAACAAAAATTTAAAAAGCTTTTACTCGATTATCAAGTTTTTTATAAGTCATTGATTTAAAAAGAAATATAATTTTAGGCTAAAAGCTAAATAACATTAAAAATCAATGAGTTAGCTATTTTAACACTCAAAGATAGAGCTTCGCGAAGCCAAATAACATCAAAAACTTGATAGTCGAGTTTTAAGTTCATAAAATATGTGACTTGTCAATGCGGTCCTAGTTACTATTTCTTTTAATCAGTAGATTATAACTTATCCTGAACAATTCCTAACTTTCGTAACTGTTCAGCCATTTTAGCTACCTTTTGTTGTGCCAATTCTTTTTCTTGACGTTCCAGCTCTACTTGCAGCAACGCCAACTCTTTTTCTTGACGTTCCTGCTTGACTTGTTGTAACGCCTTATTATACGCAGGAAAAACAAATTTTTTATACACCGGATCAGATGCCATTTTTTCCAGCGATGGACGATGATATAAGTCATCCAGGCGAAATTGAAAACCCGGTAAAACAGACGATTGAATTAACCCATCTGCTCCCGGCTTAATTGGTACATACATACCTCGCTCATTGAGACGGTAAAATCCCATCAACTTATCATCATTGGCATACACAATATAATATTCTTTGACTACTGCCGTTTCG
>Ga0233404_10000224_pt1 | contig 15397 bp, 17 predicted proteins | sample Na_oxic_2_MG_FD_179861 | JGI IMG/M metagenome (GOLD analysis project Ga0233404, IMG submission 179861) | Seawater microbial communities from Saanich Inlet, British Columbia, Canada - Na_oxic_2_MG | ecosystem: Environmental > Aquatic > Marine > Inlet | place: Canada: British Columbia | collected...
TTCATTGTTAATCCTTATTTATAAATTACTAATTATTAATCTTAATTGAGCTACTATTTTAACACTTATCCTAAATTGCTGACAAGCGTTATTTTTTGCTATATTTCATTTCATTCACGGGTATTGGGCTTTGGCTTCGGTTATTGACGCGGCTCCGAATGTGAGGTATGATGCGCGGCACTGATTGAAAGTCAGTTGGTTAATAAATGTTATTGCATTATCTACCGGTCTTATTAAGGGTATTGTGTGATTTTAGGTTATTGACGCGGCTCCGAATGTGAGGTACGATGTCCGACGTTGATTGAACGGTTGTGGTGGGTTTCGTCTCACTCTACCCACCTACGCTCGCTTGCCCGATAAAGAAATTATTAGGTATATTTGACCGGATAATTTTTTAACCGACTGGCCTGAATTGTCGGTAATATTGAATATACTGGCAAACTGGCCTGATTATACCTATTATTAGGTGGATTTGACCGGATAAATTTTTTATCCGGGCAAACTGGCCTGAATTTCCGGTCTCAGGGTTTGTAATATGCGGGCAAAATGACCGGATATTCAATATGAGGGCAAATTGGCCTGAATCTTCGGTCAATATCTGGGAATATTAGGGCGAATTGGCCTTATAATAAGTAGTTATCCTGATGAACCGCTCCGCCCTACTGCACTTAGTATCTGTCGTTACGGGCGGTTGTCGCTCAGGATAACCAAGCGTTGGAGCGGACAATTTACGTCCATGGAAAGTGCCGCTCAACAGTGGGCATTATACGCAAAAAAATGGCTTTCGAAACGACCAGTCGCTTTTCATGTATCTAATTCAAAAAGAATGGGGAGGTCTCAATGTCAACAGCTGAAATTGATGCATTTGATGAAGATGGAAGAACTAAATTGATGAATGCGGCGGCTAGTGGAAACGTAGAAGAAACGAAATTACTACTCGAACAAGGAGCAAATCCGTGGGTTAAAGACGATACCTTTGGAACTTCCACGGCATTGGATATTGCTAAAAGGTCATCTAAAAAATCAAGTAGCCCTGAATTTGAAGAAGTAGTTACTTTGCTACAAAATCAAATGGAAAAAATCCCTAAGCCCACAAAACCGAGTCCACTTCCAGACCCAGCAAGGTCTGCCTTCAAGCCAAAGCCTTCACAAAACCCGATTGACGAAGTAAAAAAATTTTTTACAACAGCTAGCAGTGAAGACGGAATAAAAATTGTAGATATTGATATTCCATTTATTAGCCTTGTACGACTCCTAATTAAACTGGGCTTTGCTGCAATACCGGCCGTAATTGTGATTATGATCACTATTAATATAATTAACGCAATTCTATCCAGTTTTTAAGCGAGCGTAGGGTGGGTAGGAGCTTCGCTGCAACCCACCTCCTAAAATGAAAACCCACGCACTTGCAAAAAATTATCAAGGCTGTCGTCAGTAATGAAAGAAAGAAAAAGGGGCCAGGCTCGAATTAATCTGGCCCCCGTTTAAATGCAAAAAAGGCTAATTAATTGGGGTCAGAGTAAAATTAATTCTAACTTGGTCTTGGAGCCCTAGCGGCGGCTCAAGAACGGTGTTAGGCCACAAAATAAGTAAAATATGGAGGGTGTCACCTTGAAATTTTTCGCTTCTTGCTTTGCTGTTATCTTTATTTATGGCTGGTCATCCCAAAGCATCTGTGGGACTCCAAAATTTTTCCTGATTGAACCCGGAATTTCTCTGGGGCAAGTTCACTTAGGTCAAAGCAAGGTAATATCCCGGCTTACCGGTATGTCCAAGTATCTCACATCGCGAGAAGTCGTCGTTCGATATGGCCAATACGATGACGCTATTGAAATAATGACATTATCGAACGATTTTAAGACATCGCAAGGTATTGGAATTCAAACATCTGCACAAGAATTTATAAAGCTTTTCCCGTCGGCTCGGATAACGTGCACTATTTCTCGCGGCGTAAGCGGCTACACAACCTCCAAGATATATGATGACGTTGCCTCAGGTATCTCTTTCGAAACTGCCACCCACAAAGGCAGGACGACGCAATCTATAAATAGCATCACAATACATCGGAAAGATGTGCCCGTTTCGGTATTTGGAGAAATCATCAATTGCTCAAAGAAGGTTGTTCCCTAGATTTAGGCAACGGATATAAGTAATAATTGGGGTCAGAGTAAAATTGATTCTAATAATTGTGGAAAAAAAGGGCCAGGCTCGATTTAATTTTTAATCTTGGATTTTTATACAAATTGTAATATTAAAAAAACAATTCGACCCTGGCCCCTTTAATTCATATCAATTGGTACAGATGGTTGCAGTTATACCGCTGGTTCAGAGGTTTCAATTGTAGAAACACCTTTCGGTAAAACAACACTACTCATTTGTGCTGATGCATATACTTATGACACAGCAACTCTTGATAATATTAAATCACATACTCCCGAAGTTGTAATCATTCCGTGGGGTGTAGCAGCTAGTAAGCAAGAAGAGTGCGGCAAAGAGTATTTCAATGCTACTGGGTTTGCAGCGCAAGCCGCAAAATATCTCGGAACTGCCTATGTTATTGGAGCAAATGCTACTGGAGAAAGACCATATGGTCGCTTCCTACCTTCTGTATACTGTGGTAATAGCGGGTATGCGACTCCTACCTGGAAAATAGGAGGTGTTGCTAATACAACCGATACTATTGTGTATTTCGATATACCGAGAAGTTAGCCATAACAAAAGGCTGCTAGGGACAAATCTGCGCTTCCAAATACAAATAATTGGGGTCACAAATAACAAATAATTGGGGTCAGAGAAATAATTGGGGTCAGAGTAAAATTAATTCCCGTCCTAAAGGAAAACCCACGCACTTGCAAACAATTTTCAAAGCTGTAATCAGTAATCACTGCTGACTTCAGCCTTATGACACAATTAAGTGGTTTCCAAATACCGAATTAAGCCACGAACTTTTTCCACCAAATCCGGTTTCAGCCTTTATCCTTCTGATTTTAGCGAGCGTAGCATGGGTTGTAGGGTGGGTAGAGCGATAGCGAAACCCACCAATTATTTCTGCCCACCACTTTTGTCTACAAGTACAACTTCTTTACGAAATAAACAGCGGGTGGTGAGCGAGCGTAGGGTGGGTAGAGCGATAGCGAAACCCACCATTTCTCTGATTAATACGCATTGATTTGTGACAGATGTGGAGTACTAGAAGAGTAAAAAATATGAGTCATAAGTACTGAAGCACAAATTATCGGATATTTTGTGAAAATAGGGGACAGACCACATTTATTCACTGAGCAATCCTGACTATGAAAATATTCTTTGGGCCCTCAAAGTGAATTTTTTGCTAAACAAACACACAGCCTTCGTTGGGTGGAAATATTAAATGTGGTCTGTCCCCTATTATTCTGTGTTAGTGCTACGGAAGCATCAATGTTATGAACAAAATCAAACCTCGGATTTTACCAAGAAGCATTTTTGATATATTAATCTGTATTCCAATTATGCTTCTTCAAATGCTATTACTGTTTATTGCTCCAATGCTAATAATATTTCTATTGTCTGAAAGTTTATTATTAGTTTTATTGGCTTTTCTTCTGGTTTGGGGTTTTTTCATATTTGGTGGGGTACGCTATTTAATAGTAAATGAAGAGGGAATTAGGTTAAAGCGTGTATTAGGTAGCCCAAAGTTTATCAGTTGGGATAACCTGGAAAGTGTTGAAGTCAGTACCCCGCTAAATACAATTGTTTATGGCTGGCTTTGGCCACCTATCCCAGCTAGGGAAATGACTTATAGTTTAAGCGCTTATGAACATATTCAATTTACATACGGTGGAGGATATAGAGCATTTTTTCCTCCAAAATACACGCAAGAGCTTTTGAGCCTTGTCAACAAGTACAAAGCTCAAGCGAGCGTAGGGTGGGTAGGAGCAAAGCGGAAACCCACCTCCTAATAAGAAAGCCCACGCACGGACACAAAAAATTATCAAAGCTGTCGTCAGTAATCATTGCTGACTCCAGCCTTTTTTTATGACACAAATTAATTAAGTGGTTTCCAAATACCGAATTGAGCCACGAATTTTTTCTACCAAATCAGGTTTCAGTCTTTATCTTTCTGGTTTTTTCGGGGCGTTGGGGAAGCGTAAATAAACACAATGCTTTAAATTTCACCCAACCCCATTTCTGCCCGTCATAATTTACAACGAATGAAGAATAGTCTATAATCGCTCCCGCCGAAGGCTGAAACATTGTTCAAGCCGGGTAAGTGGGAGGAACTTTCCACAAGATATATTGAAATAATGGTAGTATTTTGTCTTGTGGAATACAAAGCTTTAGCTTTGTACTCCAGAAAAAACTAAATTGACTTTTCGTTAAATGAAAATCACTAATTTGACTATTGAAGATAATCTCTTAATTAGTTCAGACTATGTGTATGGTAAATACTAAAAAGTGAGTACTGACTAATGAGTACAGAGCCAACATTAACCGTTTTCTTTTTTCGCATTGAATCTGAACGAGAACAAATCAATGGTTAAGTCAGGTGTAGATTATGAATCCGTATACCGGTAGTAACTTCGATGATTTTCTTGAGCAAGAAGGCATTTTAGAAGAAGTGTCCGCTAAAGCTCATAAGCGTCTGTTAGTTTTGCAATTAGCAGATATTATGCAGGAATCAAGCATAACCAAAACCAGTTTGGCACAAAAGCTCAACACTAATCTTTCTCAACTAGATAGGATTCTTGATCCGGAAAATACTTTGATTACTTTGGAAGTATTGGAACAAGTCGCCTCTGCAGTGGGTAAGAAATTACACATAAAATTTGCCTAATCAGGCACCGCGTTCTATAGTTTTTCAGCGAGCGTAGGTTAAAGTAGGGTGGGTAGCGAGCGTAGCATGGGTTACGTGTAGGGTGGGTAGGAGCTTCGCTGCAACCCACCTCCTAAAATGAAAGCCCACGCACGGGCACAAAAAAATTATCAAGACTGTCGTCAGCAAGCGTAGGGTGGGTAGAGCGATAGCGAAACCCACCATTACATTCCTATCAATAAAACAGCGAGCGTAGGGTGGGTAGGAGCTTCGCTGCAACCCACATTTATGGCATGGTTGTGGTGGGTGCAACGAAGTTCTACCCACCCTACCTAACTGCTAAATAATTGGGATCAGCGAGCGTAGGGTGGGTAGCGAGCGTAGGGTGGGTAGAAGCGAAGCGGAAACCCACCTCCTAAAAGCGAGCGTAGTATGGGTTTAAAGTAGCGAGCGTAGCATGGGTTAAAGTAGCCGGGTAGGTGTGCAACGACGTTGCCCACAAGGTGTTGAAATACCACAATATTTATCTTATGTCATGCCGGCGATGGTGGGCAACACTTGCCCACCATACCTGACTCAAGTCTTATGGAAAATTTTATATTATTGAAGGATTATTACAAAGTTTAGATGAACCCAATAAAGTCTTTGATGAAATCTGGGCGATTGAAGCCGAAAAAAGGTTAGATGTCTACCGAAGTGAAAAATTGAAGGGGATTCCAATGACAGACAATTTTTAATGAAAAATCACGAAAATGGTGAATGAAAATCCATCTACTCGCGTTGGCTCCATAAACTAATGTATCAACCTGAAAATAACAGACAGATTAATGGCAATTTAGAACCAGAGATTGGTAGAAAACTGGACTATATATTTGGAAAGGCTACTGGTAGGCTACATAACCTTGAACGAAGTTTAAGTATGCTCAAGGCTTTGGAAAGAATTGGCATTCATGATACATCCACTTCAAGAATTTATTTGACCAAACATTTTCAACAAGTATTTCATAATCCGGATAGTATTTCCAGTCAAAATGGAAACTGGGTAAAACGTGAATCATTACTTGCAGGGCCTCGTGGGTTTCTTAAAGTAGAAAGTACGTGGAATGACAATAAACTGATTACTGTCGTGTTAAAGGGTACCGGAGGTTAAAATGTATTTATCTTGTGGAAAACATTATATAGAAATTCAGTCGCTAGAAGGAAAGAGCGAGATGATGAATGTCTTATCAAAATATGAAGGTGGTCAGTTGGTATTGGGTGAAGATGCTGAACAACAGACGACTTTTTATATAGTAACAATTCATTTGGGGTGGGATGGACGACATCGTTTTGGCATTGGTGTCTGTTCTGAAGAATATGGATTGAAACCGCATCTGTTACTACAACCAGAATTATCCCAATTGTTGTTGGGATTTAACCACGAAGTGGTTGCCGTTGGTATGGAAAATAGAAACATCAATTTTAGGATTTTGCTTGATTCACTATTTCACTCTTTCCTAGCTTTTCAATCGTACATATTAATTTTCCATGAAATTGGCGTGAATGCTTTAGATAACCGTGGTAAAGAGATTTGGGAATACGAAGCTGATGTGATTGAAAACTTTGAAATAATCGGAAACCATCTTAATCTAACATTTATGGATGCACCTCCGGTGAGCCTCAATTTGCAAAGTGATCATTGGCAAGAAAGTTTTGCCCGAATTCAACCCGATGATTTTTTTGGACGTAAAGCCCTGCGGTTTGAGCAAGCTACGCCAAGGGTTAATTGATAAATTGATTTTCAAAGGGTAGCAAGCGTAGCATTGGTTACGTGTAGGGTGGGTAGAAGCTTCGCTGCAACCCACCATTCCCCTAAAAAACCTACACACTTGCAAAAAAACTATCAAGGCTGTCGTCAGTAATCATTGCTGACTTCAGCTTTTTTTATGACACCAATTAATCAAGTGGTTTCCAAATATCGGATTGAACCACGAACTTTTTCCACCAAATCCGGTTTCAGCCCCTTCTGATTTTTTCTGGGCGTTGGGGAGCGTAAATAAACACAATGCTTTGAATTTCACCCAACCCCATCGTTTTTTCTGCTCGTCATAATTTACAATCTATTGCTTGATTGTCCAAGCTAGGTAGGGTGGGCAACGTCTTTTTGTTGCCCACCACTTTTGTCTACAAGTACAACTTCTTTACGAAATAAACAGCGTCGAGTGGGTGAGCCTGAAGCGGCACCATTCCTCCTAAAAGAAAACCCACGCACGGGCACAAAAATTATCAAGGCTGTCGTCAGTAATCGTTGCTGACTTCAGCATAGACACAAAATTTTTAGGCTAAGGCTAGAAATCCGATTTTTTTCTTTAAGAGGATTTCTTTAATGCCATCAAGAGTACCGAATTTTTTGCAAACCCGTCCAGCAACCAATGCCATTAAGTTAAGGGATATTTATTGGAGTCCAAACCGAAAGAATTTGGATTATTTACTTTAAAACTAAACACTTCCAAATCTAAAGGTTTGGATTCCAAGGCTTAACTTAATGGCATTGCGTCCAGCAACACTCTTTGCATGAAATTCCCAGTCCCGCAGAAACCCACCATTTTTCAATCATTCTACGCTCGCTTTCAAATCATTTTCAAATTTTGCCGCTTGTTTGCAAATACGTTTAACCTCTTCCCAGTTGTCTAACACCACCGGTATCAATTGTTGATAATCTCGCCTAGTCTTTTTTGGTTTACCGTTTTTTCTTCTTAACAAACGACGGGGTTTTTTATAGCGTTGGTTGCTGATAATCATATCCGGCTTATTCACACATTCAAGTGGTTTGTCAGGCGGAGCATGATGAGCTGTTTGGATATCGTGTGCTGCCAGCACCCACGCTTCAGTATTATCAGCCGGAATACATAGCACTAATTTCTTATCAATGACGGGTTCACCTAGCCAAGTCATCACACGTTGCGCCAGTGCTTCACAGGTGTCTTGAACGGGAGGACAAGGTTTGGCACAGTTAACTTCATTTTCACGCGATACATCAGCGTCAACATAAAGTAATAGAAAAGGGGTCAGGCTCGAATTAAATCTGGCCCAAATATAAACCCAAAAATGTGCTAACTTGGTCTTGGAGCCGACGCAAAAAGACGCGCGGCTCAAGAACGTTGTTATATTTCAAAAGGAATAACCAATGTGCAATCAAACTGAATTCGGGCCAATACTGGGTAACCTAAAAGTTTCTACTCATGTTGAAAATGGTAAACCCATTGTCATGATTCATGGAGACAAAAATGGGCTTGAGTCATTTGGTGAATTTCTAATTGAAATGTCAAAAGTGGAATATGCTTCTTGCCCTGGTTTACCAGATGGGGAATCGATTCATACTCATATTAAACCTGAGTATCATTTGTCAGATTGTTCTTGTGAAACAATAATTAGTCGGTTAGACAGGAAAAATACTGATGAATTTCGTTCACATTTTAAATCTAAACGTCGGGACTGAAATATAACAAATCGTTGCAGCGGAAATTTTAGGGCTACGCCCAAAAATTCCGCTGAACTCAAACGTTATCCTAAGGAGAAATTATGTCATATAATTTATTTTCTCAACTATTGAAGCTATACCGAAATAATTTAGCAAGAATACCTTTAGAGGATTTTATAACAGAGGCATTTACAGGGGTACTTTATTCAAGTGAAGTATTGATTGATAAATTTGTTAATGAAGTGTTACGTGTGAATGGTGTTGGTTTTCACTTGGAAACTCAAAAACGTTATAATAGCAATTCATCAATTATTGATATGGTTTTTGAAAATGAAGAGTGTATATGCTTTGTGGAAAATAAAGTAGAATCTTCAGAAGGATATGAGCAGTTAAATAAATACGCTAAAATACTAAGTGAATCAAATAAAAAAAGTTATTTATTCTATTGCACTAAATATTTTGATAAGAAAGATGGACAAAATTATACTGATTTAGGGTGTGAAAAATTTCTTCAATACAAGTGGTCTGATGTCTATGACTTTTTATATAAAAATAGAATAAATAATATTGTGAAGATGTTTTTGAGTTTTTTAGAGGAGGAAAGTATGAATAGTATTCAAGATTTTTCTCAAGAAGATATTGTTTGTATGAAAAGAATGTTTACGACTATATCTAAAATGAGCGAAATTTTTCAGTTTCTAACTCCTGAGTTTGAAAAATACTTTGGCTCACCAAAAACGAGGGATAATCCTGCAGTAAAGCAGATACAGAAATATAATCAATATGCGATGTGGACTGATGCAATTTTAGCTGGTAAGAAGCATTCAGAGATATTATTAGCATTTTCATTTGAAGATGACTTATCTCCTAAATTACGTATTCAAATTTGGTGTGATAATGGGCATGAACAATATGAAAAATTTGTTGAGGTATCAAAGAAAGAACTTCCTTATGCAAATTGTTATATTACCCAAAAAGGAATAAATGTTTGGTTTGATGCTGATTTAACAGATTTTATCTCTAAAGAAAACCAATTTGATGAAATTAAATTATGGTTTGTAGATAAAATGATCATTATTAATGAGTTTGTTCAAAAAACACAAAAAGATTCTTTGTTAAATTGGCATCTTAAGGAATGAGAATTCAATAATACCCGAAACTAAACCTGACAGGTTTGGCTTAATTAATTGGGGTCAGAGTAAAATTAATTCTAACTTGGTCTTGGAGCCCTAGCGGCGGCTCAAGCGAGTGTAGGGTGGGTAGCAGCGAAGCTGCTACCCACCTAAATAAAACCCACGCACTCGCAAAAAATTATCAAGGCTGTCGTCAGTAATCATTGCTGACTTCAGCCTTTTTTTATGACACAAATTAATTAAGTGGTTTCCAAATACCGGATTGAGCCACGAACTTTTACCACCAAATCCGGTTTCAGCCTTTATCCTTCTGATTTTTATCCTTCTGATTTTAGTTTTCCCTCGAAACCAACATCAATCTCTTGTATTATATTGCTCGACACTGATTGAAAGTCAATTTGTTAATAAATGTTATTGCACAATCTACCGGTATGACTTCGGGGATTGTGTGATTTTATTTATCCTTACTAAGATTGAAATGGCCCCGGCTTTGGCTTCGGTTATTGACGCGGCTCCGAATGTTAGGTACGATGCCTTGCATTGATTGAATGGTTGCGGTGGGTAACGCGCAATCGAAGCCCACCCTACGCTCGCTACAATTAGTTGTTGTATTTTTTAGTCAGTGTGTTATGATTCGCATTTTTCGTGTGGTAACTATACTCAGCACTGAGACAAATTGAGCCCTTGGTATTTTTTTCAAACGTTTTTGATGGTGTTGCAAACACCAAACAGCAAACGTTACCAATTTTCATCTTCATAAAACACCAGTGTTAGCTATTTAGGTAGGGCAGCTTATCACGATTCAGTTTTTAACTCATTGAAAAGAAAAATATTATGAATTATGCAATCGAAGGAATTTATAAAAATGGAAGTATAGAACTTCTTGAAACGCCTGAATTTCATAAACAAGTCAAAGTCATGGTTATTTTTTTAGAAAATAAGAGAAAAATCACAAAATTAGGAGGACTTTTCAAAAATTTTACGGTTAATTATGATAAAATTGAACAGGATTTGAAAGAACTGAAACGAAATTCTTCGGCACATATTCTTGATGAATTTGAAAATAATATATGAACAAATATGTGACAGATACACAGGCATTGATAAAGTTTCTTAATGGAAAGAAAGTAATAAATGACCTCATTGATTCTGTTTTCAAAAAAGCTGAGGAAGGAAAAAATATTATTCTCATTCCATCAGTTGTTTTATTTGAAATAGGATATTTGTATGAAAAACAAAGGATTCCCGTATCAATAAAGGATATAAAAACCGTATTGGAAGATTCTGCAAACTACAGAGAAGAAAAACTTTCGATAGATATCATTGAATCTTCATTTGAAATAATGGACATTCCGGAATTACACGACCGGTTGATCGCCGGGAGCGCACGATATTTGAATGTTCCTCTGATTACAAATGATCCGGTTATACTGGCAAGCACATTTGTCAATTGTGTCAGAGAAAAGTAAAGATTCGCTTAGCCGGGTAGGGTGGACAACAACGTTGCCTACCACTTTTGTCTACAAGTACAAAGGATTGAAGAAATAAACAGCGTCGGGTGGGTGAGCCAGAAGCGGCACCATTCCTCCTAAAACGAAAACCCACGCACTTGCAAAAAATTATCAAGGCTGTAATCAGTAATCATTGCTGACTTCAGCCTTATGACACAATAAAGTGGTTTCCAAATACCGGATTGAGCCACGAACTTTTTCCACCAAATCCGGTTTCAGTCTTTATCCTTTTGATTTTTTCTGGGCGTTGGGGAGCGTAAATAAACACAATGCTTTAAATTTCACCCAACCCCATCGTTTTCTGCCCGTCATAATTTACAATCTATTGCTTGATTGTCCAAGCTAGGTAGGGTGGGCAACGTCTTTTTGTTGCCCACCACTTTTGTCTACAAGTACAACTTCTTTACGAAATAAACAGCGTCGAGTGGGTGAGCCTGAAGCGGCACCATTCCTCCTAAAAGAAAACCCACGCACGGGCACAAAAATTATCAAGGCTGTCGTCAGTAATCATTGCTGACTTCAGCCTTTTTTTATGACACAAATTAAGTGGTTTCCAAATACCTTCTGGAACCACGAACTTTTTACACCAAATCCGGTTTCAGCCCCTTCTGATTTTTATCCTTCTGATTTTAGTTTTCCCTCGAAACCAACATCAATCTCTTGTATTATATTGCTCGACACTGATTGAAAGTCAGTTTGTTAATAAATGCTACTGCATAATCTACCGGTCTTATTAAGGGGATTATGTGATTTTATTTATTCTAGCCGAGTAGGGTGGGTAAACATGTTTGCCCACCATTTAATCTTCCGCCCGAAGGCACTGGTTATAATACGACGGATTAACGGAATCCCCGGATTTTTTAGGAGGAGTAAACTCACATTTTAAATTTCGTGGGCCAATTTTTCTTGAAGCCAGAGATTGACTAATGTTTCCATTGATACGCCTTCTTTTTTATTTATAGATAAAGAAAATAATGAGGTAGCGTCCAGCCGCTGTTTGTCCAAGTGCAAGATAGACATTCTCACCTTTCTGGATGTCCTTTTTCAACAAATCTAAATTTAGGCTATTTCCAATTATCAATATGTTCGCCAATCATGTATAATTTGCTCATCTAGTCTAGTACAACGAATTAAGAAATAATCGAATTAAAAAATCGAATTAAATAATAGGTAATTATGGGTAAATTGTTGTTATTTAAAGGGGTTTTAAATTCGTTCATTTCTTAATTCGTTGTACTAATAATCAATCAAAGTTCCTAAACGGTGTGAACCATGATGAACAAAGTTGAAAACCTATCTCATAAAGAAATAGATGCCAAAATTTTTCATATAAAGCATTCCGAAAATGTTGCCGAGGCTGTTGCTTTAATAAAAGCTTTATATTCCGAATTAGAACATCAAAAACAAAAAGCGGCTCTCAGTGAATTGACGCTAGGTATTTCACATGAACTGGGACAGCCAATTACAAATATTCGCTACACGGTTCAATATTATAGAAAATTATTTGAGAAAACGATTAGTGTCGATCTCGTTTCCAAGATTTTTGACTCCATACTTGAAGAAACAGAACGTATGGGTAGACTGATAAAAAGGCTGGCTCCACTAACCTCTCGTCAGAGTATTATTGAACCATACAATTTAATGAATATTATTCAAAACCGAGTGAAAGCTGAAAGTATACGTTTACAGAATTTGAAAATTCAGGTCAAAATTTCACCATCGACACCCATCTATATAGTGGGCGATGCGGTCAAATTTGAACAACTTATCAGTAACCTGCTGTTTAATGCCATTGATGCCATTTCTGAAAAAAAACTGCGAGAGGATAATCAAATTTATATTCAAGTGAAAGACAAAGACGATGAAATCAAAATGACTTTCAAAGATACTGGAATTGGCATCGCAGCGAAGGATAAAATTTTTGAGCCTTTTTTTAGCAGCAAATTACCGGGCAAAGGCGAAGGACTTGGGTTGTTTATTGTCTGGAATATTTTGAAAATGCAAGGGGGTAAAATTCGTTTGGATACTAGATATAAGGATGGTGCTAGTTTTTTGATAACCATTCCTAAAACTAAATCTGAAACCAAGGAGACTTTATGAACACTTTGTTACTAGTTGAAGACGAACCCAAAACAGGGGGAATGCTGAAACAAGCCTTGGAATCTGAAGACATTGAGGTTATATGGGCAAAAAATGGAAAATCGGCATTGGATCAGATGGAAAATGGGAAGTTCGATATCGTTATATTGGACCTCAAATTACCAGAAATGTCGGGGGTAGAAGTGCTTGAAGGCATTAGAAGCGTAGATAAATATGTAGAAGTGATGATTTATAGCAATTACCAAGAACCACCAGTGATGAAAAAACTGATCAATATAGGCATAGAAGGCTATATTACTAAGGGTGCCGACGCGGATTTATGGAATACCGTAGAAATGGTGAAAGCGAGGTTGAATTAATGGTCAAAAACAAACTCTTACTGATAGAAGACGAAGAAAAGACTGGTAAAATGCTTAGAAAAGCTTTGGAATATGAAGGTATTGAAGTTGTCTGGGCCAAAGATGGAAGATCGGCATTGGAGCAGGTTAAAAATGGAAGGTTCGATCTGATTATCTTGGATCTCAAACTACCAGACATTCATGGCGACGAATTACTTGAAAACCTGAGAAGCATAGCACCGTATGTCCGGGTAATTGTCTATAGCGTAGAAATGCTCGCTCCCGTGATGAAAAAATTGATCGAAATCGGCGTGGATGGATATATCAACAAGGGCGTAGATACGGATTTATGGGAAATAGTAGAAAAGGTGAAAGCTAAGTTAGCACCTTTTTCAACAGCGGAGCGTTCTCGCTTACTTGATGCACTTCCCAAAGGTATATTCTGTGATAACCATTTGAATGAGGAACGGTGAAAATGCCCGCATTATTCTTGCTTGATACTGATGTTTATTATCTTCTCTTTGAGCCAGATAAACCCCTGTCCTATACTCATCTTATGCAAAAAATACAAATTGGAACGACAATATCCTTTTACATTTCTGAAATAACCTCTTTGGAAATCCATTCGGTGTTAGGAAAGCGTCGTAGAAAGCCATCTAAACCACAACGTCATAAATGTGAACGGCAAATTATCGTGGGTAGTCAAATAACAAGATGTTCAAACACTTGGATATTGCCTAGTTTTAAGAAATTGAAGCCGAAAGTATTCCGAGAAATGCAGAAATTAATTTCTGATATAGAAGCACAACGAGGTGATATTCAAGCGACTATTTTGAAATTAGAAAGTGCTACCATAGAAAAAGGGCGGCAACTCTTGATAAAATATGCCGCCAGTTATGACTTTCGTTCACATGATGCTTTGATTGCTGGCAGTCTCCTTGTTGCTAGAGAAGTCCAAGGGCTAGATTTAACACTGGTGACTTCTGATAAAAAATTTCAGAATGTTTTAAAAGAAGAGGCGATTCCTTTTTATGATCCGGCAAAAGCGACTGTATAGCCGAGTAGGGTGGGTAAACGTGTTTTTGTTTGCCCACCATTTAATTTTCCGCCCGAAGGCACTGATTATAATACCACAGAATCCCCTGATTTTTTAGGAGTTGTTGTGTATTAAATGAATAACATCGTAAAAATTTACAACGTTGCATTTCTATCACCTAATAATCGCAGAGCTTCGCAATTATGAATTAAATCAGCAGCAAATTCTGCATCAGATTTTTCACCACTACTACCAAAATACTCAATCCAATATTCATATTCAGCAATCATTTTTTTTCGTGCTTGTTCAAACGTATAAGCTGGTGTGTTCAACATTTCCAAAATACCCTTATTGACACACTCGCCAAGGCAATAATGGTAATCATAATCAAACCATAAAACAACTTCTTTGTCATAGCCTAAATAACAGCACGCAATATTTTCGGCTTTTTTACCTAGTTCTTGGGTTGTCAAACAAGCAACGACATAATTTTTTTGATTTTTTAGCAAAGTTACGTTGTCAAGGTTAATAACCGCTTTCTCATTTTGGCCCATCATACAATCAGGAAGACCATGTCCATAAAAAATAATTACATCACTCTTAGCATTTTGTAATGTTGATTCTACTTGTGAAGTAATCGCGTTGTCTATTGCTAAATCAATGACTTGCCAATTATTTATTTCAAGTTGTTGTTTCACCGCCTCGGACCATTCGTAGGAACATTCAGTCACCGGATCAGATCGATGTCGTGTCCGAATGAGTACGGCTGTTTTCATTTCTGACATTATTTGATTTTTCCTCTTGTCAGCAAATCAATTGTGAGTTGGATAAGTTTGCGATATTCATGTTGGCCTCGTTCGGTATTGCGTTTAATTTCTTCTAAAATATCTTTTGCCGACCAAACTTGACTTTTTCCATTGCCAGTAAGAGTTGCTTTTTGAGGACGCACAGCTTCTTCTGGATGGGCGATTACCCAGTTTTCGAGAGCAGCAATCACACCATCTTTACGTTGCATTGCTTCTGCCAC
>Ga0233404_10000225_pt1 | contig 15349 bp, 7 predicted proteins | sample Na_oxic_2_MG_FD_179861 | JGI IMG/M metagenome (GOLD analysis project Ga0233404, IMG submission 179861) | Seawater microbial communities from Saanich Inlet, British Columbia, Canada - Na_oxic_2_MG | ecosystem: Environmental > Aquatic > Marine > Inlet | place: Canada: British Columbia | collected...
TAGTGACCATAAAATTCCCACTGAAGTGGAAACGAAGCTGCACGATTATTTGAAAACTATGTTGCGGAAAAATGTGATGCCAAAGTTTTATACCAAAAGCATGGCTTTTACCGTTCGAGCTGTGGCACTGGCAGCGTTGGCGAAACATGGCAAGATTAATAAACACGAAATTCGTCGTTATGGAGGATATATCGAGCGCATGGACTTATTTGGCAAAGCGCAATTTTTAGCGGCAGCGTTACAGGTGCCGAAAACGAAAAGATATCGTACCTTAGTAGTGGATATGATTTTGGCTCACGCCGATCAAACCGCCGGGAAAATTGCTTTCATAGAAAATACCGATAGCGGTTATAAACGGATGTTATCATCTTCTTTGCGTACCCAATGCGCCATCCTCAGTAGTTTGAGTGCTTATGACGCATCAAAGGGGCAAAACAGCGAGGTTGGTGATATACCATTTAAACTGGTACGCGCCATCACCCAAACCCGGCAAAATCCGGGACATTGGGAAAATACCCAAGAAAACCTGTTCTGCATGAACGCTTTGGTTGAGTATGCCCGTGTCTATGAAAACTATGAGGCGGCTATGACAATTCAAAGTTGGTTTAATGGCCAGAAAATGGGCGATAAAGCTGCGCGATTTGATGATGTGAAAAGTCCACCAGTGACATTCACCCATAAAATGACACCCGCTGATCCCGGGCGTAAGGCTCAAGTTAAATTAGAACGCGCCGGAACTGGACGGCTGTATTACACGCTCCGCCTCGAATATTCCGAAAAAGCGGATCAAGCCAAAGCAATTAATGCTGGCATTGAAGTCAAGCGTGAATATCATGTCGAACGCAACGGTAAATGGAAACTGCTAACCAGCCCCATGAAAATTAAAACCGGGGAATTAGTCCGCGTCGACTTATATGTATCTTTACCAGCCCCGCGTCATTTTGTAGTTGTCGATGATCCGGTACCCGGTGGTTTAGAGCCAGTAAATCGTGACTTAGCCACAGCTTCCCAAGTAGACGCAGATAAAGCCGAAGGCCAATATGCTAATGGCTCATTCTGGTTTAGCCACGATGACTGGCAAGCTTATAATGTTTCTTGGTGGAGTTTCTATCATAAGGAGCTACGTCATCACGCTGCCAGATTTTACTCGGACTACCTGCCAGCCGGAAATTACCACTTATCTTATGTGGCACAAGCAATCGCGCCGGGTGAATTTAACGTCATGGCAACCCACAGCGAAGAGATGTATGAACCTTCAGTATTTGGCAAAGGCTTGCCAGCGGTTTTACAGGTAGAACGTGATCCGGCGGTTTCTAAATAATCAGGGTAAACCAATCGGGAATAATCCGGGCAACCACAAGGGATTGCCCCTACATTGGATTATCGTAGGGGCAATCCTTTATGGTTGCCCTAATCTTTATGGTTGCCCTAATCGCTGTTTGGTGTTTGTAACACCAAACGAAACGTTTAATCGTATTATTTCAGCACGGCGGATGAGCCGCTAGGAGCGTAAAGCATATCAACGATGAAGATACTTTGAAACCGGAGTACCCAGCAGAACTGATTAAATCCGGAGAGCTGGGAAAATATGTAAAGCGCTATCGGGAAGGAACTAACATAGTCATCATAGCACCGGAACTACACCGGCTCTTTGGGGATTCCGAATCAGTCAATTGTGTTCTCCGAAAACATGCAGAAGAACACCATATAGCGTTGACCTAACCAAGCAAATAAACTACAAGGATTTTGCAATACTAACGGGCATTCGCGGTGATCTGCTTTTACCAAATCACATATATTTAAGCATTGATGCGGATGCCCCCAATTTTTCCGATGTCTCCCGTCTTTAAAGAAAAATGTCAACATGAAAATAGAATCAATCCGTCTCAAAAATTTCTCAATGTTTCGTGATGTTAGCATTAACAATTTACCGAACTGTTGTGTTTTTGTCGGTGCCAATGGAACCGGAAAAACCAGTTTATTTGATGTGTTTAGATTCTGGCGCGATGCCTTAACCTATAACGTTAAACAAGCTTTGGCTAAACGGGGTGGTTTTCAAGAAGTTGTTAGCCGAGGAACCAAAGGGCCAATTGAATTAGAACTGAAATTTAGCGATTTGGAAGCGATTTATTCAAAGGTTACTTATTTGTTAGTCATTGATTTAGTTGAGAATAAGCCGGTGGTTAAACGTGAAGTATTAAAATATCGGCAAGGACATGGGGAAGAACATTTTCTGGATTTTAGCTTCGGGAAAGGCATGGTTATTACTCATGAAATAGGCCCTGACAATTTGTTGGTCGAGTTAAAACGTGAAGAAAAACAGTTAGAAGCTCCAAATATTTTAGCCTTAAAGGGCATTGGACAATTAACCCAATTTGAAATTGCGAATAAATTGCGGCGTTTCATTGAAAATGGACATTTTTCTGATTTACAAATCAGTGAAGCAAGAAGCGTTAATTCCGCTGTGGGTTACGATGAACACTTGTCTAGCAATGGTAATAACTTGGCTTTATTTGCACGGACTTTGTCCAAAAATTATCCCAAACAATATGGCGAAGCGTGAAATAGCCCGACGGGTGCCGGGGCTGGCTAAAATTGAACCGACAAGCCGGCCGCATTTTTTTAGAATTTCACCACAAATGGTTTAAAAAACCCTTTCAGTCATGGCAGGTTTCGGATGGCACTATTCAACTGTTTGCCTATATGTTGTTACTATATGATCCCAATCCGTACCAGTTATTGTGTGTCGAAGAACCGGAAAAGCAGATTTATCCGGATATTTTAATGCTCTTAGCGGAAGAATTTAGCGAGTATGCTGGGAGAGGGAAAGGACAAGTTTTTGTATCTACTCACTCGCCAGATTTTCTCAATGGTATTCGCTTAAAGAAGATTTTTTGGTTGACGCAACAAAACGGTTATACTCAAATACATACAACGACTTCCGAGCCACTCCTAAAACGACTGGTTGAAGCTGGTGATTTACCGGGAGCATTATGGAAACAAGGATTTTTTGAAGGGGCTCACCCATGGTGAAAGAACTTATTTTTTTGGTTGAAGAACCTTCTATGGCTGAAATTACCTCGCTAGAAAAGGAAAATTGTCCCTACAACAAATATTCATAGGGGCACGCCGATTTGGTTGCCCTTCGATAAAATTCTAATGCCCATTGTCGTCAAATTGAAATAAATCCTTTCTAAAATGCAATCCTTGTAGTTATTGTTAAATTTTTAATTCCAATTTAAATTGGTAATTTACTTAATTATCATTCTATAATTCTTCTAAATTCCCATCAAAACCGCTCAGGTTTATTATTAAAATATTGGAAAATAGGTATTAATTAATAGTCTATTTAACAATACACGAGGTGCTACCCAATGGCTCTCAAATCATCCGGTTTGAGAAAAATTTACAATTAATTTTAACAAAGGCAACGAGTACAATTTAGGTCGTATAGCTAGGAATTTAGCGGTAACCCACCAAGCGTCGAAGGGAAATATATCCTTATGTCCCCAAAAATTTTCCAGCTAATTTCAATTGGCACTAGACCACTTTCGGTAAAAAGAGTATATATAAGGTCACGGGAGATATCTTGATGTTTTGAACATATATAACACGAAATGTTAGAAAAAATCGACAATTTTGTAACGTGTTATGTAAATTAATCAGCCCTATGATACGCATCTCGAAACAAATTCATGGCTCCCGCAATTTGGTTGTGTAAGTATATAGCGATTTATAAAAATTGATTTGGAACTACAGGGTTATTCGAGCTGATTGGCTCGTGATGGTATTTGGTTTGTTATTCTGAATAATTGTTTATAGTTAAATAATTAATGTTTAGATATTAATGTTAGCCATCCCAAGCGGTGACAGTTTTCAGCAGAATTTGGCCGGGAAGTGGCTAGTGTGAGGTTTGAAATTTCGACAGTCCCTCCCCGTATTTATTGGATGAGCCGTGATTAATAATATTTATATAACACGATATGTATCGACTGTTACGTGATATGTTAATAAATCTACCCTATTATACGCATCGATAAGCAAATTCATGGCTCCCCGCAATTATGATTGCGTGAATTTATATATAGCGATTTTGCACCCCGCTGGTAATGCTAGTGTGGTGCAATTTGCACAACCACTTGAAACATCCCCAAGTTTCAGGCGGTGTCGGGTGGCAGATTTTAAGGCGGTGCTTCGGTACGCCTGACAAGTTTGACCGACAATTTGTAAATGGGGTGCCGAGATGACCAATTTTGGTAACATCGGTAGGCATAAATTGGTAATCCTTTATACGATTATGGATTAACAATTTTATTATTTTTTTACTGACGTATAGGAAAATATAATAATGTCACATTTACGACGATCACCCGTTCCAACACGGGACTTAAAATTAGAGGAACCGCCTAATCGGTGGCAACTCTTTGTAACTTGGCTGTTTGATAGCCTTACGCCGGCTGTGCCGGTGGTATCTACTATGGGGGCTAGTTCCCTGAAATCTGCGTCTATTTGGCGTGGTGTTGTGTTTGTTGCTCTTGTCGTGGGTATGATGGCGATGGGGCGTTCCGCATGGGCATTTTCTTGTTCGGATGTTACCGAAATCTCCAAAGCACAATGTGAAACTCTCGTTGCCCTTTACGACAGCACCGACGGTGACAACTGGAAAAACAACACCGGCTGGCAACAGACTAATACGCCGTGTAGTTGGTTTGGTGTAACTTGTGAAAATAGCAAAATCACAGAGATTGACTTAAACGACAACAACTTAAGTGGTACGTTGCCAAGTTTAAGTGCATTGACGAGTTTAGAAACACTGGCTCTGCATAGTTTGAAACCAGAAGAAACCGTTACGCCTAACAAACTGACCGGCAATATCCCAGATTTAAGTGCATTAACTAATCTGCAAATACTTAGTTTAAGACGCAACGAATTTAGTGGTACTGTTCCTGATCTCAGTTCGTTGACACAATTGACTTATCTTAATTTAAGTGTCAATCAGTTAACTGGTAATTTTCCTGACTTAGCTAACTTGACTAATCTACAATGGGTTTGGATTGGTAGTAATCAATTAACCGGCACCTTTCCGGATTTAACTGGTTTAACCAATTTGAAATCTATTGGTATAGCTGATAATCAACTTACCGGTACAATCCCAGATTTAAGTCAGTTTACGGCTTTGGAACAAATTTGGGTTCAGAAAAATCAGTTTACCGGCAACATTCCCGATTTAAGCGCTTTGACCAATTTACAAAGCATTGGATTTTATAGAAATCAATTTACTGGTTCTATACCGGATTTAAGCAATCTCACTAAATTGCGATGGGCACATCTCCATACTAACCAATTGACGGGAAATATTCCTGATCTAACGGCTCTTACACAGTTACGAGAATTAGGTATTGGCAATAACCAAATTGATGGTACAATTCCAGACTTGAGTACCCTGACAAACTTGGAAGGATTTTGGGTGGGTAATAACCAACTCACCGGAGCCATTCCAAATTTAAATACCTTAACGAGTTTGACATCGCTTGGGCTCACCGGCAATCAACTCTGCCAAAACACTAGTGCTAATTACGGTAACTGGACAGAAGTTAATGAGTACCCAGTTTGTGGCAATCCCAATATCACATTAACTAGCCCGGTTCATGGCACAACGAGTATTCCAATCTCTGGACAAGTTTTTACTTGGGAACCAGTAGCCGGTGCAAAATATAATCGGATTGTTATTAGCACCCAAGCCAATTTTGCTGGGTTCACTGATACTGTATCTAGTGGATATTGTAACGATACCACAACCTGTTTAACCGCCGCCAATACAGGCATGCAGAGTTACACCGCCCTTGGTTTGTCTGAAAACACTACATATTATTGGAAAGTGAGGGCAAGTAAAAATCCTACTTTTTGGTCTGAGGTACACTCATTCACGACGGGTGCGGCACCAAAAACCGGCTGCAATGGCGATACCCAACTCCCTGACAATTTGTGTAACGGCTTAACGCTTTATATGCCCATGAATGGCAATGCCAACGATGCTAGTGGTAATGGTAGTGATGGTGTAGTCAATGGGGCAACGTTGACTACCGATAGACATGGTAATGCCAATAGTGCTTATGAGTTTGATGGTGAAAGTAATTATATTAGTGTTGCGGACTCACAACAAGTTGATTTTGTGCGTACTCAAGATTTTGCAATTATGGTTTGGTTACAAGTTGCTGCTGAACAATCAAGCAATGGTGTTAGTGTCATCGAAAAATGGAGTGGTGGCACAGTAGGTTATCCATACGTTGTCAGATATCATACTGCAGCCAGCCAGTGGCCCAATAGAACTGGTATTAATCGTCACGATGGAACCAATTCCGCAAGCATGGCAACAAACGCTTTGTTAAATGATGAACAAATTCACCATCTTGCCTATGTTAAAACCGGTGATACTTTATTGCTGTATGTTGATGGTAAATTAGTGTCTCAAAGAAAAGACACTATTACGGGTGAAACAACAAATAGTTCTCCTCTGTTTCTTGGACGACGTGGTGGTGATATAAACCCCGACTATTTCAAAGGCGTTATTGATGATTTGTTTATTTACAATCGTGGTTTGTCTGCGTCTGAAATCCAAGCCTATTATGATTCAAATAAACCGGCTGAACCACAATTAGTCGCTCATTACTGCTTTGACGATCCTAACAATCTGGGCAAAAATTGTAGTAACGCAGACGTGTATCCGGGCTTTCCTACAAATGGTGTAAGTTCTACCGAAGGTAAAATTGGGAATGCGGCTTCATTGGATGGCGAGGATGATTGGTTTAATGTCTCTGGCATCAATGCTGACTTCATGGAAAATGCGTTTACTATCACGGCTTGGTTCAAGCCTGATGTCGTCAAAAGCAAACAAGTTGTGATTTGGTTTCAAGACGATCAACCCAGTATTAGGATGGGGGATCAAGATATTTACTTTGGATACAAGCAAAATGATTCTCAACCACCCAATACTTTAAAATGGTCACGTCCCGGTTCTCATCAAGTAAATATAGGTGAGTGGAATTGTGCTGCCTATACTTATGAGGCCAGTGATAATTACACCATGCGCCATTTTTTAAATGGTGAAAATATTGGTCAAAGAAAACTTGATGGTAATTTCCTAACTCGTGAAACTCCAAGAGTTAGAATTGGTGTTGACGATGGCACGGGTTTAGGCCGGTATTTCAATGGACTCATTGACGATGTGCGTATATATAACTACGCCCTATCCGATGAAGACATTCAGAGCCTTTGTCCGACACCGCCGGTTTCTGAGGTTGTGCTAGAAGACGCTGAAGACGGTGATACCGATGGTTGGACTATTTATTCCAAACAATCTGACGATGCTGCGTTCTCAAATGTTTTTGATAGTGACATAAATAGTCAAGTCATTGAATTTACAGGTGAATCCAATTTAGATGCCTTCTACTCTGGTTATCACTTTCCAGCAGGTGGAAGTTGGGATAATACAACCAACTTTATCGCTCAGTGGAAAATGAAAACAGCGATGCCAGAAGGCAGGCATACTTTCTATTGGGGAGTTAAAACAAACTCTAATATAGAGTATGTCACCTATAGCAACCATGACTTAGAGTCCGTCGGATGTTATCGCCATCTAAAGTACGTGATATGTAATTTGGATGGTAACGTGAACGATGGTAATTGGCATACGATTACACGCGATTTAGAAGCCGACTTAAAATTAGTTGAGCCTGATATTGAATTGCAGGCTGTTAATTACTTGAAAATTCGTACAGCAGGGCGTGTTGACGATATTAAACTGCTCAATCATGATGCGATTGATACGCCACTTGCCAGTAGCACAGTAACTATAAACAATCCAATAATGGATAATGGTTATTTACTGGAAGATGCGGAAGATAGCACCCTTCAAGGGTGGTGGGTTTATTCGCCTAAAGAAGGTGGAGCAGTACTCGTTAACGTTTTTGATAGTGATAAAAATAGTCGTGTGATTGAATTTAGAGGTGATTCATTCTCTGGTTATCAACTTTCAAAACCAGAAGGGGGATCATTATCTAATAGCACAGATTTCTTTGCCCAATGGGATATGCGGTTTACGACAGATGACCGCAGTGCTAACGTTTATTGGCAAGTGAAAACGACGGGAGCTATCAATTACATTACCTACTTGAATGATGGTTTATCAGGATGTCGTTTAGGCTCGGGAAACTATGTGCTTTGTAGTTTAGAAAACACGATTACAGACGATAAATGGCATACCATCACTCGTAACCTTGTAGCTGACTTACATGCTGTAAAACCTGAGCTTGAATTGCAAGAAGTTGAAGAATTCAAGATTCGGATGGCAGGGCAAATTGATGATATTAAATTGCTGGATGCAATGCCCGCTACTGATTGCAACGCCGTCACCGAAATTCCAACTGCCCAATGTGAAACTTTACTGGCCCTTTACGACAACACCGGTGGCGATAACTGGACTAACAACGACGGTTGGAAAAAAGGCAATACGCCGTGTAATTGGTATAGTATAGAATGCACTGATGGAAACATCACTAAAATTTCTCTCGAAGATAATAATCTTAGTGGCACTATTCCTGACTTGAGTACCCTGACAAAATTGGAAGGATTTTGGGTGGGTAATAACAAACTCACTGGAGCCATTCCAAATTTAAATACCTTAACGAGTTTGACTTCACTGATACTCACCGGCAATCAACTTTGCCAAAATACCAGTGCTGATTACGGTAACTGGACAGAAGTTAACGAGTACCCAGTTTGTGGCGCCGGAAAATATACTGCTTATGGCACAATCCGCGACGAACTCGGCAACAAATTAGCCGGTGTCGAAGTACAAGTGGCTGGTAAAACTGTAACCACTGACGTTGCTGGCAATTGGGAAATTCCCAAATTGCCGGAAGGTGAATATACCGTCACAGTCAGCAAAGATGGTTACACCTTTGCACCAAAAACTGTGGCTCTCGGTAACAATGAGTTCAGACAGGAAACAGTTTTTAAACCCCTGTCCAACCTCAAAGTGAAAGTTGTGGCTGAGCCACGTACCGTTGAACAGAATGATAACGTTACCTATATCGCTACCATAATTAATGGTGGTGCTGAAACGGCAACCGGTATTGTTCTTACTAATGTATTAGCAGAAAATGCCGGTGGACTTATCTCCATTGAAGCATTGGATGGTGGTGAATGTGATACCGACACTGTAACTTGCACATTACCGGATTTAACTACCGGTAATTCGGCAAGAGTCAAATTAGTGGTGAGCAACACGCAAGCCAATAGTTTGTTAAATACGGCTACCGTGATGGCGAATGAATATCAGGCTGATGTGCAAAAAACCCGGACACAAGTTATTCCGCATTTAGCAGCCTCCATCACTGATACGCCGGAGCCATTGCAATTACCGCTTCCGGGCGAAGAGAGAATGCTACATTACGACGTAGCGGCTACCTTAAGTGCTAACGCGCCTTCCGCCGCAACCGGTGTTAATTTGGTGATGACATTGCCCAAAGGTGTGGAATTACAAGCGGTGAACTCCGATTATGGTATGTGCGATGTTAGCAATCTGCCAACTATCACTTGCTCAATGACTGACTTGAGTGTTGCCAACGCGGATGATGTTAGTCAAGTCACAGTTGGGATTGATGTTGCTCTCAAAGATGCCGGGTTATTGGCATTAACGCTTGAAGCTAAAGTGAGTGCCAATGAATATCCAGTACACACCGATAAAGAACGTACCAAGATATTCATCGATCCTAAGTACAAAGTGGATATAGCCTTCGTCATTGACGACAGTGGGAGTATGCAAGGTGAAATCAACCAAGTTAAAGCAGCTCTAAATAAAGCTATTGATGAGATTGATTCAAGTAAAGCTCCACTCAGTGTCTTGCTTACTTTTGGCGATCAAGTGAAGTACCGAGCCGTAACCCAAGACTTGACAGTATTACGGGATGCTATTGGTAAATTGAAAGCTACTGGTGGCGGTACTTGCCCAGAAGCCTCCTATGAAGCCATAAGCTTTGCCATTCCTCATGTCAAAGAAGGCGGAACCATCCTATTTGCTACGGATGCGTCGCCTTACGAAGGCTCCGACGTGGATGGTATGATTTCCCGTTTAAATAGTAATGGCATTCGCTTTAATGCGATGGTATTTGGGGATTGTGCTGACGAGAATAGTTGGAATCAGTAAAATGTAAGACAATCTGGTACAGTGGGCAACTTGCCCACTGGTTAAGAATTTAAACCTGACCGGTTTTAAAAACCGGTCAGGTTTTTTTTGCCCTAAAATTTATGTTGATATAGCCCCTTGCGATAAAGAAGGTTCAATCACTTCTTGTACGGTTTTGGCCGTGAATAATCGTTGTGAACATTTCGACAGCGTTTCAGAATCAAAATGATCAATAGTTGCTCGCATTGATACCGGTAGCACACCAAATTTGGTTTCAAGCAACTCGATAACCAGTTTGGCTTTGCCACGCGCTTCGCCCCGTTTTTCACCCCGTTTTTCGCCCCGTTTTTCACCACGCGCTTCAGCATCTTTATACCAATTTTGTATGGTTTCATATAACATACTGTTCATCTCCTGTAGTTCAGCAACTTCGGGAATTGGGATATTGGGTACATTTTTGGGTAATAAAACCCGTAATAACCACGTCACAATATCACGTCTTAAAGGAGCCAATTCCGAATCTTTTAACAAATCCATCAATAAAACTAAAACCTTTTTAATAGCCAAAGCGACTTCGGTTTCATTATCGCGTGTCCGTGTGTTTTCCAAACGAATGATAGCGGCGACTAAATTTTTCATCAGCGGTGTCAAATTTGATTCACCATAAGTACCTTCATCAATCAACAAATAACGTAAATGAGGGCGATATTTTTTCAAACCCCGGGGTACTGTTTCGATGAGTTCGCTGATATTTTTGGCAGCCTCCCAACGTTTGCTACCATTGTATATTACTAAGGGGAGAACCGGAGGCAATTTGTCAGTCGCTTTGAGTTTTTGAGTTTCAATCAGATATTGATAAAGCAAACCAATATAAACCATGATTCGCACCGCCATAAAATTATCAATAGTCGATTGAAATTCAATCAGCAAATAAACATACAACCACTTTTTTCCCCAACGAACTCGCCAGATAATATCATCATGACGTTCGCGCCAATCATCGCTGACAAAACTATCTTTCACGGTTTCCAAAGTCGAAAAATCAAGCTGTGCTACCCAAAGCTCTGCGACAAACCCTTGGAGTAAATCCTGAATCATTTGAGGATGGGAAAAGAGTTTTTTATAACTTTTATCGTGTTCCGGTACTTCTCTCTTGGGTTTTTTGGGTACTTCTTTCTGGGTTGTTCGTGGTTTTCGCGTGCGCGGTGGCATTTAATTTCTCCTTAACTATAAGGATTGTATATAAGAAAGGATTAAACTTTAATATTACCAGAATCTAAACTTTTATTATCTTGACAATGTCACATTTAAATAATGTAGGGTGAGTAGAAACCTCGCGGAAACCCACCGAATAACAATGATTTGGGTAATGTGACATTGTCAAGTTATATACAATCTGTGTCATTGGCTTTGAAAAGGTTATCGCCAGAACCGCAAAAAGCAAAAACAATATTTCGTTATTCATGCTGCCCGGCAATCTGGCAAAACCACACTCTTGCTAGAACTCGCCCAGCAATTGAACGAAACCGGGGACTATTATGCTTTGTACTGTTCATTGGAAACGGCTCAAGGAATCAACGAAGCTAAAGAAGGTATTCCAGCGATTGTAAAAGCCCTAAAATTTCCAGTGGAAATGAATGAATTGAGCCATTACCCGTTTGCACAATCGGCTTATCTTTAAAATTTTACCACGATTTAGTTGCCCTGACAATAAGCCAATATCTTCGGGGCAACCAAATCGGTATGCCCCTACACGATAGTTGGTTGGGGCAATCCCTTTGTGATTGCCCTGAAGGTACTTACCATTTTGAGGTTATGAGCGCACCTTTGATACGCAAAAGTTCTTAAATGCTTGAATAAATATACAAATCACATGTATACTGGACACACCTCAAATTTGTGAAAATAAATGACTCCTGAGTAATTAAAATCCGTTATATCAAGCAACTTTACGTCATCATTCACCATTCACCATTAAAAATAAATATGAAAAGTGCAGTCACAAAAGAAGCGATTAAGGACGCAATTGATACCTTGAAACAGCAAAGCGTTTATCCTTCTCTGGAAAAAATCCGTAACATAACTGGGGGTTCGGTTAAGCGAATTTCAAAATTAAGAAAGGAACTCGAAAATACTGAGACTACTTCTTCTACAGAAAGTAGCGAGACTAGTACATCTTCTGGCATGTCAAGTGGTAAACTTCTTATGTCCCAAGTCGAAGCGCGAATGGCACATATGGAATTGATGTTTACGCAACGCTTTGCAGATATTGACGCTCGGTTTGCCGCCAAAGAACGGGAAAATAAGGATACGATAATCAAAGATTTACAAGCCAAAGTCCAGAAACTAGAATCAAATAATGCTTTACTTATCAAACGGTTGAGTCAGGAATTGGCGCGGGTTAAAGAATTGGGGCAATCGCTCAAACAGGCTAAGGATCAAATAGCCAAATTACCAGCAGATTCGGTGCCCAAACCAATACCCGATTCACCAGCACAAGAGCCGATTGAAAACAATGCCGAAATTGATGATAGTGGCGATGGTGAAAGTGAACCGGTTGTTATCCAAAGTTTTAACGCCCTCATAAATGCTCAGTGGGATGAAAAACAAAATGCTGAAATAACCTTACAAAAAGCAGTTAGACAATGGTTAATGGAAAAATGTCCGGCAGATTCATCTATGTTGGACAACGCCGTAATCGAAAGTAGTTTCAATGATAAGGGTTATATAGCGGTTTCTATTTCAGAAAGTAAGGATGCAACTAAACCTTATATTGTGCATTGCCTTATTCTTGAGCGTGAAACAAAACAACTCACTTGGCAACGCAAAGACTACGCACAAGCTGAGGCGGCTTATGATATGATGCACCAATGGCTCAATATCTAAAATAAGGATATTTTTGCAAAAAATCGGATTTCTGGCGGAGTTAAGAATTTTTAAAAATTCAAAAAAATCCGATTTTTGCAAAAAATCGGATTTCTGGTGGAGTTAAATCTCTACCCACCCTACTTTTGACGACTTATAAACTATGAGTAAATCTGCCGAAATAAATAATTCTGACAAAAATAATTCTGACAAAAATTTGCGCCAAGAACTCTCGCGTCCAGAATTGTATATCAATCGTGAATTAAGCTTACTGGCTTTTCACCATCGCGTATTGGCTCAAGCGAAAAACCAAAATATTCCACTATTGGAACGTTTACGGTTTTTATGTATTGCTAGCACTAACCTTGATGAATTTTTCGAGTTACGAGTTTCCGGATTAAAACAACAAGTTGTTGTCGGTTCTGTACATGCAGGCCCAGATAATCTTTATCCTCAAGAAGTGCTTAATCGTATTAGTGTAGCTGCCCATGAGTTTGTCGATGAACAATATGGTTTACTTAATGACAGTCTTATACCAGCATTAGAAAAAGAAGGTATATACTTTATAAAACGAGAACAGTGGAATGATGTGCAAAGCAAGTGGGTACGGGACTATTTTGATAATGAATTACAACCCATTTTAAGTCCCATTGGTTTAGATTTGGCCCATCCTTTTCCACGTATCCTCAACAAAAGTTTGAACTTTATCGTTTCCCTAAAAGGTAAAGATGCTTTTGGACGTGATAGCGGTATGGCAGTGGTACAGGCTCCGCGCTCGTTGCCACGTATTATTCAATTTCCATCATCTTTATCTGAACACTCCTACGAATTTACATTTTTATCTTCTATCATTCATGCTTATGTTGAAGATTTATTTCCGGGCATGAAAGTTACCGGCTGCTATCAATTTCGAGTTACCCGCAACAGTGATTTGTTTGTCGATGAGGAAGAAATAGACGATTTGTTACGCGCTCTTGAAGGTGAACTACCCGGCCGCCGCTATGGTGATAGTGTCCGTTTGGAAGTCCCGGATAATTGCCCGGAAAAAATGATTCGCTTTTTATTAAGACATTTTAAACTTAACAAACAAGATTTATATCAAGTCAACGGGCCAGTAAATCTCAATCGCTTGCTACCATTGGCCGATTTAGTAGATCGTCCCGATTTAAAATTTCCGAGCTTTACACCCGGGATTCCCACCAATTTAGGACGTGACTTATTTAGCACTATTCGGGAAGGCGATATATTATTACATCATCCCTTCCAGTCTTTTACCCCCGTTATTGACTTTGTACGTCAAGCCGCAACCGACCCCCAAGTTTTGGCGATTAAACAAACTTTATATCGTACTGGGCTAGAGTCTGTATTAGTTGATGCCTTAATAGGAGCGGCGCGTTCTAACAAAGAAGTTACCGTGGTAGTCGAATTGCGAGCCCGTTTTAACGAAGAGGCGAATATTCGTTTAGCTACTAACCTTCAAGAGGCTGGAGCCCATGTTGTTTATGGAGTAGTAGGGTATAAAACCCATGCCAAAATGATTCTGGTAGTGCGCCGCGAAGGTAAAAAGTTACAGCGTTATGTGCATTTAGGTACTGGTAATTACCATGATCGCACAGCGCGTGTCTATACTGATTATGGTTTACTCACCTGTAACAAAGATATTGGTGAAGATGTGCATAAAATTTTTATGCAGTTGACCACTCTTGGACGGGTAATGAAATTGAAAAAAATGTTGCATTCACCATTTACTTTGCTCATCGGCTTGCTAGAACGGATTGAACGGGAAGCTGAGGCGGCTCGCAAAGGTAAACCGGCACATATAATGGCCAAAATGAATGGGGTAAGTGAATTAGAAGTTATCCAAGCCCTGTATCAAGCTTCAATGGCCGGAGTTAAAATTGATTTGATTGTACGGGGGATATGTTGCATTAAACCGGGAATTCCCGGTATCTCGGAGAACATTCATGTGCGTTCTATCGTCGGGCGTTTTCTTGAACATACTCGTTGTTTTTACTTTTTAAATGGCGGACAACCGGAAGTTTTTTGTGCCAGTGCAGATTGGATGGATCGCAATTTACTAAAACGAGTAGAAGGATGTTATCCAGTTGAAAACTCAGAGATTAAAACTCGCTTGATTAAACAAGGGTTGGAGTTGTATTTAAAAGACAATACCCAAGCATGGATACTTGATAATGAAGGCAACTATACTCAGCTTGCTCCCGAAAAAGACACGCCTCCTATTTCTGCCCAGCAAACTTTGTTGCAAAATTTGGCTTCGAGCGCGTTAGTTTGAAATGT
>Ga0233404_10000226_pt1 | contig 15327 bp, 10 predicted proteins | sample Na_oxic_2_MG_FD_179861 | JGI IMG/M metagenome (GOLD analysis project Ga0233404, IMG submission 179861) | Seawater microbial communities from Saanich Inlet, British Columbia, Canada - Na_oxic_2_MG | ecosystem: Environmental > Aquatic > Marine > Inlet | place: Canada: British Columbia | collected...
AAATGATGCGGTTTGGGGTTTGCAATTGGGGTGTTAAATCTGTCATGATTTTGCTCGTTTTTCACCCAGTTTGCAATCTCGTTCTAAAAGTTTTCATCATCGCAACAAAGCTTGTATGTAACTCAAACGTGACAGATGGGATTGCAAACACTAAAGCACACTCAGGAACCTGACACATTCTATTCTTTACCATCCTGGTAACGAACAAATGTAATACCCACTTCACTCACCCCTTGGTTAAAGGTTTCTAATCGTTCATTAGGGGTAAAATAACTTGATGACAACTTAAATGGAAATAAAGTCGGAGTATAATTCACCAAAGTATCAAGTGGTGCTGAGGCTTCTTTAGCAGCAATGAGGGCACCTTCTAATAACCAACTGGTTAATTGATTCCCGTTGATCGTCTGTTGTGGCATCGCCGCATAGATACCCCTTTTACCGGTATCCTTTAAAATACCCCAGTCAATCCAACAGCGTATTAATTTTTGGGTTGCAGTCGCTACGCCTTCCCGTTGCCCCATTTTTTCCTGCACTCGCTTTTGTATCTGTGCCATGGCGACCGTTTTTTGCAGACGTAATAAACGTCCAACATGTTCTGCGACGATGGCAAAAAAAGGATAAATTGCCATCGCCATGCCCCAGTGGACCACAACATGGCTTTCTTCTGGCAAGTTTTTGAACAGTATCAGTCCTTCATTTCTGAAAGCCGCCTGGGATTCGGGTACCTTAACCCACATTTTTAATAAAATATTCACGGCTTTATGCCGGACACCACTTTTAGCAGTGCTGTTAACTGCCAGCTTATCACTTAAAAAATCCAGTAATGCATCCCGAATTTCGGTATGCGTTTGTCCTTCTAATAAATGTTGTACCGTCAAATCTAACCAGCTTAATTTCACGGGTTGACCAAAACCAATTTCTGCACGGCGACGACGACGATTCATAATATTGCCTTAATGTGAATGTGAATGATACAACTACAACGAATTGGAAAACTAATAAATTCAATGTACTTCCAAAGCTAAAGCTTTGGATCCCAAGATGCACATTGTTTGGAGTTCTTCGCTATAGCGTAGAAATTTTTACTTTTCCGGATGGACACTATTTAGAAGTCCCTTCGTTTTCTAATACATAAGGTAAATCCATTAATTTTAAAGCTTTACCTTGCTGACTTCGCCAATAAATTTCATCGGCATTGACATGGCTAATTTGAATGACGGCTAAAGCGATAGCACCGCCTTTAGGATAGGCGACGGCATTGACAATTTTACCGACACTTTCTTCGCCGTCACTGATATATAATAGATCGCCGGGTTGTGGAATAACATCGGTGTCAATTAGAGCAAGGTACATGCGACGTTTCAGGCTTCCAAGGTAGCGCATACGTGCGACGACTTCTTGCCCTGTGTAGCAACCTTTTTTAAAACTGACTCCTTCAATAGCATGAAAATTAACCATTTGTGGTATAAAGGCTTCGGCAGTTGCCGGGACGATTTGCGGTAAGCCGGCTAGAATATCTAATAGTTGCCATGCATTGGCTTCTACCTTCTGTGCGATTTTAGTCGCACATTGCCATAACGCTTGTGGCGTTTCAGTGAATACCATATAACGTGGGAGTGTACCTGGGATGTGTAACACCGTGATTGTGTTGACGGTTAAACTGGCATTCATGTCTGAAGGGGGGGCTTCGCCTAAACAATCAGTCAAAATTTGTGTACTATTGGCTCCAGCTATACCGATACGGAGTAGGCTATTGCTCACTTCTTCCAGTTTAACGGCGGCGCGGAGTTTATACATCTGTAGCCGTTTTATGGTGGAATCGACACTGTCTTGTGGTAATAGCAGATAATAAGCATCGTCACGTTTAAATAAGCGAAAACTAACTAAAATGCGTCCCTTATGCGTACACCAAGCCGTTAATTGATGGCTTTCTGCTGTCACTTGACGCACATCATTAGTGAATTGTCCCTGCAAAAAATTTTCAGCATCAAAGCCGGCTACTTTAATTAAGCCAAAATATGATAAATCAGTGATGATATCACCTTGTGGTGCTTGTTGTGATTCTACTTTGTAACCCATGTTTAGAAAGTTTGAAATGATTTAGAAATACTATTTTTGGAAAAATCGTATTTCTGTTTTAGAAAGTCTGAAATAATTTAGAAATACGATTTTAAAAAATCGTATTTCTGTCAATTTGAGAGTTATCAGCATCCCATGACTACTTAGGAACGTGCATAAAATCACTTCGACAACTAAACCTGACAGTTTTTTTCAACCTGTCAGGTTTGATGCGACATTGTGGAAGTTATTTTGGTATCTTATCAAAAAGTGTGGGTAAACTTACCCAAACCTGACAGGTTTTGGAAACCTGTCAGGTTTTTTCCACCGAATTTAGAGAAGATACTTATTTTGTGCATGTTCCTTATAATACTTTAACCAAACTATCTATTAACTGATCAATATGATTTTCATTATGTAATGCTGATAATGTCACCCTTAAACGTGCTGTTCCTTGTGGTACCGTTGGAGGACGAATCGCTGTGATAATTATCCCCCGTTCATAGAGTGCATGACTCACGGCTAATGCTTTTTTAGAATCTCCCAATATAATAGGTTGTATTGGAGTAAAAGATTCCATTAAAGGAATTTGCTGTTTTTCAGCGGCGGCACGAAAATAGGCGATAAGTTCATGTAAACGTTTCCGTCGCCAGGCTTCTTCGTCAGCAATAGCTAAACTGACTCGCACAGTTTCTGCCAGGGCTGGGGGCAAAGCGGTAGTATAAATATAAGTACGTGCTTTTTGTATCAAAGTGTCAATTAATAATTCGCTCCCTGCTACAAAGGCACCAAATACGCCAAACGCTTTACCCAAGGTACCCATTAATACCGGCACCTCATCGGTTCCTAAATGGTACTTTTCTAATATACCACGCCCGGTATCACCCAATACTCCTAAACCATGTGCATCATCTACCATGATCCAGGCTTGATAAGTTTTTGCTAATTTAACCATTTCAGGCAAATTAGCTAGATCGCCATCCATGCTAAATACGCCATCGGTGATAATTAATTTATGGGTAGCAGACGATTTTTCTAATAAATGTGCTAAAGTTTGTATATCATTATGGGGATAACGATAGATTTTTGCCCGTGATAACAAAGCGGCATCAACTAACGAGGCATGATTGAGTTTATCTAAAAAGACGGCATCATGTCGCCCAACCAGAGCAGTCACGACCCCTAAATTTGCCATATAGCCGGTTGAAAATAACAAAGCTTGTTTACGCTTGGTATAGTCGGCTAATACTTTTTCAAGGGTATGATGTGCTAAAGTGTGTCCCGTCACTAGGTGCGAGGCACCGCTTCCAACGGCATATTTTTCAGCGCCCATCTGCCAGGCAGTTTTTAAACGGGGATGACTGGCTAAACCAAGATAATCATTACTACAAAAAGTTAAATAGGGCTGTCCATTTATTAACAATGTTGGTGTTTGAGGACTATCGTGTATTTGGCGAGTTCGATAAAGTTCTGCCTGTTGTCGCTGTTGTAGGAAAGAATGGAGAAAAGTATCCATAATAATGCTTAATGGTGTGTAAGAAATCCGATTTTTTCAAAAAATCGTATTTATGAGTGAGGATATTTTAAATTTTCACAAATCAGTATAAACTATTATCTATTAATCATTAACCATTAACCATGAAATTTTCTTATTTTATAACCGGTACTGACACTGAAATCGGTAAAACTTGGTGTAGTTTAGCATTAATTCAATATTTAAAAAACCAGGGGTTACGAGTGGCGGGAATGAAACCCATTGCCTCTGGCTGTTATTATAGCAAGGCAGGTTTAAGAAACCAGGATGCGGAACAAATTTTAGACGTGAGTGGACTTGATGTACCTTATGAATGGATCAACCCTTATGCTTTTGAACCGCCTATAGCACCTCATTTAGCCGCGGCTAAACTGGGGCAAACTATTGATTTAGAAAAGATTATTGATAAATATCATCGCTTAACCGCCCTGGCTGATGCAGTGGTGATAGAAGGTGTGGGCGGCTGGCGTGTACCCATTAATGCGACGCAAAGTTTAAATGATTTAGTATTAGCGATGAATGTACCGGTCATTTTAGTAGTTGGATTACGTTTAGGGTGTATTAATCATGCCCTATTAAGCGCAGAAGCTATTATGAATGATGGTTGCCAGTTAGTTGGTTGGATAGCTAATCCAATTGATTCACATTTCAACGCGCAGGGTTCAATAGATACTTTGTTGGAATTGTTAAAAGTACCTTTATTAGCTCGACTGCCCTATTTACCTTATCAACAGGTTTCAAAACTTGCTGATGCTATTGTATTTATGGAAAGAAATCCGATTTTTGGCAAAAATTGGATTTCTAATTAATTATTTATAAGCAAATACAACTACTCACCCTTCACATAGAAAGAAATACTATTTTTGAAAAATAGTATTTCTAACACGCTAAGGCTAAATTATTAAAGTCTCATTCCTAAGGGAGAATAAAAAAAAATGAAGATTAATTTCCCCCATATTCGCACCCAACTTATCTTAAGTTTTTGCTTAGTCGTTTTAATACCTGCTTCGATTATGGGTATTTATGCCATGCAAACAACCACTGATGCGCTACGTAAGCAAGAATTAAATATTCAGGCAAGTATCGTCGAAAAGCTTAGTTGCCATCTTGAAACACTTTTGGTTCAAAAGCAAAATGACCTAATTTTTTTAAGTCAATCTCAGCCACTGAATCATTATTTGAATCTGCGTAGCCATTCTCCAAATTCACCTACCTTAGAAAAAGCACGGCAAGCTGTCGAACAAGAATTTTTAGCCTTTTCATATCGTAGTCAAAGTATGTATTATCAAATTCGCTATTTAGATAAAACAGGGCAAGAAATAGCGCGAGTTGATACAGACGGGCTTAATTCACAAGTGATTGCGCCTGCACAGTTACAAAATAAAGCCCATCGTGATTATTTTCAGGAAACTATGCAACTTTTAGATAAGGAAATCTTGGTTTCACCTCTGGAACTGAATCAGGAAAATGGAAAAATAGAAGTCCCTCATAAGCCAGTCATTCGCTACGCAACTCCGGTTTATTATCCTGATAGACAACCAGCAGGAATTGTCATCACGAATGTTGATGCCCGTCAATTTTTATCGTCATTAGGAAATACCTGGTTAGTTGACCAAAATGGTTATTATTTAGTTCATCCAGAGGCATATAAACGGTGGGGAAGCCCCCGCGATTTAAACAGTGGCTATAGCCTGGCTCAAGATTACCCAAATTTAATGCAAACAATCTCAGAATTAACAAAGGGATTTATTAGCACCGAAAAAAGCATGTTTACCTTTCTACGTGTTTCAATCTCCGAATCGGGTTTTTGGTTCCTAATAACACCGCATTCTAACGATGAAATGCTACATAACATTAACACATTTCGTATTATTTTCGGCATTATTTTAGTCGCAGTGCTACTCATTGCTCTACTCATCGCTTTATTTATGAGTAAGCGGATTACCAATCCTATTGAGCATCTTACCCATATAGTTAAACAAGTCGCGGCTGGCAATGGACAAATCCGTGCCAAAGTTGAACAACTAAATGAATTAAGTACCCTGGGTAAAGAATTAAATGCCATGTTAGAAGCTATTAATGCTTCTAAAAAGGCATTGCAGAAAAGCACACAAGAAGCGAAAGCGGCTAGTCTTTCTAAAATTCGGTTTTTAGCCGGTATGAGCCACGAACTACGCACACCATTAAATGCCATTATTGGTTATGGTGAAATGTTACAAGAAGAGATTGATTCACTGGGTAAGGCAGATCTGAGTAGCGATATTGAAAAAATTTATTTAGCAGGTAAAAACTTACTAAATACTATCAATGATATCTTAGATCTTTCCAAGATTGAAGCCGGTAAAATGGAACTTTATACTGAAACGTTTTATTTACCTAATATGGTAGATAATATTGTGCAAACTCTACAACCGCTATTGACCAAAAATCAGGAAACCTTGGAAGTTCATTATGCTGAAGGATTAAGAGAAATGCATACCGATCTCACCAAATTGCGTCAGGTTCTCTTAAAGTTATTAAGCAATGCTTCTAAATTTAATAAACACCGGAAGATCATTTCTTTAGAAGTCTTAAGTGAAAATAACGAAGATGAAAAAGAGTGGATTATTTTTCGAATACAAGACCACGGTGTTGGGATGGATGATGAACAAAAACAGCAATTATTACATCAATTTAGCCAACAAGATCAGTCTAACATTGAACAATATGGGGGGTTAGGACTTGTCATTACTCATCATTTTGTTGAAATGATGGGCGGTAAAATTCATATAGAAAGTGAATTGGGTAAGGGAAGTACTTTTACAATTCATTTGCCGGCTTTTATCACCCCATCTGTTCAACCTCCTTCATCAAGAGCATCGACTGACACGGAGGTGTTAGAAGAAGGTAGCATGGTATTGGTGATTGATGACGATCCACAAGTACGGTATGTGCTAGAAAATTACCTGGATAAATTAGGATATCAGGTAGAAGTGGCTGACTGTGGTGAAGAAGGGTTAAGGCTGGCGAAAAAATTACTCCCTGATATCATTACCTCAGATGTGATGATGCCTAAAATGGATGGCTGGGAGGTATTATCTCATTTGAAAGCGGATCCTGAATTAGCCAGCATTCCCGTTATTATGCTATCCATGATGGAGGAAAAGAATGTCGGTTACTCACTGGGTGCTTCAGATTACTTGACGAAGCCGATTACTCGTGAAGAAGTGTTAAAAGTTTTGCAAAAATACCACTTTTCTTATAACGAGTCGGCTCGTCTCATTATGATTATTGATGATGATGTCGTCAACCGTGATCTAGTGGCTCGTATGCTGAGAAAGGAAGGCTTTAGAGTTTGCAAGGTTGAAGATGGACGGGTGGCGTTAAATGCTATACAGAAAAAACGCCCCGATTTGGTTTTATTAGACTTACAAATGCCGGAAATGGACGGCTTTGAGTTTTCTGCCAGGTTACATCAATTTGATGATTCTATTCCTATTGTGATTCTTAGTGCTAAAGATATTACAGTTGAGGATAGACTGCGCTTAGAGCATGTGGCTGGTATTTTTCAGAAAGGTTCATACAGTCGTGATGAATTAGTTGCCCTGGTGAATAAGTTATTATCAGCTTAATAAAGAAATACCATTTTTTGAAAAAATGGTATTTCTAAGGAACGTGCATCAAATAATTTAGTCAACTTTAAAACCAGACCTGCCAGGTTAAAACAAAACCTGGCAGGTCAAGAACAGCGTCCAAACTTGATTTTGACCTGGCAGGTTTTCTTCCTGCCAGGTCTGGTTTAGTTGTCGAATTTATTTCATGCACGTTTTTTTGAAAAAATGGTATTTCTAAGGAACGTGCATCAAATAATTTAGTCAACTTTAAAACCAGACCTGCCAGGTTAAAACAAAACCTGGCAGGTCAAGAACAGCGGACAAACTGGATTTTGACCTGGCAGGTTTTCTTCCTGCCAGGTCTGGTTTAGTTGTCGAATTTATTTCATGCACGTTCCTAAACACAACACATTTAGTATTTTTCACTCCTTCAAAAGGACCTCAGTTAACGGCACTTTAAACCAAAAAGTGCTTCCTTGATTTTCATTACTTACTACGCCGATTTCTCCCCCCATATTTTCGATAAACATTTTCGCCACCGCCAACCCCATACCCATACCGTTGTAAACTCGTGTTGATGAACCATCAACCTGAAAAAAAATATCAAACAAATTGGCTTGTTGGGCTGAGGCGATACCGATACCGGTATCATGGACTTCAAATTGTAGCCACTGTTTGTCATCAAAAGATTCAATCATTTGCATACGTAGAATAATTTTGCCCTGTTTAGTAAACTTAATTGCATTATCTACCAATTTACTCAACACTTTGGAGAGTCCTTCTTGATCACCTCGTAGAGGTTTTTTATATAAAGAAGGATCAACCTCAGTGATAATTTGCACATTTTTATCGGGGGTGATTGGCAAAAATCTTTTTAACACTTCGTTTACCATTTCCTGAATCTGAAAATCACTCATAACTTGATTGATTTCCCCTTTAAATTGCTGGGAAAAATTCAGCATATTGGTGAGAATGTCCATTAACTGTTGACCGGCTGTCATCACAGCATCAGCACATTCGCGCTGTTCTGAAGTCAATCCGGTATCTTCTATTAACATTTCAGTCATCCCTAAAACAATATTCATAGGGGTGCGAAATTCGTGACTGATATTGCGTAGAAATTCCGTTTTTAAGATTGAAGCTTGTTGAGCTTTATCATAAGACAGCTGTAAGGCTTCAAATAACGTATGGACTTTTTCAGTTTGATTGGCAACTTCACGTTCTAAATTTTTTCGTAAGTAGGCGAGTTCAAAATGGGTTCGTACCCGAGCTAATAATTCTTCCTTTTGGAAAGGTTTACTAACGTAATCTACACCACCGGCGGCAAGCGCACGGACTTTATTTTTAGTATCGCCAAGTGCCGACAAAAAAAGGATAGGGACTTTCGCCAAATCAGTCTCGTTTTTAATGCGACGACAAGTCTCGTATCCATCCCAACCGGTCATGATAATATCTAATAAGATGATGTCAGGATGAAGTTGTTGGGCAAGTTTCAAACCATCCTGACCATTTTTGGCGGACACCACGCAGAAATTTTGTTGTTCCAATAGGCTATGCAACAACATCAGATTGACCTGACTATCATCAATAATGAGTACTAAAGGTTTATTCATTTTGGAATTGGAAAGCTTCGTTCCGAAGTAATTGGGAATGAATAGGTAACTACTCAATCTTAGCGTGTTAGAAAAAAACCGTTTAGAAATACCATTTTTACAAAAAATGGTATTTCTTCGATTCGTATTTCTTTTAAAGTTTCTTTTCAGGATAATCCGGTTGAACCAAAGCCATCACGTTCATTGTCTTCTAGTTCGTTTACCCAGCTAAAATTGACTTGGATAATTGGAACAAATACCATTTGACAAATGCGTTCTCCCGGATTAATGGTAAAGGGTTTATCGCTCCGATTCCAAACAGCGATCTTAACTTCTTTTCTATAATCGGAATCAATTAACCCTACTAAATTAGCTAATACAATACCATAATTAACGCCTAAACCGGAACGGGGAAGCAATACAGCCGCCAAGCTAGGATTATGAATATTAATAGCAATGCCACTACCAATAAGCTTCGTTTCGTTAGGTTGAATGGTTAAGGAAGCGGCAATACAAGCTCGCAAGTCAATACCGGCAGAGCCGTCAGTACTGTATGTGGGTAAAGGAATTTCTTTACCTATTAAGGGATTAACAATTTTTGCTTCAATGGTGTGCATCAGTTATCAGTTATCAGTTAGTAGGGGCAATCCCACGCGCCTGCCCTTTTCGGGATAAATAAAGGGGGCTTAAAAAAATACTATTTTTGGCAAAAAATAGTATTTATAATGGTTCTCTATATCCCGTCATAATCAGAAATTGCCTTTAGTTAGCACCTATTTATTAGAGCCTCAATAGAACTTCAATGTTTTCCCTATCATCAGATACCCCGTATTTGTGAAAATAGTCACAACGTTTCAAATAAATCTGCGCCACTTTATCATTTTTATTCACCTGTAAAACTTTTTCAAAAAAAGGTCGCGCATCATTGAATTCATCACAATGATAAAGCACAAAACCTTCCTTAAAATTGAACAATGTTTGTTCTTTTAATGCAATTATCTCCGGCGGATCGGCATCAAAAATTTCATAAATGGTAACCTCTTGAGATTTTCCTTTCACTTTCACCGCATCAATCACTCGAATATGATATTGTAAAGGTCTGGATAGTTTTGCATAAGTATATTCAGTGATTAAGAGGGAAGCACCATAAATTTTAGTTAATCCCTCAACACGAGAAGCTAAATTCACCGCATCAGAAATCACAGTCCCATCCATGCGATTTTTGCCACCAACCGTCCCTAACATTAATAAGCCGCTATTCAAACCAATCCCAATTTTAATAATAGGTCGTTTAGGACGACCCCTGGTGAAATTATATTCAGACAATCTTTTTAATAAATTAATGGCTGCTTGTGCAGCATCATCAGCACAGTTTGGAAACAGAGCCATAATGGAATCACCTATATATTTATCAATCATGCCATGATGTTGACTAATAATCGGTTCCATTCGACTCAAATAAGCATTAATAAAGTTGAAATTATCTTGGGGAGTCATTTCTTCCGACATGGAAGTAAATTCCCGAATATCACAAAATAAAAGGGTGATTTCTTTTTCAACTTGATCGCCTAATTGAACATCAAGAACACTCTTTTTATCTAATAGAGCTAAAAATTCCCTGGGAACAAATCTCTCATAAGCCGCATTCAGTTTAGCAAGTTCATCAGTCATGCGGATACGTTCTTTTTCAGCCCGCTTGCGTTCTGTGATGTCTTGAAAAGCAGCAATGGCATAAGCAATATTGTTATGTTCATCAAAGATAGGCGTACCCCAAACTTCTATAGGAATCGTTTTATCATCCTGATGAATTTCTATATCATCAACGCTGGTACTTTCGCCTTGTAATGCTCGCACAACAGGCAATTTTTCTGAAGGATACAATTGACTCGTTCCGGCTTGATAAGCTTTATAACTCTCAGAAAGTTGTTCGTGGGTCGTATTTGGCGTAATACCTTTACCAAATAATTGCTGGGCTTTATGATTAAAATAGCAGGGTTTGCCGTTGGCATCAAGCACCCCTATTCCTACAGGTACCGCTTCTAAGAATTTTCTTAACTTTTTTTCATTTTCCTTGACTTCCGTTTTGAGTTCCTTGATATAAAGGTGCGTTTTAACTTTTGCAAGCAGTTCGTCTTTAAAAACAGGTTTTGTCATATAATCATTGGCACCACTTTCTAAGCCCTCCACAATATCAGCAATTTGAGTTTTAGCCGTTACCAATAAAATAGGTAGCTCGTCAGCTTGCCAGGTTTCACGGAGTTTTCGTGTGACTTCTAAACCCGTCAGGTCCGGCATCATCACATCCAATAAAATCATATCTGGCTTAGAATCATTTTCTATCAATGTCAAGGTTTCTGTACCTGAACTCGCTTCTATGGTAGTGTAGTTTTTTAAAGATAACATGCTGACAAGTACCCGGCGATTAATATTATCATCATCAACGACTAAAATTTTAGGAGGTTCCTGTTTTAAAATATTGTTAACAACAGGCGTTTTTTCAGAAAATCCCTGCACACAAGAAGCGTTAGTTTGTAGAAACTCGTTTGATAACTGATCTTGAGCTTCCCATTTTTCTTCACGCGATTTGAAATTTGAAATTTGAAGTTTGAATTGACTGATTTGTTCCTCATTAAGCTGTTTTTCTTTTTGTAATTCAATATTTTCAGCTTTAAAGCGACTTAATGAGATTTCTAACTGGTAATTTAATTGACGATTTTCCTGAAATATTTTAGAAACCTTTTCAAACCAAGGATGCCAACCCAGGGGAACTTTTGGAATAGGGGCATCTACTCCTTTATTTTCATTTTCTATCTGTTTGAGCAAAAGGGCTGTGGGAATAATAAATTCTTTCTGAACCAAACGAATAGTCACAACCGGTATTAAGGCAAGCATCAGTAACAAAACCAACAACCCCCAACTGATTGCTTCAAAATGGAAAAGCCCGGCTAAAAACAAAATAATCATACAAAAAGTAGTGGTTATGATATAATAATAATGTTTGCAAAAATTCATTGTTTTAAAATTTTAATTGTTTCAGGATTGACAGAATAATTTTTAAAAAACATACAGGTGAGGCTCTTGCAAAACTGTTTTTAGCCTTAGAATAAATTCTAAGGCTAACAGTTAAAGTACCCTAAAGGGTACTTTGCCGTTTTTTTAGTCGGTTTTAACCGACTTTAGCTATTAGCTTTAGAATTTATTCTAAGGCGATTTGCTATTTCTTCAAGAAATAGTATTTCTACTAAAACGCTAGGGTGCTGAGTAAATCCTAATCCATTTATTTTGTTAATCCATTGTACTCAAGCTCTTCTATTCTTCAGTCACACGAAGTACTTCTTCAATACATGTAATACCTTGATAGGCTTTAATCAAACCATCGTCACGCAAAGTTCTGAACCCTTGACTGCTTGCCAGTTGCTGCATTTCAGTTGCTTGAGCACGTTTTAAAATTAAAGTTTGCAATTCAGGAGTGATATACACCATTTCGTAAATACCAACACGTCCTTGATAACCGGTCCCTTGGCACTGTGAACAACCTTCTGCTTTTTTCCACTGGAACGGTTGCGTTGCCAATTCTTTTGGCATTAGATTTTTGACTTGTGTTTGTATTTCTGCTACTGGCGTAATGGGTTGAGCACAGTTTTGGCATAAACGACGCACTAAACGTTGGGCTTGTACCGCACGTACCGAGGTTGATACCAAAAAAGGTTCTACACCCATATCAATAAGACGGGTAAAAGCACTCACCGCATTATTAGTATGCAAAGTTGATAACACCATGTGACCGGTCAAAGCAGCTTGTATAGCTATTTCTGAAGTTTCACGATCACGAATTTCACCTATCATAACAATGTCAGGATCTTGCCGCAAAATTGATCGTAAAGCATTTGCAAAAGTATAGCCAATTTCACTATGTGCTTGGACCTGCGTAATGCCTTTTAGTTGATATTCCACAGGATCTTCAACGGTAATAATTTTTTGAGTGCGGTTATTAACAGCATCAAGGGCAGCATATAAGGTTGTCGATTTACCAGAACCTGTTGGTCCGGTAACTAAAATAATACCATGAGGCTCGCTAATCCATTGATTAAATAAACGATAATGATCCTGGGCAAAACCTAATTGTTTTAAGCGACTCGTTTGACGCTCTTTGGGTAATAGGCGCATAACAATAGATTCACCATGGACCCCAGGCAAACAGGATACACGAATATCTAAATCTTGACCACTCACGCGTGTATTTAAACGTCCATCTTGTGGCAACCTGCGTTCTGCAATATCAAGTCCAGAAATCAATTTAATACGGGAAGCAATGGCGTTAAAACGTTCCTTAGGCAAATTAAGGCGTTCATATAAAATCCCATCAATGCGATAACGCACAAAAAAAGTGTGTTCTTCCGGCTCAAGATGTACATCTGAAGCACGTTGATCGATAGCCTGAGATAGCATATTATTGACAAATTCAACCACAGGTGCGCCTTCAGCTAATTCGCGCAAGATATTCACATCATCGCTATCGCCAAACTGATCGTCAGTGTTAGCTTTAGCCAATAAATCAAGCAAATAGTCTAAATCTTGATTACGAGCTAAATACCAAGTCACTGTTTTTTCTGGAAAACTTTTATAAAATATCTCATGAATTGTATCAGATAGGGGATGACGCGCAAGACAATGTACAATCGCATCAGTACCTTCCCAAGCCACGACTTCTTGATCCAGCCACCAGTCTTCTTCAATCCCCGATTCTTTAATTATATCCAGCAAAATATTTACATCCGGTGGAATATTTTTACGTTCCATCACGGGTAAATGTAATTGTTGAGATAACACGTTCAATAGATTATCTTCAGATACGGCACCCAAACGAATTAGAACGGCACCTAACTGCCCCCCAAGGCGGGTTTGAAATTCTAAAGCACGTTGAACATCTTGCTCATTAACAAAGCCGGCTTCAATGAGCATTTCACCTAAACGGGGTTGATATTTAATAGTCGATTTATTTATAGAGTGTTCTGTGAGCATAATCAGTCATTTCATAAAGTTTCAAAATGAAAAAATTAGAATAACGTTTATGAAAAATGTGTGCAAAAATACTATTTTTAAATTTCTTTGAGGCATTTTAGATTTTAACGAAACTGAAACATGAGTTCCCTCCGAAAAGTCGTTTTTATTTTCTTAGTTCTTTGTTTTCAACAATGTAAGTATTAGCATTATCTCATATACCGATATTTTTCGACTTTTCGGAGTGAACTCAAACATACAATATATAATCTTAATCTATCCTATCAAAATTTGGTGGTATCTCTTAATGTAGCCACCCAGAGCGATAGTGACCGGTTGGTATTAGTGGTTCAACCCAGTATATGTTATACTGGTAAAACCAAGACTTATAATTCGCATCAGATTAGCTTCAAAATCGGTGTTTACTATTAGACATTAAACTTGTTCCTAAATAATTATCTTATATATTTCATATACTTATATAGGCAACAAAATTAAAAATACTTGAAAATCAATCAGTTATAAAATTATAAAGATTAAGTTTTTAATCCTTTATGGTTGCCCAGCATTTTTGAAGGGTGCCTCTTTTTTTAAACCGCCAAACCGATTTTTTTATTAACCTGATTTACAGATTTTTTTGTTAAATTGTCCTTTGAATGGGATATAATATTATTTTACTTAATTTGACTAAAGGAACTTTTAATGAAACGACGTGGTATAGCCCTACTCACATTGGGCTTATTAATGACCCAAGTATCTGCCGAGGAAACGCAAAAGCCCTTGGACGAAGCTGATAAATTCAGCTATACTATTGGGTACCAGATTGGTACAAATCTTAAACAACAGGGCATAGAAATTAATCAAGAGTCATTGGTTAAAGGTATTGCTGATGTTTTTGCCAATCAACAACCTCCCCGGTTCAGTGAATCGGAAATGAAGCAAACTTTATCGGACTTTAAAAAAGAGAGAGTAGCTAAAATGCAAGCAGAACGCGAACAACAAGCCTCAAAAAACCTTAAAGAAGGCGAAGCTTTTCTTGCTGACAATGCGAAAAAAGAAGGAGTTGTCACGTTGGCAAGTGGCTTACAGTATCAAGTGATAACGCCTGGTACCGGCAACACCCCAAAAGCGACTGATAAAGTGATTACCCATTATCGTGGCACTTTAATTGACGGAACAGAGTTTGACAGTTCCTATAAACGGGGGAACCCCGCCACTTTTCCCGTCAAGGGTGTTATTGCGGGTTGGACCGAGGCCCTACAGTTAATGAAGGAAGGGGCTAAATGGCAATTGTTTGTTCCTGAAAATTTAGCCTACGGAAAACGGGGGGCAGGTGGTAAAATTGGTCCCAATGCCACCTTGATTTTTGAGATTGAACTTATCTCAATCGTTGCTGAATAAGTTTCGACAGGTCTAAAAAAACCGTCCAGCCTAGAGAAACCAAGTTTTTTAAAAAAACTTGGTTTCTTCACCACCACTACTATCAACAACCAAGATTGCTTTGGTTATTGGTTAGTTGTAATGTTCAATATGCGGCTTTCTTCATCCC
>Ga0233404_10000227_pt1 | contig 15327 bp, 16 predicted proteins | sample Na_oxic_2_MG_FD_179861 | JGI IMG/M metagenome (GOLD analysis project Ga0233404, IMG submission 179861) | Seawater microbial communities from Saanich Inlet, British Columbia, Canada - Na_oxic_2_MG | ecosystem: Environmental > Aquatic > Marine > Inlet | place: Canada: British Columbia | collected...
GGCTTTGGCATCGCTCACCCGCGCACTTCGCCGGTTGGAAAAGCGCAAGGGTAGGGTCACATTCTCTAACACCGAGAGAAAGGGGATCAAATTGAACATCTGGAAAATATAGCCAACGTGGTCGGCACGAAAAACGTCGCGTTGAGAATTAGACATTGAAGAGAGATTCTTGCCTAACAACTCCACCGAGCCACTTGTCGGCTGAGCCACTCCAGAAAGCAGACTCAGCAACGAGCTCTTTCCGCTACCGCTGGGACCACCGACGAAAAGTTTTTCGCCCTGCCGAACCTCAAAGCGATCAAGCTCCAGCACGACTTCTTGTTCCCAAGCAAAGCGTAGGTTATTGAGCTGAACTGCTATCTCTCCCTTCATTGGCTAAGAAACTAGGAATATCTAGAGAAATGGCGAGGAAATAGCTGCGTATTGTGGAGGAATATTTTGGCAGCAAATGAGAATGATTTGAGGGTGACAGATTTGGATCGATGAGATATCTCTATAGTGTTGGTTCTTCAAAAAATTAGGATCTAACAATCATTTTAAACCATAATCCACCCATGAAAACCAAACTCACAGTACTAGTGTTAGCGACAGGGGCTCTCTGCAGCTCCTTTGCCAGCGCAGAAGAAGTCAAGGCTTCGTACACACTGATCAAGAACGTCAATATCTTCGATGGCAAGAACGACAAACTCAGCAATGGCTCAGCTGTGCTAATTGAAAACAACCTAATAAAATCGGTAGGTAAAGGGATCAAGGCGCCGAAAGGTGCGACTGTTATCGATGGTGGTGGACGCACATTGATGCCAGGTCTGATCGACATGCACTCGCATTTGGCGATTCACGAAGGGATGCTAGATGGCCGCGATGGTTTTGATCAAATGGCGATTGGAGCACTCACTCAAGAGCGTCTGCGTTCGTACCTAGACCAAGGATTTACGACAGCGCGTGATCTCGGAGGCAATGTGCTAGGAGTGTCGAAGGCTCGCCGCCTAGATCGCATTCCCGGACCTAAGATCTACCCATCTGGTGGGTTCCTTTCCCAGACCGGTGGGCACGGTGACACTGGCCGATTCAATGATTATATCGGCGAAGTGGACTACCTAGAGAAAAACGGATTTGCCTATGTGGTCGATGGTGTCCCAGAGGTTCTCAAAGCGGCTAGACACAACTTGAGAGCTGGCGCGACCCAGTTAAAGATCATGGGTGGCGGGGGTGTCGCTAGTGAGTTTGATCCACTTCACATGACTCAGTTTTCACTTGAAGAGATGAAGGCGGCAGTGGGTGTGGCAAATGACTACGGCACTTACGCCTGTGTTCATGCCTACCATGACTCCTCAGTAAACCGCGCGATTGATGCCGGTGTGAAATGTATCGAGCACAACTTCTTGACGACAGAAAAGACCATTATTCGGATGAAAAAAGAAGGGATTGCTTTGTCCTGTCAGGCGGTGATGTCACTCGTAGCATTTGCCAACCCAGAAAGTATTACTTTTTTCAATGCTGATCAGAAAGCCAAAGGCAAGCGAGTCAACGCTGGAGCAACTCAAATGTTCGAGTGGGCGGTGAAGCACGATATTCTTATGGTCACTGGTGGCGACATGTTTGGTGTGAAAGATGGTCCTAACCAGGCTTCTAACATGACCAAGATGAAAGATGTCGGCGTGACACCATTCAAGATTCTCAAGATGGGAACCTCTGATGCGGCCACCGTCATTGGCTGGTGTGGCGATATGAATCCCTACAAGGATGCCTACCCATCACTCTCAGCAGACGAGAAGGCTGAAAAAGGAATTGGACTCGGAGTGGTCGAACCCGGTGCCTACGCTGATCTCATTCTTATCGAAGGAAACCCGCTCGAAAACATCGATCTGCTTCTCGACTATAAAAAGAACATGAAAGTCATCATCAGTGATGGCAAAGTGTGGAAGAACACACTCTAAGTAGTTTTCTTTAAATTCATAAGCCATATCCATGAGGGTATGGCTTTTTTTGAACATCGATTTTTTTGGTGAAGCGCCCGACGCAGCACGGCGTAGCCATTCGGGGATTTATGATGCAAAAGTCCTTGGGCCTGAAGGGCAGCGAATTCAGGTCATTTTGCTCGATACTTGCTACAACAAAGGAGCCTTTATCAAAGGGGCCATGTTCTCGGCTCAGGCCAATCGCCGGCACTCATCACCACTTAAGTGCTTGCTGAAGCAGACACAATAAGTAATTGTCCGAGCGAGCTCAGATCACGCTCAATAGACGCACTCTATCAACCATTGCCATAGGCGCAATAGCCAAGGAGTTAGCGGACCCAATCAATCCATTAGTATACCACCCATATGAAAAAAGATTCCGATCAAGAACATAGTGAAACAACGCTCAACGATGTCAAACAGCTAGGGGTATGGGCATCCCTCGCCAGCCTGAGTTATGTGTTTTGGGTTGTTGGCGGCATGGAAATGGTCGAACGCCTCGCCTATTACGGGGTGCGTTCGTTGGCAGCAGTGTATAACACACGTCCAGTTTCGGAAGGTGGATTGGGAGTGACGATGGTCGCTTATGGAACGCTTCTAACCGTGTGGACGCTGCTGCAGTCTTTAGTACCAATTTTCACCGGCGGACTTTCTGACCGCTATGGATACAAGCTGACGATTTTCATTTCCACCATAGTCAAGTGCGTGGGCTATCTGATCATGGCATGGTACCAGACCTACACTGGGTTTTTCGTTGGAGCGGTGTTTCTCGCGATCGGAACGGCATTGTTCAAACCGGGAATCCAAGGCACATTGGTGCGCTGCACGAACCGTAAGAACAGCTCGATGGCCTGGGGTGTTTTCTATCAAACCGTGAATATTGGTGCCTGGATCGGGCCGCTAATCGCGCTGCAAATGCGCCAGGAGAACTGGACCTACGTGTTTTATACCAATGCGGCATTCATCTGTCTCAACTTCATCCTGCTCTGCACCTACAAGGAACCGGGCAAGGAGGAACGCTTGGCTAGGAAGGCCGAGATTGCAGCCGGCAAGGCGACCCAGTCCAACCTGCTGCACGAGTCCTTGAAGGAGCTGCGCAAGCCCCACCTTTGGGTCTATCTTCTTATCTTCTGTGTCTGGTGGTTCATGTTCCCGATGCTGTGGGACGTGCTGCCGAAATATGTCGACGACTGGGTCGATACCAGCGTGATCGTCAGCACCCTGTTTGGTGAAGGAGGCACTAGTAACACCTTCTTTAACTTTGTTCTCGGAATGAGTGAGGACGGGAAATCCATCGAGCCGGAAGGCATCGTCAACATCAACTCTGGAATCATCATGCTCACCTGTTTCATCTTTGCAGGCCTCAGTGCTAAAATGCGGGCCACTACGAGCCTACTGCTGGGAACCATCTGCGTTATCGCGGCTCTTGTTATTTTCGGACTGTTCACGCTGGCTTGGTGCTGCGTCGGAGCAATGGTGGTCTTCAGTATCGGTGAAATGCTAGCCAGCCCCAAGTACAGTGAGTTTCTAGGCAATATCGCCCCACATGATAAAAAGGCAATGTGGATCGGGTTTTCGCAGGCTCCGATGATGGCTGGTGGCACGCTCGAAGCATGGGTCGGGCCACGGCTTTACCACGCATTTTCCGATAAAGAAGTATTCGCTAGAGAGCTGCTAGAGGAAAAGGGAATGAGCGCCGTTGAGGTTGAAAAAATCCCGATGGGAGAAGGCTTTGCAAAGCTCGTGGAGCTCACAGGTCAGACACCAGAGGTGGTGACCCGCAGTCTCTATGAGGCGCACAATGTGGGACTAGTCTGGTATTTCTTCGCCTTAGTTGGCGTGTTTTCCGCCGTCATGATTTACTCGTACGGAGTCTGGATCAAGAAGCTCGCAGCAAGTGAAAAAATCTAGCATGATGATGAGGTCATTACTCGCGCTGCTGTTGGTTGTATCCACGCTCCACGCCGAGATTTCCCTACCCAAAGTAATCGGATCCGGAATGGTCCTTCAGCGGGAATCCAATGCTGCCATCTGGGGCGCAGCCGACCCCAGAGAAGCCGTCACCATCACCTGCAGCTGGCTCAAGAAAACCATCAATGTCAAAGCGGGTGCCGATGGCAAATGGTTGGCAAAACTCAAAACCGGCCAGGCCGGTGGCCCCCACAGCATCACACTAACAGCCTCCAACACGATCGAGCTAGAAGACATTCTATTCGGTGAGGTCTGGCTCGACTCTGGGCAGTCGAACATGGAGATGCCGATCGCTCCAGTATCCTCAGCCTACACCGGTATCAACAACTGGGAGTCGGAACTGGCCGCCGCGAATCACCCACAAATCCGCCTCTTTCAGGTTGGCAATATCGCGAGTAAGGAACCGCAGAAGGACGTCCAGCCCGGGGTGTTGATCTACGGAGTCAAGATCCCGCCATGCAAGTGGCAGAACTGCACACCGGAGACCGTCAGGCATTTCAGCTCGACCGCCTACTTCTTCGCCAGAAAGCTTCACAAGGAGCTCGGTGTCCCCGTCGGCATCATCGATGCCTCATGGGGCGGTACCGCCATCGAACCATGGATAGGTAAAAAACACCTCACCCAGGCAGGGTGAAGACAAACCAGATCAACCCAAAGCCAAAGGAATTTCCAGCCGACTCTACAACGGCATGATCGCGCCGCTGATGCCGTTCACCCTAAAAGGAGCCATCTGGTACCAAGGCGAAAGCAACCATGGCAGACCACAAACCTACAAGCGGCTCATGCAGGCGCTTGTCGCCGACTGGCGGGATGGCTTCAAAAGCGACATCTCATTCTACTACGTGCAGATCGCTCCGTTCACCTACAAGCAAAATGCCGCCTACCTCCGTGAGCAACAGCTCCAGGCATTGTCGATCAACAAATCCGGGATGGTCGTCACCATGGATATCGGTGATCTCAAAGACATCCACCCGAAAAATAAACAGGAGGTCGGATGCCGGCTCGCACTCCAGGCATTGGCAAAAGATTACGGAAAGAAAGTCGCTTGTGAGGGTCCACGATTCAAGAAAATGGTCGTTGAGGACGGCAAAGCCATCCTGCATTTCGATCATGTTGACGGCGGTCTGACCATCTATGGCGGAGATGCCTTAAAAGATTTTGAAATCGCCGGATCTGACAAAAAATTCGTCAAAGCGTCCGCCACCATCGTTGGTGATAAACTTGTTGTCGAGGCCCCCGAGCTTACGAGGCCACTAGCCGTGCGTTACGCCTTCTCCAGCCAAGCCACTGGATCTCTGAGGAACAAAGACGGCCTGCCCGCCTCTCCCTTCCGGTCAGACGACTGGAAATAGGAGGTTTTGCGCGCCAACCCGCAGCCAGAGTACTTATGCGCATTTAGCTTGGTGAGATCGAGAGCAAGCTCTGTATAGGCAGGGACGCTCTCTCCGCGGCGCCCAGCTAGGTTTGATGCGCAGCAGTGTTCAGAGCCGGGACGATGAAGCGTGTTCTATGCGCAGATTTCGCCGATTGAGCTGATTTGATTTCTGGTGCGGGCGGGCTTAAGTGCTATTCTGCCAGCGTAAATACGATCCGGTAAAAGGTGTTAGCTGCGGTAGATACGCTATCAGCTTGGATGGTGACAGTGTCTGTTAGTCCGTCGGAGCTGCTTGATATTTTTGTATAGGGGATGGGCTCCCAGTTATCATTGATGCCAAGACTATTGCTCTTTTGTAGTTCGGTGGTGATGCCTATAAGGTTATTGCGGATGGAATACTGGAAAACCGGTTTGCTCAAAGGTGAGATGTTAAAGAGTTGACTTGGCTGAGTGTGGGGCTCGTCCACAGAGAGCCCATAGAGGTAGAGCTCAAGATTCGTTAGGCCATCGTTATTAACATCTACTTCAGGGGCGCTGATCGCGTTGTTAACGGCGTCAGCGGCGGAGAAATGTGTTTGTCGCCATAGGTCATAAGATTGCAGTACCGTGATCTTGAAGTTATCCTCAACTACGTTACCTACGGAGTCTGTGGCAGTCACGGTGATTTGGCTGAGGCCAGCTGTGTCAGTGGGGTAGGTGAGGACCAGTTCATTACTGGCATTGATGGCGGCAGAGACTACGGATGAGTCGCTGTTAGTGACTGAGTATGTTAGTGTCGGAGATGTCCCAGCTTGTCCGGCAGGGAGGGCAGCGGTGGTTACGGTTTCAAATAAGATGAAATCTGCACCGGCAAGAGGGCTCGGAGGGTTAAAGCTAGAAATGAGTGGTAGCGACCCAAAGGCTCCACCAGAAGCAGGATTAGCGTTCCAGATAGGGAACTGAAATGGATCACCAAAATCGGCAGCACTGGTCATCGAACTTTTTGTTACGCGTCCAAAAACTGTGAATCCACCATTTTGGTTATCGAGGTTGGCGGAGTTGTCTCCGAGGCTGACAAACCATTGGCTGGTGGCGCTATCTGGATCTTCACCGAGTTTTGCCATCGACACCGTTCCGTAGGTGTTGGATACCCCGAACTCGTTAGCGATGGCAGGGTCAGTAGGAACGCTTGAGATGAGAAGCTCATCCGTAGGTGGGGCATCGTAAAATCCACCACCTTGGATGACAAAACCAGGCATCGAGCGATGGATGATAGAATTGTTGTAGTCACCATCGGTCACATATTTTAGGAAATTGGTGCGAGTGCCCGGAGTGCGTGATGAAAACAGGGCGAAATCCATTACCCGACTGCCATTGGAGGTTTGGGAGGTGAATCGTACGACTTGGTCATCGATCTCTTCGGTGCCAAATACATCATTAAGATTGATGGAGTGAGTCGCGGCGTTGGCATCTTTTGTGAAATCGGCGATGGCGGAATTCAGCACAGGCAGCACTTTATCACCTGCTGCAGCAAACTGAGCGAGGAGGAGAGTAAGGGTGAAGAGGTGCTTGAGGCGTTTCATCGTTTGCTAGGGATTTACTTTTTTTAAGTGGTTGAGAGTATGGAGCTGAGTGGGGGAGGGGCAAGATGGTGGACGAAAGTGGCGAATCCGTCGTGGGCAGGCAAGGCGAAAGGAGCGAAATCTTTGATCAGAAGCAATCCTTTGTTGGTAATCATTGTATAAATGCGGTCAGTTCTGGGATGGAGGTTCTCAGCTGCTTGAGTAGCAGAGCTGCAATGGTTTTGGCGCCTTTGTTGCTGAAGTGGGTTGTGTCCTTTGGGTTGAAGTTGTAGGTCGCGCTGGCTTCTGGTCCTATCTTATTGTGGTGCGCAATGCTGATGGAATTAAGGTCAACAAATGGCACCTGTTGCTTTTTGGCTACGGCCTTGGCCGACTGCGCGAAAGCGGGCAATGACCGATCACCATGCAGGATTCGAGGTGAAATCTTGCCATTGCCATCAAAGTCACGCCGGGTCACCGAGCTCAAGACAATAGGTTTGCAGCCAGCCCGCTGGAGCCTCTCGATATAATCTTCGAGTTTAGTGCTGTAGGCTTTGGCGTCGTACCTTTTCATGTCGTTGTGTCCAAATTGAATCAGGACATAGTCAGGGTTCTGCTTGATCAGAGCATCCAGTCTCTTGGAAAGAGAATCAAGAGTCGCCCCATTTTTCGCATAATTCAGCACCGTCACGCGGTCATTGACTTGATCCGCTAAGGCCGGTCCCCAGCCATATGTGTCAGCAACGGTGGAGTCGCCGATCAGGCCGATCTTCAGGTTTTTTTCCTTAGCCGCCACCACATGCATGACAAGCAGGTACGAGAACAAGATGGCGATGCTACTCATTGATTTTCTGAACATGATTTGCTTCTTTTTATGGAATGGTAGAATTACTGGCATTCATCTAGTGGAGCTAATGCCATCGCCGTAAAGTGCGAGCTCGCCTCAGGCCAAAGCCAAACGCTCAGATGTTTCGGCTTATTTTGCGGTGATCCCCAATGCCTTTATCATCTTCGGGGTGATCACTTCCTTGCATCCTTCGGGGCCTGGGTGGATGCCGTCGGGGACGTATTTGTTAAAGAGATCGGCGTCTTTGTTGAGGATGTTTTCCCAATTGGGATAGTGGTCAATGAGGAGGAACTTGTGCTCTTTGGCAACCTCACGGTACATCTGATAGTAGTCTTTGATCTTGGGGCGGCGCTCCAAGTGTGCGCCGATGGGTGGGTTCATCACCATCAGGATAATCTCGCATTTGGGATGGGCCTTCAGAATGCGCTCGATCATGTTTTCAAGGTTGCTTTGAGCCTGTTTGACCGAGGTCTTATAGCGGAGAAAAGCATCGTTGATGGCGAATTCGATGAGGACCGTGTCCGGGTTCTTCTCAATCACCCGTTGATCCAGATTGTCCACGCCCCACTTTGACCACATTGCGCCCTTGCCGCTATTGATCAGCTTGGCTTTTCCTGGGTAGCTGCTGTCGAGCGCTTGTTGGAGTTGCTTGACCCATGCTCCACCGGCCGTGAGGCTGGTTCCATAGGTTACGATGGTTTGTTGCTGACCAGACTCTAGATTGGTGACCAGCCCGCTCTTCTCAGCTGCCTGGCACAGGGTGATGGGAAGGAGGCAGATTGTTAGAAGAACTGCGTAGAGTTTCGATTTATCCATATTCGTTATGTCCTGTGAGTGGTGGAGATTCCGCTAGGCCTTGGAGCCAGCTAGAGATTTGTTTTCGGCCGGTGTTGGGAGGGCAATGTATAAATGTGCGGACGGCTACGGCAGGAGTTTTACTTTGATATTTTTAGTAAGGACAATGCTTTTGGGATCATGGGCTTGGATTCCGAAGGTGCCTTGTGACAGCTTGCGTCTGTCCTCGATGCCTGGCTCTTCCTTGTAGATTACCACGGATTTACCGTTCACTTTTGTTTCTACGGTGTCTCCCTTGACGATAATTTCGTAGCGAAACCACTCATTGTCTTTTGCGGGTGCTTCGAGGTGTTTTTTGACGATGTAGATGCTGCCGGTTTTGACAGGGTCACCGTGGGTCTGGTTGATCTGGGCTTCGTGGCCCACTGGCCAGCCTTTGTCCTGATATTTGGTGTGGAAGAAAATCCCACCATTTGAGCCGGGCTTAGTCATGACGTCGGCGCTGAAGTGGAAATTCTTAGCATCTTTCGCTTCGCCTGTGTAGTAGACCATGGTTCGCTTGCCTTGGCATATGATGGCTCCATCTTTGATGGTGATGCTCTCGGGGTTCCACTTGTCAATTTTCCAGTCGGTGAAATCTCTGCCGTTAAATAAATTGATCCATCCGTCCTTTTTCTCGCTGGCGGATAAAACGTTATCCTCCGCGTGGCTGATTCCGAGGTTGAGTGATAGAGCTAGGGTGAGGATGTGTAGTAGTCGTTTCATGTTGTTTGGTTTTTAAAGTTTAGTTTCGAATGTTGCTAGAATTACTTTTCCATATCGAGCTGTGCTTTGGCAAAGGCATGGCCGATGAGGGCCATGGTTTTGGCGCAGCCTAGGTAGTGGTAGCCAGCGTTGGAGGCACCGCGTTTCCATCGTGCTTCATCGGCGGGGGTGATCAGTTTGGCTCGGTAATCCTTGAGGTATGTTTGCTGCTGGTCCTTGGTCATCTTGCCATCCTTGTTGGCGTGGTCTTTGTGCTTCGAACGCAGAAAATGGCCCATCTGGCGGATCTGGGCGTTTTTCTGATCGATGTCGCCCAGCGGTTTGTCCCAGAAGGGTGCAGTCTCGACGGCTACGACATTGCTCTTGAACTCGGGCAGTGCTGCGGGCGCCGCCATCGCCTGTCTGAAATAGTTAGGCTTATCCTGAATTCCTCCCACACCCATCACGCCGATGACGAAGGGCATCTTCGGTGCTTTGAAATCCTTGCGCACGTCGCGAATGAAATGCGCCATCAGCTCGGAATACAGGTCAAACCGGCTGGGTTTATTAGATCTTGGATAAGTCTGTCCATCGACCATGTCGTTCCAGCCTTGGAACCAGACAAAGCCCGCCAGCTCGTAGCCTTGTTTCGGATCGTAGTCTGGATAGACTCGTTTGATGTCTGTTAGGATCTTCTGGACGTGCTCCGTCATCAGTCGATAATAATGGCCGGTGGCGGTTTTTTTGTCGGCCTTCCATTTTTCAAAGTCTTTGGGGATTCCGTGGCCTTGCTGCTTCGGGTAATTTTCTAACTGCCAAGCATTGAGCTTGTAAGGACCGGCGCTGGGTGGTCGGAAATCGGTGTGCAGACTCTTGCCTCCCCAGGCGGTTTTGATGATTAGGACTGGGCCGTCATGCGCCTTTTCCATGGTCAGGCCAAAGGTGAACTCCGGGCCGATCTTACCACCGTTTTCGGCGGGGTTACGCCGAGCTCCGTAGCCAGCGGTCAACTTGCCGAACCCCTCACCGTTAGTGTCTTTCATCCCTGTGAAATAGGAAATCCAGACCTTGTCGCTGACGCGCGGTTTGCCGTCGGCCCCGCGCATTTTCTTGAGCAGTGGCGCGGTCGCCGGGTCGTCGCCGATGTAGTCGAAGGTCTCCACCTTGGCATGGCCTTCCATATTCGATTGACCAGCTAGGATGTAAACCTTGAGGGGTTTTGCCTCAACTAGCGTTGGCTGGAAAATGCATCCTGTTATTGCGAGGATGGCGAGGAATGTTTTGCTATTCATGATGTTTGTCTGTAACAGGGGGCTTCTGAGTTTTTTGATCATCTTGGGATGCAGGCTATTCTTTTTCGCAGGAATTCCAACGGGATTCTGCCCGCCCGGGGTTGATCCTCGATACAATCTATGATTTCAGGCCTCCGTTGAGGTAGGTGGCATGGAAAACCTGGTTCCCAAGTTAGCCGCGTTACGCGAAAAAATCCTGGGTTTGCTGCGCATTCCCGTTGGGATTTGAGTCTTTTAGAAGGGTATTCCGTGTCGGACGGGCATGCTTTTTCTCAGTCCGGTGCGTTGGAAAGGGGGGATCGTCACTTTCGCCTATTTCGCGGTAGAAAGCACTGCAACGGAAAAAATCAGATCAAACTGCGCTAAGAGCTCGTTTCATCAACCTAGCTTCATCGTCCCTGCTCTGAAAACTGCCAACTGAACACCTTACTATCCATCCAACAAGCCGGGACGATGAAGCCCCGCCGCGCTCGTCAAGCCGACCCTGCCGCAAAGCGGTGTCGAGCCACGCGCAGTCCAGAGGGCGGAACTGCGTTTGATTGGCGGTTTATTTGCTTGGGTTCGCCTTGATGAGGGCGATGGATTTTTCGGCGAAGCGCTGGCCTAGGATTTTGTAGCCTTCTGGGGAGTAGTGCAGGTCGTGGACGATGGTGCCGTCGGGTTGCTTTTTGTCGTTGAGATCGTCGGTGTCGACCCAGGCTCCGCGTGGGTGGGCTTCGGCGAATTCCTGCTGGGTTTTTCGGATGTATTTTTTGCCAGCTAGGCGTTTCTGTTGGTCGAGTCCGCAGTCGCTGATGCGACCGATGACGGCGTTGATTTCTTTGAAATTGATATCGGTCTGGATTTGCCAGATGAGTTCCTTTAGGTAGACATCATAGGCTGTGTTGTTGAGGTCCGATTCGCCCTGCATCCAGACGAAGGTGACGGTCTTGAGCGTCTGGTCTTTGATAGCGGCTTTGACGCCGTTGATCATGGTGTCGTAAAAATGCCCTCTAACCTTGGGCACGCGGCCTCGGGTGGGTGGTGGGAACTCGTGGTTTGATTTCGCCCAGCTGCGGATCGACGCCCCGCTGTAGCCGCTTTTAGCGACGATGATATTGTCTTTACCAAACGCCTTGGTGACGGCGGGGGTGAATGACACTTCCGGCTTCATCCCAGCCATGTTCGATTGGCCGGAGAGGATGAAGAGGTGCTTGCCACCCGCCATAGTGATGGCGGGTGAAAGGACCAGCATCATCCAGAATGCAGCGTGTAGAGATCTCATCAGTATTGTACCGTCTCCCAAAATAGAAGGGCCCATTGGGATTGGTGTGGGTTTTAAAATTTGGCTTCGTATTTGAGAGAGCTGGAATGATTATCGCTGAGTTCGGCATTGTCGTTCAGTCGCGGTGGCCACACCACTCCTTCACTCCAGCCTGACCTTAACGAAAACCTCTCCAGCCAATGGGATTTGCTGCTTTACTCAATGGTATTACTTGATGGGAGTGAGCGTGAAGGACTTAATGCTGATGCCTTTGTTGGGAGCTTTCAGGGTAAGCTGAAGTTTGTTCTTTCCTGCTTTTAACTCCATAGGTACAGGCTTTGTCTCCTGCCAGTCGCCTAGGGTAAATGGTGCCTTGACTTCGTGCATGTTACGTCTGTTAGCGCGGATGGTGAAGGATTTATCTATGGTGACTGTGACTACATTAGCTGTGAAGTTGTACTTTCCAGCCTCTGGGAGGTTGAGCGTGTAAGAGCGGAGTTCTGGGCGAGCTCCAGCTAGGTTGTAGTGCATTTGCACAAACGAGTCATCATAGCTCTTCATGAAGCGGATTTTCTCGGTGCTTACCGGCTTTGAGCAGGCAGCCACGGGGATGGTGATGACTCCGTTAGCATCGGTGGTGATGGTTTTGTCCGCTTCGGTCAGTTCGACCTGTGGGAATTCTTTTTCTTTTGGTTTGAGCGGGCCATCTTCTTCTTCGATCCAATCTGAATTGGGCGATACGGCTGCGACATTGGATTCGGCAAATTCAGCACCGACGGTTGCGAGTTCTTTCAAGTCTTCATCCTGAACGACGGCTAGCTTTTTATAGTGGGCGAGAGATTTCCAGAATCCGCCACCGACGCCGAATTGCATGCGATTAACGATGGGCTCATCGAGGGCGTCACCTAGCCAGTTTGCTCTGTGAACCTGATGGTATTCTTCAGGTTTGCTGCGCACTCTGGATTCCAGTTCGAAGTCTAGTCCGCACTGTCCGCGGAAGCGGTTGTGTGTCCAGTGAGCACCGAAAACGGTGACCCATCCATCGGGAGTCCAGTGGGCGAGAGCTGCGTGTCCAGTCTGTGGAGCGGGGCGTGAAGGAATACCGAAGGCGTGGGTCGCGGCTCTGCCGGTAAATGCGCGCGGTCCACAGATGCCGCCTTCGAGGAAGTAGTCCTGCATGCTGAGTAGGTTCAGGTCTGGGCGGACTGGGCGGGGAACATTAGAGGTGTATGGCACATCGGTTTTAGTGATGCGGCAATAGCGCCATTGATAGTCCAGTCTCATGTGATCTGGGCGGTAATTGCGGATCATTTTTCTCATCCAAACGAGGGATTCGATAGGGCGGAATGCGAAAATGAAACGGCAATCCCAAGGGGTGAGGGTGTGGAATGCTGGGTCGAGCTCATCGTTGAGGTAGGCTTCTTCATAGCTTAGGAAAAACTCGGTGATGGCTTCTGGTGCAGTTTTCCCTTCAGGCACGTGGTTTCCATCTGGGTGCTCTAGTGAGCTGGCGAGCGCCCAGAGGCGGAAGAAGTCTTTTTCCCTGGCATTCTTGCTGGCTTTTTGAATGGCTTTGTAGTTACGGATCGATTGGCCGTACTTGTTTTTGTAGGCACCGCCTAGCTCCATGACTTCAACGATCAATTTGTCGTCGTTGAGGAGGAGGTCGACGTAAGATTTTTGCTCAGCGCCGAGGCTGGCGAAGGCTGCTAACTCGTGCGCACCTGCGGTGAGGAGCGCGCATTTAGCGAGTTTGGCATGCATTTCATTGCCTTTTAAAAATGCTTTGGCCTCTTTGAGTATAGGTCTAGCCGCGAGTAAGGCATTGGTCTGAGCCTCTTCATATGCTGGGTTTCCAGCGCAGAAAGTGACTGGAGCCATCTGTAGGCCATTCGGGTTAGGCAATGTCGGTAGTTTGGCAATCGCGCCATGGGCGGTGAAATAGGCAGTGCTCTTACTTTCATCTAGCTTTGGAGCCGCGGCCTTGATTTCTTTCTTGAGGGCGTCGAGCATGGCTGTGTAACTGGCCATAAGTTGCTCGCCTTGAGCGGTGAGAGGAGCTGGTGCTTTGGCAGCCATTGTGACCGGACTTATGCCGGTTAGGGCTACAGTAGCGGCACAAAACATGCTGTTGATCGATAATTTATTCATAAGCTAAGGTTGCCTCTAAACGCTAATTACGCCAACAATCTTTCAAAAATTTGTGGTATTTGTAAAAAATTGGTGGAATGCGACAAGGTTTTCTTGGGCATGTGTGTTCGATTTTCGCGCAGAGACGCAGAGGGGTTTCTGGGGTTGTGAGAAATTACTTGAAGGTGCAGGTGGGAGTGCTCGCGCTGTGCAGTGGTGGGGTTTGGTGAGTATTTATTCCAAACTCTGCGCCCCTGCGTCTCTGCGCGAGGCATTGTTTGTCACATCCTTTGTGCGGGGGTTGCGTGTTCGATTCTCGCGCAGAGACGCGGAGGCGCAGAGTTTTTTTTGAGGGGAGTTATTGATTGGATTCAGGTGCTTGGTTGGCTAGGCGGTGGAGGTCGTCTTTTAGCAGGGTGGCACCGAAGTTGATGAGGAGGCCTATTCGGTGGTCGGCTAGTTTGATGTAGGTGAGGGTTTGCTTGCGGTGAACTGGGAGAGTCTCCTCTACGGATTTCAGTTCAAGAAGGATTGCCTCATTTACGATGATGTCGGCGCGGAAGCTTTCATCAATGATGTGACCGTCCCAGTGGAGTGGGATTGGGACCTCCGTCTCGACCTGAAAACCAGCTTTTCTAAGTTCATAGGCCAGGACTCGCTGGTAAACGGACTCCAGAAGCCCGGGCCCCAGTGTTTGGTGAATTCTAACACTGTGGTCGATGATGGCTGCGGTGATGTCGTTTAACTCCATACGTTAAATTTGATTCACTCCGAAGCCTTCGAGCAAGGTTTTAAAGTCAACCCTTACAAATTCAATGATTTGTGCGGGGGTTGTGTGTTCAATTCTCGCGCGGAGACGCGGAGGCGCAGAGGGATTTCTGGGGTTGTGAGAAATTACTTGAAGGTGCAGGTGGGAGTGCTCGCGCTGTGTAGTGGTGGGGTTTGGAAAGTATTTTATTCCAATCTCTGCGTCTCAGCGGCTCTGCGCGATGCTTTGTTTGTCCCATCCTCTGTGCGGAGGTTGTGTGTTCGATTCTCGCGCGGAGACGCGGAGGCGCAGAGGGATTTCTGGGGTTGTGTGGGGTTGGTTTGCAGGAGGGAGTGCACGCGCTGTGTAGTGGTGGGGATTGGAAAGTATTTATTCCAAACTCTGCGCCTCTGCGGCTCTGCGCGAGGCTTTGTTTGTTCCAAACTCTGCGCTAGGCTTCTGAATTCAATTCTCGCGCAGAGACGCAGAGACGCAGAGGGGTTTCTGGGGTTGTTCACCCTACGGGAGTGCTCGCGCTCTGCAGTGGTGGGGTTTGGTAAGTATTTATTCCAAACTCTGCGCCTCTGCGCGAGGCTTCTTTGTTCCATCCTCTGCGCGAGGCTTTCTTTACCTAATCGCCTCCTTCACTGGCTGGTAGAATTCAATTTCCCAGACGCGTGACA
>Ga0233404_10000228_pt1 | contig 15321 bp, 12 predicted proteins | sample Na_oxic_2_MG_FD_179861 | JGI IMG/M metagenome (GOLD analysis project Ga0233404, IMG submission 179861) | Seawater microbial communities from Saanich Inlet, British Columbia, Canada - Na_oxic_2_MG | ecosystem: Environmental > Aquatic > Marine > Inlet | place: Canada: British Columbia | collected...
GTCACAACGTTGCGTCATATGTTTATGATGCTATTTCCTCGTGGAAGATTTACCATTTTCATGACACGAGCAAAGTTGCTCCGATGCGTCGTTTTGAAACGATTGACGATATTGATTATTTGCGATTTGATGCGGCTAATATTGCTCCGTTCTTGTTTGATTTGCAGAATAATGAAAAAAGTGTTTACAACCAAATTGTAGATACGATTCGTTTGGTCACCCCCTTTTTCGATAATTTTATCCTAAAGCCAAACAAAAATGAAAAGGTCCGTCTGCGCTGGAAACAGAAAGGAGCAGACTATCCACTTAAACCACAGCATCTATCTGACGGTACGCTTCGATTTATATGTTTGACAACGGCTTTACTACAACCTGAACCACCATCAACTATTATTATTGATGAGCCAGAATTGGGGTTACATCCATATGCCATTGATATTTTAGCTGAACTCATTGAGAGTACGTCTAAGAAAACTCAGCTTATCGTATCAACACAGTCTCCCTCTTTAGTCGATTATTTTGAACCGAAAGATATTATTATCGTGAACAGAAGGAAAGGGGCATCTATTTTTAAACGATTGAATAAAAACGAGCTTTCTGACTGGCTTGAAGATTATTCGATGGGCGAACTTTGGCGTAAAAACATTATTACCGGCGGACCGGTCTATGAATAGTATTGAAATTTATATTATAGTGGAAGGGCAAACAGAACAAACCTTCGTGCGTGATGTGCTGGCTCCACAGATGGCAAATAAGGGTATATATCTTTATTCGGCATTAATAGGAAAACCTGGTCATAAAGGCGGTAACATACGTTTTGATAGGGTGAAAAAAGAGATTGGTCACTTTCTTAGACAACGACACGACACCTATATCTCAACGATGTTCGATTATTTTAGGATCGATTCTATGTGGCCTGGGAAAAAAGAAGTTGACCAACAAATACGAAATGGGGCTACCCTGACAGCCAGCCATAAAGCCGAGTTGCTTGAGGCAGCGACTTATGAGGATATCGTGAAGACGTTTTCTGAATTTTATTCAGAAAAGCGCTTTGTCCCTTATATCGAAATGCATGAATTTGAAGCATTACTCTTCAGCGATGCAAACATCCTGGCAAAGAAATCCAAAATAGATATCTTGCAGATTTTGGAAATAATTGAAGAATATAAAAACCCGGAAGAAATAAACGATGATCCTGTGAAATCGCCAGCCAAACGGCTTAAAACGTTAAATAGCAAATACCGAAAGGTTGTCATGGGCAAAGTAATTGCTGAAGCTATAGGAATACCATGCATACGGAAACAATGCTCCCACTTTAACGATTGGCTAATAAAGTTTGAAGAACTAAAAAAAGGATAGGTTTCTATCTACCCGACTCGTTTTAAACTCATAAAGAAATCCGATTTAAAAAAAATTCGGATTTCTAATGGGTATAGAAAAAACTTGGTTTCTCTCAACCTTTACTTAAAGTCACAGCCGCCACAGTGTCACCGATTCTGGCACATTATCACGCGGCAATACGCCTTTGACATCAATCACAATTCCTTGCCCTTGTTCTAATAAACTTTGTAACCAGGACCAACCGGCTTGCATAAATACTTGATGGGAGACTGCCAGTATCACACATTGGGCTTTTTGTAAACTTTGTTTAGAGTGGAGTGAAATAGCCAGATCACGCATCACTTCTTGCACATCAACTAAAGGATCATGCACTTGCACCTTAATATCATGTTGTTGCAAGCTTTGTATGATGTCTATCACACGAGTATTGCGTAAATCAGGCACATTTTCTTTGAAAGATAAACCTAAAACTGTTACTGTGCTTTCTGATACAAGATAGCCTTCTGTTTTCAAATAGTCCAAGACACGCTGCGCGATAAATGCACCCATACCATCATTAATGCACCGCCCGGCGGGAATAATTTGTGGGCGATAGCCTAATTGTTCCGCCTTATGGCTCAAATAATAAGGATCGACACCGATACAATGTCCACCGACTAAGCCGGGCGTGAACGGTAAAAAATTCCATTTTGTTCCCGCGGCGGCTAATACATCATGGGTATCAATATCCATCCTATTGAAAATCATGGCTAATTCATTCATCAAAGCAATATTAATATCGCGTTGGGTGTTTTCAATGACTTTAGCGGCTTCAGCGATTTTAATGCTAGGGGCGCGATGTACGCCCGCCGTGATGACTGATTCATAGACTTGAGCCACGATTTCTAAAGTTGCTTCATCTAGCCCTGATACGATTTTAATGATATTCGTAAAATGGTGCGCCTTATCTCCAGGGTTAATGCGTTCTGGTGAATAACCAACACTAAAATCAGAGCCACAGCGTAATCTCGACTGTCTTTCTAATACGGGTATACAGACTTCTTCCGTCGCCCCAGGGTAAACAGTCGATTCATATACCACGATATCCCCAGATTTTAATTGATTCCCCAAAATTTTAGAGGCTTTTAAAACGGGCAATAAATTAGGCTGTTTATTTTCATCTACCGGGGTAGGTACGGCAATAATATGAAAATCAGCTTGGCGTAACTGGGTAGAATCATTGGTAAACTGAATCGCTAAATCTTGAAAATTTTCAGGTGCGATTTCATTAGTGCGATCATAGCCCTCATTGAGTTCAGCAATACGTTGTACGTCAATATCAAAGCCGATGACTTGATCTTGTTTAGCATAGGCGACTGCAACGGGCAAACCGACATAACCTAAACCGATGATAGAAATTTTGCGTTGATGTTTCATTTCTTTTTTTTTAGGCTAAGGCTAGCAGCCTGTCTTCGATCTAACATTTGGTGCTGGACGGAGTTTGCAACTGGGGTGTTTAATTTGAATCAATTTTGCTGATTTTTTTACTCTCTTTTTCTGTCTGAATCAGAATTGACAGAATTTTAGAATTAACAGAATAAAACATTAAATCATTATAAAACATTAAATCATTAGGTATTTATTCTGAAGCGAAGTAAAATTCTAAAATTCTGTCAATTCTGATTCAGACAATAAAAGGGGGAAAATTAGGGGGAAAAATAAATCGCAAAATCACTTCAAATTTAACACCCCAGTTTGCAAGCCCGTCCAAAACGTTTTGATCCCGTTTGATTTTTTTTAAGGAAAGGAAAAGTGACGGAGCAGGTTGCAAACCTACTCCAGCAAAACCGCTCCAGCAAAACCGACAGGCTGCTAGAAATCCGATTTTTTTAAAAATCGGATTTCTGGGTGAAAGACTGCTATATTTTTTATCATTAACCAGTGGGTTCAACAATAATAGGAGAACGGGGCCAAGCTGACAGCAAAGCTTTTACCAAAGTGGCTAAGGGAATAGCAAAAAATATACCCCAAAATCCCCATAATCCACCAAAAACTAATACCGCCATAATGATGGCTACAGGATGTAAATTCACCGCTTCAGAAAATAATAATGGGACTAAAATGTTGCCATCTAAAACCTGGATAACCGTGTACATGCCCACGGTCCAAAAAAACTCTTGTCCAATACCCCATTGGAAATAAGCGATAACAATAATGGGAAAGGTTACCAGCACCGCACCCACATAAGGAATAATCACAGATAGCCCGACGATTACGGCGAGTAATGAAGCATAATTCAAATTCATATAGGCAAAAGGAAAATAGCTAAAAGTACCTACAAGGAAAATTTCATAGACTTTGCCTCGCACATAATTACCCATCTGCGCATCCATTTCAATCCAAACATTTTTAGCAACGGTATGTTCTTTTGGTAAAAAACCCACTAACCACTGGAGAATTTGTTCTTTGTCTTTGAGGAAAAAAAACACTAACAACGGCACTAAGACGGAATACACGATTAAAGTAATCACCGCCGGAATTGAGGCCAATGAATAAGATAATACAGATTGTCCTATTTCATGCACCCTTTCACGTATTGAATTAATAATACCCTTAACTTGTTCAGCGGAGATCATCTCAGATTTATCAGGCAGATCTTGTAACAACTGATTACCTTGTGCCACCATAGAAGGTAATTCTTGAATCAATTGGGTTAATTGATATGAGACTAAAGGTAGTAAAACGACCACAATAAACATCAATAGAGTAATAAATGTCGAATAAGTCACAGTCGCCGCAAGGGAACGCGGAATATGCCAACGCTGCAAGTTTTGAATTAAACCGTCCAGTAGATAAGCAATGACCAAACTAGCGAGCACCGGTGCCAGCATTTCACTCATGGTCATTAAAATGGTGGAACTGGTTATCAATAATATGGCTAATAATACCGCTTGGGGATCAGAAAAATAACAGTGAAACCAATCCTTTATAACTTTTATCATATTGTCTTTTTTTGCATTAATTTTTCGTAATGTCGCAAAAATACAGCTTCTAATTCATCAATCACTTCAATTTTATCACGCCCGTGCATAATATGTTCAGTCATCAACCGGGAAGTTTCATTAAGCATCACTGCTTTATCAAGCATCGGATAACTCAGTGCTAGGCGTTTAATCGCACCAACGACCGATTCATCGGATGGGCGTGGTTTGAGTTGAGGTGTAGCTGGCGGCTTAGGTTCCTTCACCGAGTTGGAGTGTAAAAATTCGGCAAATGCCAATAAAGTTTGTTGTTGTTCAGGCGGTAATTGTCTAAAAATACGCTGTAGGCGTTGTTGTTCTGATTTCATTTTTTTATAATGGTTTTAAATGGTTAATGGTTAATGGTAACTATTCAGTTTTGTTTACAATACCTTCGCCAATTTAAAAATTTAGCCATTTCCAAAAAAATACTGTTTTTTATTTTTAGCAAAATCAATAAGTTACAAATTTACGGATGCTCGAAATTAACGATTTTTACAATTTAGCGAAGATATTGGTTTAGAAATACCATTTTTAAAAAAAATGGTATTTCTGGAATGCCAAAATGATATTTCTGGTAATCATTAACCATTAAATCTCGCACCTGTCCACAGGGAACGTGTATGAAAGATCGCTGTACTAAAACGTTGCCCTTGCACTTGTAAATGGCGCATTAGGACGAAATTAAACAACAATGAATTATAATGACGCAGTTGTGCTAAGATTTTAGCCTGTTCAGTTGTAATATATTGTTTTTCCAAGAGCAAACTTAAAGAAATAATCGGAATGACCGCAGGTAGCGGATAATCAGAAGCATAAAGTAAACGTGGATGCCAGTCCCTACGAGTTATCAGCGTTTCAATACATGAAACCCGGTTAATTTGCATGATAGCGGAAAGATCACCCCATAAAAGCCCTTCATAACGTGTCTCGTCCATGAGCCTAGCAAATAGCTCAAAATTGGACACCATGGGGCCATTTGGAGCCTTATCAGTATCATGATTATAACCTAATGAAGCACAGTGAGCGATAACGACTTTGACACCCTGGTCCAAAGCCCGTCTTAACGCCAAAGGGTTACCGTAAGCTTGAGTATGAGTACTACTCACCGCCTTTTCATCACCACTATGACACAATAAGGGCAAATCCCAATGTGCCAGGGCTTTATAAAAACGGTCACAGCGCGGCGAAGCAGGATCCATTCCCATCGCAGGTGGCAACCATTTTACGCCCCTCGCACCATCAAAAAATGCTTTTTCTAAGGCTTCGACGCAATCCTTTCGGTAGGGATGAATTGAGGCTAACCATTCAAAAGTGTCTGGTGATTGTTTATGGACCCTGGCAGCATAGCTATTAGGGGTATAAAAAGCAGTTTGCTCCGGTAAACGTTCACCTTGTTCATTATAACTATAATCATAAGCTAAAAGAACAAAACGGGTTCCAGAACCCCAACGTAAACTTTTTAAACGCTCTACAAATCCTTCATCTATTGACTTAGATGGTAGCGGGCATGAAGCATTCAAATAAAAACGAAATTGGGCATAATGTTTGAGATAAAGTACATTAAGTGAACGGGGATTAATCCAAATGCCACTATCGGAATCTCCAACACCGATTAAATGGACATGCCCATCCCATATTTGTGTTATGTCAATGCCTTCAAGGGCTGATAATATAATTTCATGTTTAGCCAATTCTTCCGGTAACTGACTATCTAAGCAAGCGTTGAAAAATTTATTATCATCTGGCCAATATTTGGATAACCTAAGTGCATTGAAACCATAGTAGGCAGATAGTCCTCCACCGATTCCTAATAAACCAATAAAATAACGGCGTTGCATTTTTGTTAGTGATATAATGAATAACGACTCAAAAGCTGCCTGAATCATGATTTTCATCATTTTAGGATTTTTAGGATAAACCAATTCATCCTGTTAACCTTGAAATTCTGTTAATCCGGATTCAGACAAGATGATTTAATATCAAATATTTCAACATCATACTTATTTGAATAGAACAAGTCAAGTTTAATGTGACTATAACTTGATGTTCAAGTTTTTAAAGTCAAAAGACTTGCCCGAAATACTATTTTTAATGGTGCTTTATATCCCTTTATTTCTGGACAAAACTTTTATTGCTAACTATAGCTTTTCAGAAAAATAAAAGTTCTCAGACCTGACAGGTTTCCAAAACCTGTCAGGTCTTGAAGCCAAAATATTTATCTGAAAAGCTATATATAATAATATTGAATAAGGATTAGGTACTTTTCCATTTTCCATGTAGTACAACGGATTTAGGAAATTAACGGATTTAACACCCCGGTGGGGAATTGATGAACCGGTTAAAGTAACGGTTTCGAGTTTTGTATGTTGTGAGCAATTTTTTTATTGTTTTCACGCATCTGTACAGATAGCTTTTGCTTGTATTTTGAACGGTGGTACACGTTTGTTAAAATACAAAGTCCTCTTTTGAACATATATATGAATTGTTACTCAACAACTAAATTTTGAGATTGATAGAGTTTATTGTCTGCTTTACCTAATACCTTCGCCAAATCACCCACAAAACAAGTACAAATTTTCAAGTATTTTGTAGGGTGGGCAACGTCTTTTTGTTGCCCACCGATAGGATAGACAAAATGGTGGGCAAGAAAAGGACTTTGCCCACCCTACAAAAAATTCATCATACTCGAAAATTTATGCTTCAGTATTTATTGAATAAATCCGATTTTTGGAAAAAATCGGATTGGAACGTATAAAAAATGTTAAAAGACTGTACCTACTTAGGAGCGTGCATAAAATAACTTCGACAACTAAACCTGACAGGTTTTGGAAACCTGTCAGGTTTGATGCGACAGACATTGTGGAAGTTATTTTGTGCATGTTCCTTATACATTTTGAAATCAGGTTAAAATAAGACACTCTCCATGTACGTTTCACGCAAATACACCTGGAGAATATTCACGCTATCGCACAGATTTCAATAGTTTCCTGTTTTATAACTATTCAGGGCTTGAACAAGGGATTGCCCCTATATAAGAAGAATATTTTCGTAATCCTACATAGAATATTGTTATAGTGGCAATCCTTTATGGCTGCTCTGAGTAGTTACCCTGTTTTTTACTATAATCTTCAATAGCTGATTTCACAGCAGACTCAGCTAAGACGCTGCAATGAATTTTGACAGGCGGCAAAGCTAACTCTTCAGCGATTTCAGTATTTTTTATCGCAGTGGCTTCTTCCAACGTTTTGCCCTTTACCCATTCGGTGAGTAGAGAGCTTGAAGCAATGGCACTTCCACAGCCATAAGTTTTGAATTTGGCATCTTGAATAACGCCTTCGTCACTAACCTTTATTTGAAGGCGCATAACATCTCCACAAGCCGGTGCGCCAACCATACCTGTCCCCACGGACGGATCATCTTTATCCAAATTACCAACATTACGGGGATTCTCGTAATGATCTAATACAGCTTCACTATAACTCATTTTAGATACCTTTTTATATCACACTATAAACCTGTCAGGTCTTGAATACCTGACAGGTTTTTGAAAGTTATTTACCTGAAAATTTATAGGAAGAAACTTAATGTGCATCCCACTGAATATTTTTTAAGTCAATGCCCTCCTTATACATATCCCATAACGGAGAGAGTTCTCGCAATTTCTCAATTTTTTCGCGAATCAATGGAATGGCGTAATCAATTTCCTCTTCAGTGGTAAATCGTCCCAAGGTAAAACGGATAGAACTGTGTGCGAGTTCATCACTGCGCCCAATGGCGCGTAAGACATAAGATGGCTCTAAACTCGCCGAAGTACAGGCGGAACCACTAGACACGGCTAAATCTTTGAGTGCCATAATTAATGATTCACCTTCAACATAGTTAAAACTCAAATTCAAATTACCTGCAATGCGATGCTCAAAATCGCCATTCACATAAACTTCTTCTAAATCCTTTAAACCATTCCATAAACGATCACGCAGTTTTCTGATTCGTTCATTTTCCGCTACCATTTCTGTTTGAGCAATACGGAAGGCTTCACCCATGCCAACAATTTGATGAGTAGGCAAAGTACCAGAACGCATACCTCGTTCATGTCCCCCGCCGTGCATTTGCGCTTCTAAGCGCACTCGCGGCTTGCGCCGAACATATAGGGCACCGATGCCTTTTGGTCCATAAAGTTTATGAGCGGAAAAAGACATCAAATCGACTTTCATCGTTTGTAAATCAATAGGCACTTTGCCGACACTTTGAGCGGCATCAACATGAAACAATACTTTATGGGCGCGAGTGATTTCACCTATTTGAGCAATGTCGGAAATGACACCCATTTCATTATTAACATGCATGATACTGACTAAAATGGTGTCGTTACGAATAGCGGCTTCCAGTTTTTTTAGATCAATCAACCCATTAGGTTCCGGCTCTAAATAGGTGATTTCAAATCCTTCGCGTTCCAGTTGACGGGCAGTATCAAGCACCGCCTTGTGTTCTGTTTGACTGGTGACAATATGTTTACCCTTTTTCTGGTAAAAATGCGCGACCCCTTTGATAGCTAAGTTATCAGATTCGCTTGCCCCGGAAGTCCAGACAATTTCCTTGGGATTGGCATTGACTAAAGCTGCTACCTGTTTCCGTGCCTCTTCTACCGCCTTTTCAGCATCCCAACCAAATTGATGTGAGCGTGATGCCGGATTGCCAAAATGACCTGACATAGTCAAATAGTGCATCATTTTTTCAGCGACACGAGGATCGACTGGTGTTGTAGCAGAATAATCAAGGTAAATAGGTAAATTCATGAATGTTTCCTTTTCTGCTTACGCGCCTTGTCTCTTTGGCGTATAATTTCTGAAACATCTTTAGCACGTTGATTAAGAAGTTGTTCTAAACTAATACCATTTAAGAACCTGATAATCTGTTTGCTTAAATCCGCCCACAGTTCATGAGTGAGGCAAGCACGACTATCATGACAGTTTCTTAAGCCACGACAAAGCGTGGTATCAATATTTTCATCAACGGCTGTAATGATTTGATCAAGTGCAATTTTCTTTGCAGGGCGGCTCAAACGATAACCGCCACCAGGACCACGAGTACTTACTACCAGTCCTTGCCAACGCAACTTTGCAAACAACTGTTCTAAATAAGATAAAGAGATTCCTTGTCGTCGTGAAATATCAGACAATGTGATGGATCGTTCTTCATCATGGTTAATTGCCAAATCTAACATTGCGGTGACAGCATACCGCCCTTTAGTTGTCAATTTCATAAATGACTACCTTTGTTATAATGTATTTTTAAACCACACTAAAAGTAATATGTGTATCATACTAAATTTATCAAGTATTAGCCTAAAAAAATTGGGAATGGGGTGTGTCAGAAATACTATTTTTAAAAATAGTATTTCTGATGGCATTAGTTATAGATGTCCAGATAAATTTCAGCCGAGACTTTAGCCGGGACAAAACTTTTCTGGATAACTATATGATAAAATCGTATCTTATCAAAAAGTGTGGGGAAACGTGCAACGAACCTGACAGGTTTTGGAAACCTGTCAGGTTTTTTTCCACCGAATTTAGAGAAGATACATAAAATCTAGGATATCCAGCACCAACTTATGATAAACCATTAACAAATGAAACTTAAACCTGCCCAACTTAGTCGTTACCTCAAACAACAAGGACTTTCCGCTATTTATTTATTAACCGGCGATGAACCTTTACAAATGATGGAATGTGCAGACACTCTGCGGACTTTTGCCAGGACTCAAGGTTTTACAGAACGAGTTGTTTTAACGGTAGAAACCGGGTTTGATTGGAGCAGCCTTGATCAATATGCCAATAGCCTGTCTTTATTTGCCACTAAACGTTTGCTCGAAATTCGCTTAGGCAATAAATCCCCAGGTAATGAGGGTACTAAAGCGTTGTTAGCTTATGCTAATCATTTGCCCCGTGATACCGTTTTATTAATTACCGTTGCTAAACTGGATGCCAGCAAACAAAAAACAAAATGGTTTAAAATTTTAGATCAGCAGGGTATCGTGATACAAATTTGGCCACTCAACCTGTCAGAGTTACCAGGGTGGATAAGCAAACGTATGAGTAAGCATGGTTTGCAAGCTTCCCAGGAAGCGATTAATATTATCGCGGAGCGTTCTGAAGGTCATTTACTTGCTTGCGCTCAAGAAATTGAAAAATTACATTTATTATATGGTACAGGCCATATTGATACGGCGCAAGTGCTGGAAGCGGTGGCTGATAGTGCCCGTTTTGAATTGTTTAATTGGGTGGATATCGTGCTGGCGGGTAATGTGCAACGTTGTATTCGTCAATTGCAGGGCTTACAAGCTGAAGGGGTGGAGCCGGTTTTAGTGGCTTATGCTTTAAATCGGGAAATACGCAATTTATCTCAAATAACTTATGCACTCAAAACAGGAAAACGTCAAGACCAGGTATTTAAAACTTATCGCGTATGGTCAACACGTAAAAATGCGGTTTCTAATGCCATTAAAAGACATCCACAGCCGAGCGTATGGCGAAATTTTTTGCAAGAAATGGTACAAATAGATCGTATAATCAAAGGGATGGGAAGTGGTAATCCTTGGAGTGAATTGCAGCGACTGAGTTTACAGGTGGCGGGAGTGAAGTTAATTGTGAATTGTTAAGGAATGCGGATTTAATAAAATCCGAAACTAAACCTGACAGGTTTTGAAAACCTGTCAGGTTTGACAGTTCAAGTTTTGAATTTATTAAATCCTGAATCCTAATTGGGGAATTGTAAACAAATTTATACTTCACTGCAATAAAATCTGTGAAAATGTTGAGCACCAAAGAAGAAATCCGATTTTTTGGAAAAATCGGATTTCTATACTGATTTGGGCATTTCAGAAATACTATTTTAAAAAATAGTATTTCTATACTGTTCACAATTACGCAGTGAGACAATTCATCAGTATTTTTGCTGTGTATTCGACTTATACTGTTCACGACGCATCATTTTGCGTTGTTTTTTCCAAGATTGTTCATCCAAATTTTTCGCATCATCAAGGTTAATATCCTTGAGTCTTTCCAAGGAGTTTGACTCATATTTAGCGGCTTCTTCTGCAAGCTGGTTAGCATTATCTAAGAGCACTTTCCGTGCTTCCTTTATTTTGCCCTCATCACGCAATTTAACGGCAAGCTTATTTTTTTCCACTGCCAATTGTTCTATCGCTGCGGTCATTACTGTGGCATTCGTCTTTTCTTCCACTAATTGTGGTGAATCGGTAAAGGTAGCACTCACCATGCTACTCAAGCGTTCCATCACATCAGTCTCAATATTACGGTAGATAACAGCTACCCCAGCAATCATGCGCTCTTGGTTAACCTTGGTAGGTGGGACCTCTAGTTCCACTAACACATATTTTTCCTGATTGCTATAGAGCTGATTGAGCTTGACTAATACTTGTTGATCGTGAATTTCTGCATTTCTTCCTAAAACACGAAGGGGCTGAACACCTTCTACACCAATTATAGTGACATTCACTTCCTGGGAAACGACAGAAAATAGATCGCTAAATTCATGAGCAAAAAAGCGAGCCAGATCAGTGGCATTTTCTATAAACGCATGATTACCATCACTTTTTTCCGCTAGCCGAGTCATTAAGTCTTCGTTATATCCTAATCCTAAACCCATCGTCGTCACAACAATATTTTCTTTACCCAACAAGGCACCTAATACGCCCAGATCTTCGGGCGTACTGGGACCCACATTAGCAAGCCCATCAGAAACTAAAATAATTCGATTAACCCGTTTCCTATCAAAAAATTGACGAATTTCTTTAGCCCCTTTTTCTACACCATCAAAAAGGGCTGTACTCCCCCCGGCGGTTAGCTTATTAATAGCCGTTTTTATCATTTCCTTATTTTGGACCAAAGTAGCCGGTAAGAGTGTTTCAGCATGATGGTTATAAGTTACCAGCGCAATAATATCGTTTTTGCGTAATCGGTCAACCGCCATCTGAGCGGCATCCTTAGCGCGGCGAATTTTTTCACCCTGCATCGAACCCGATTTATCAATGACTAACGCCACATTGATAGGTGCCACTTGTTCGGTTTCAAGGCGAATGCCAGTCAATCCTACCCGTAAATAGACGCTCTGTTTTTTATTAGCCAACATCACGGGAGTCGATAAAGCCGCATTAAGTCTTATCTGATCAGCTTGAGTTATCACTGGCATAGCATTTCCAAGGAATAGAGTCAAAGCAATGAATAATGAAATGAAATAATGCATTATAAAGGTCCCTAAATGCTTGGATTAAAGTGATTTTTTTATAAAAAGTTATCACATCAAATGTGTTAGAAATACGATTTTTTGAAAAATAGTATTTATTTTTTCTGAACAGGGCATCCTTTATATAGATGTCCAGATAAGTTCCAACCGAGACTTTAGTCGGAACAAAACTTTTCTGAATATTTATATCGGCTAAAAAGTAGTTTACACTTTTTTTGCATTCGCATGTTGAACAAACCAGGGCAAAGGAAAGTGTTAATCGGGAAATGAAGGATATTCTTAACAGAAGCCATTTCTGTTATTTTTGCAGCTTAGAAACGTGCATCAAATAATTTAGTCAACTTTAAAACCAGACCTGCCAGGTTAAAACAAAACCTGGCAGGTCAAGAGCAGCGTCCAAACTTGATTTTGACCTGGCAGGTTTTCTTCCTGCCAGGTCTGGTTTAGTTGTCTAATTTATTTCATGCACGTTCCTTAGCGCAAGCAAATAATTATGGGTAGGTTCATCAATCAAAAAAAAAGCGCTGTTGCATTAATTATGCAGCAGCGCTATTTGAACTAACATTATTTTTGCTTTCTTTTTTGAGCAGATTTATCAGGAGGGAGGTAAAGTAGAAAAAAGGTAATCAAATCAATTTCCACGCAAATCAATTATAATCCAACTTTATAGATAATAATATAAATGTGTGGGTAAAAAAATGGGTAGCGAGGGAAGGATTTGAACCTACGACCTTCGGGTTATGAGCCCGACGAGCTACCAGACTGCTCCACCTCGCATTAATATGATGAATATTATACACACTTTTTTAAACTTTGCAAGCTTTTTTTTCATTTTTTTTCATTTTTTTTCATTTTTTTTTTCATTGCCTTATAAATAGGGTGCTCAGAGCAAAAAAAAATTAATTATGCATGTTATAAATACTATTTTTGAAAAATAGTATTTATTTATTTTTGAAAACCTATATATTTTTTTGAAAAAATCACCTTAATAATTAATGATTAATAGCAATAAAATTTGGAACACTTTTTGCGTGACGAGTTTCCTTCTAACTGGGTTCCCCATTTTGTTTGTGGCTTGAGCCTCGCTTGAAAATTTTGAACCGCTCATTATGGCATTTTGAACCGAAATCTGCGGCGGGTATTTTTTGAAAAAAACTTTAAATAACAAGAGGTTCAATATTTCAACAATATCTATTCCGATCTCTATTGGATGAGTACAACGGATTAAAGAAACAAACGAATTTTTTTAAGGAACGTGCATGAAATAAGTTCGACAACTAAACCTGACAGGTTTTGGAAACCTGTCAGGTTTGATTCAACATACCTGGAAATTATTTCATGCACATTCCTAAGTTCTCGATTTGTTATTATATTGCTATTATTCAATTTTTTGTCGTTCTGATAACTGATAATTGACAACTGATAACTGAAAATGCGTAAAATATTAATGATAGGGGCAACTTCAGCCATTGCCCAAGCCACTGCTAAATTATTTGCCCAACAACATCATGCCCTATTTTTAGTTGGGCGCGATGCTGACAAACTCGAAGCGATTGCCGCTGACTTAAAAGTACGGGGCGCACATCAGGTTGACTACACAACTCTTGATTTGAACGAATTTGATAAACATTCGGCTATGCTTGAACAAGCTTATACCTGTTTAGAAGGATTAGATACCGTCTTAATTGCTCATGGCATCCTGGATGATCAAAAAGCGGGGGAGCAAGATTATGCTAAAGCGGAGCAAGCTTTACGCACCAATTTCTTAAGCGTTGTATCGCTCCTGACACCTATCGCAAACCGCCTCGAAAAACAACATTATGGCTGTATTGCTGTGATTTCTTCCGTTGCTGGTGATCGGGGGCGACAAAGCAACTATATTTATGGTACCGCCAAAGGGGCACTCACTCTTTTTTTGCAGGGCTTGAGAAATCGCTTACATCCTGCCAATGTGTGTGTGTTGACAATTAAACCCGGCTTTGTTGATACCCCGATGACAGCCAGTTTAAAAAAAGGCGCATTATGGGCAGAATCAGAAACCATTGCGCGGGGTATTTATCGTGCGATTGAAAAACGTAAAAATAGTGTGTATTTACCCTGGTTTTGGTGGATCATTATGATGGTGATTCGACATATACCCGAACCAATTTTTAAGCGTATGAAATTGTAGATTCACGTCAGAAATTGTGAATTGTTTCACTGCGTAACCGTTAGGTTCATTGTGAATAAAAAGAAATCCGATTTTTTCAAAAAATCGGATTTCTAAGGAACGTGCATAAAATAACTTCGACAACTAAACCTGACAGGTTTTGGAAACCTGTCAGGTTTGATGCGACATTGTGGAAGTTATTTTGTGCATGTTCCTAACTACATTAGCTAAAACTCATCATAATAACCAGGAATACGTTGTTCCAGAAATGAATTCGCTTTTTTGCCGACTGTTCCTAAACCTTTCAAGTGAAATTGCAGAAAAAAGCCATTCAAATAACCGTAACCGTCAATACTATTCAAATAACGTCGCGTAATTGCTCGCACTGCCCAACAGCAACTCTGGTATTCCAAGCCAGTAAACGATTCTAAAGTTTTTTCGTCCGGTAGCGAGTAATTCCAACGTCCCATGATACTCCAACGTCGCCCTAATGACCAATGGAAGGAAATATCCGTTTGTTCTAAAATTTGCTCACGCAAACGATAAGATAAGTTTAAAATTTTC
>Ga0233404_10000229_pt1 | contig 15312 bp, 11 predicted proteins | sample Na_oxic_2_MG_FD_179861 | JGI IMG/M metagenome (GOLD analysis project Ga0233404, IMG submission 179861) | Seawater microbial communities from Saanich Inlet, British Columbia, Canada - Na_oxic_2_MG | ecosystem: Environmental > Aquatic > Marine > Inlet | place: Canada: British Columbia | collected...
ACGTGGAGGTTTAAATGTCGTTCATTTCTTAAGGGGGGTTAAATTCGTTCATTTCTTAATTCGTTGTACTAAACTTTTGGCGAAGGTATTATTATGAGGAATTTATTATCTGACAAAACGATAATCGAAGATAATTGTTTGGTGTAATTAGTTATTGTTGCATAAATTTACCTTTTAAAATAAATGCTATATGAATGGCTCAGCCATTGCGGTAGGTAATCAGAAAAAATTTTTACAATAACTACAAGGATTGTATATAAGAAGGGATTTATTATGAGGGATTTATTATCTGACAAAACTATAATCGAAGATAATTGTTTGGTGTAATTAGTTATTTTTGCATAAATTTACCTTTTAAAATAAATATTATATGAATGGCTCAGCCATTGGTATACAATGAAACATTCAGTGGTTGATAATGCAACATCATTAATTGATTTTCTGATAATGTTTCTAAAGCATAAGTATGTCCCTCGGTGTCACTAAATTCCACTTCAAAAACATCTGGTTCATATCGTTCGACTATTGTTCCTACTTGTCCACGAGATAAACTAGATTTTGGCAAATCTTCCAACAATGCGACGACATCAAGTAACTTCATAAATTTTTCGCTCCTATTTGTGAATAACAAGTTAAGTTAAATAACATAGCAGGTGACTACGGAAAATCTTCGGTTGCTCGTATAATCCAAGCACTTCTTATCATTGCTCGTTTGTTATAATGAATCATTTCAAAATCAACCACATATTTTTGACCATAAGGGTTGCGTTGAGTAAGAATAGCCGGTTTAACATGAGCAGCCTCCAATAGAGCATTATGTAGTATTTCAACATTGTCTAAATCTATATCAAGCGCGGATTTGAATACTCGTGCCTTATGTTGCCCTTCGATATGATCGGAATTAAGACAATAATCAGTTAATTTGCGAATATCTATAAAAGCACGTTCCGAATTGGGAAGTTGCATATTTATATTTTTAGAAATGTATTGTACTTAAAAAATAATGGGTTAACGACTGGGTAAGTATTTCTGAACGGGGAAAAGAGGGGAATTAAAAGGGGGAGGAAGTTGTATCCACCCGGTTTAGCACAAGGTGGATACTTGGTATTACAGAATTACTACGCTTGTTCTTGCTATTTTTAAAGACGCTTTAAATTATCTTTTTCGGATGTAAGCATCTTCTACAATTTGGTGGGCAATCGCATACTGTTTTAATGCTTGGGCAGATTCGCGTGAATAACGTTTACCAATAGAAACCAACCATTGGCTTTCTATTTTAAATTTGTCGGCTCCCAATTCTGGGTGCTCCTTATTTAGTCGAGCAACTAAATCTTTAGCATATTCTTCAAAGCCGCTATTAGAAGTGTAAACCACGGTCACATAAGAACCTTCTTTCAGTGTTCCCAAAAATTCTGGTAATGTTTTTTGCAATTCTTGCGTGGATAAATTGGTTATCCCGGTATTCTTCAACATGAAAGGTTTTTGGAAATTCCAATTTTCTTTAGCTTTTTATTTCAATTTATCTGCTGATTCTTTGGTATAGAACTGCCCTAAGTGAACAACCCAAAATTCACCATCTAAAAATTTTCCAGCACCTAATGTTGGATACAATTTCTGTAGTCTTTCTACTTCTGTTTTAGCTAAATCTTTCTTACCACGACCATACGATTTTACAACAACGACAAATCTACCTTCCTTTAGTGTGGAAACAAAGTCTTCTGTGGAAGCGAAATCTTCCCTATTATTCTTTGCAATTTCTTCCGTTGTGAAAGGTTTAGGTAAATCAGAGGCCGGTTCTTTAAATATAATCGGTGGTTTAGTAGGCAGTCTTTCACCCCACCAAGAATAAGAAAACCATAGTGCTAAAATAAATCCCAAAATCACCAAGATGCGTTTATAGTGGTTAAAAACAACGTGTTTAAAGCCAAAAAGTAGTTGTTTCAAATTGAGACGTTGCCGCCATTGCGGCATGTTGGCTAATTGCGTTTGGGCTTCGGCATGGTTAGGCTCAAGTTCCAAAATGCGTTGATACAGTTTGCGTTGGGCTTTGTTACTTTTACTGGATTGTGCTAAAGCCAATAAAGCTGAAATCAGCCGCTGACGCGCCGGTGAATATTCATGATGTTTATTTAAAATTTTAATGACTTCTGTAAATTGTTTTCGCTCAACTAAAATATCGGCTAAGAGTAAATTAGCCCCCAGATGATCTGATTTGGATTTAATGACTAGGCGTAAAGTGTCCTCCGCTTCTTTGATATGATGATCCTGATAAAGTTGACAAGCCGTTTGATAGAGAGAATCGGCTGCTGGATTAATTCGATCTAATTCCTCTTGGGTTTTAGCGGGGTGTTTGGATTTTGCGATCCAAAAACGTATCAGTTCAACCCGAAAACGATATCCTGAAACTGTCGTCAATTCGATTAAATCCCAATTTTGTAATAAGTGCAAAGCATTTTGTAAATCACGAATCTGCACATGCACACCGCTTTGACGCAATAATGCTTCTAAGTCCGCTTCAGTTTTGACGACTGACTTGGTTTGCGCCAAAGCTGAAACAATAACTCGTTCCGTCGGTGGCAAACCATCCCATAACCATTCCAAACTATTACGACTGGCATTCAATACCCTAATAAAAGCCGTATCGACATCGGTTAGGGTTGCCGTTGGTAATTGAGTTGGGTGTTGATCGTAAATATCGTCCCAAACACTAGAACAAAAACGTTGCGTTAAATGTGGATGTCCATGTGTCCAGTACCGAATTTTGTCGATAGCCTCGTTGCTCCAACTCAGCGTTTGATTGGTTTCCGAAAGGCGTACCAATTGAGTAGTTTCTTGATCGTCAAGTAACGAAACTTGTTGGCTCGGTATTCCTTTGAAGAGAGACAACACAATAGTATTGAGTTCTTCAATTTTGCGTCCAATGGTAAAGACAAATTTGCAGCGTTGCGGATTAATGGCTAATAAGTCGCGCAAGTACGGAAAAAAATTTTTCCTCATGTTGTTTGGTTCATCAAGAACATCAAATTCATCAAATAATAACACCAAAATTTGTGCAGATGGTTGCTTGAGAACTTGTGAGAGCCATTGATGAAATGTCGCTTTTGGATCATGCTCAAAGTGAGGGGGATCAATCGACAAAACTTGACTGATTTGCCTGGCTAATCCTTGTAATACCTGCTCCAAAGATTCTTGGGCTTTATCAATTAGATTAAAAGCCACCGGACAATAGCGATTATCCTCAAGTAAATCAACTTCCAATGCTTGCAGGATGGAGGTTTTACCCATACGCCGTTGTCCATAAAGCACAATGGCATTATCTTGAGGATGACGCAAGACACGTAATACCGCTTGCAAAATATCGGTTCGCCCAATAAAAGCGGTACTTTTACCAACGGGATTACCGGTAATATAAGGATTTTCAGGAAACATTTTTATTTAGTCTTGAAAAATTTCGTATAGTTAATATAGGTGGATACGCTAACGCTTTAGGAGCCCTACACGAAATGAAACTTGGGCATGAATTTATTAAAACAATTTCAAAGCTAAAAGCTCAAGATTTGTATGGTATTTGTAGGGTATTTGTAGGGTGGATAAAGCGGAGCGTATCCACCAAAACACCCGACACGAAATAAAACCAAGTTTCTTCAAACCTGGTTCTCATAATTTATTAAAACGATTAAACACGCTTTATTCAGCAATAACCTCTGAAAAAATACGCGGGCAAATTTGCCATTCACCATTTTCTTGATTTTGTATCACCAAACCTTGTTGGGCTAAGTCCTCTAATTCACTATTAAAACGAGCCACTTCCCCACGTTTTTGAGCCACCAACCGAAAAGCCTGTGCAGTATTTGGAAACCAAGATTGCCGGAGATTATCCAATAAATTTTTGATTCGCTTGGAAAAAATTTGTTTAGCTATTTCAAGCGGTTCTTTTTCTTGATTTTCATAAGCCTCTTGTAAACTGCTGATCGCAATGCCTAACAGATACGGATGTCCACCGGTACTCTCTTTAATAAAGCGACACTCATCTGTAGTTAAATCACGTTCATTCTGAACCAATAATTTATCAATTTCTGGCTCTGGTAATGGCCCTAAAATAATGGATTCCATAAAATTAAAATAGGGTGAAGCATTGGAAATTAAGGATTTTAATTCTTGATGAAATCGGAATATCGGAATATTTCCCGTAACAATTACAACTAGTGAACTATTACTAGAAGCCGTTGCCAAGTTACGCAAACCACCAAGAAATTTTGAAGTCGTCAAAGGACGATGATGCAATAATAACTCAAACCGTTCTAGCATCAACACCAAGCGCCAATTATTTTGTTCTAATTTAACAATAAGTTGCTCAAGATCAGACTTATCGAAATCACTATCTTGACAAGCTTTGTAGGCGTTTGACAGAGTAGAATCTATTTTTTCTATTGGTTTTAAAGCCTCTTCCCAAAACTGGGCAAAGCTATATTGTTCATCCAATGTGGAAATATCCATCAAAGAAAAAATTAATCGTTCCGCCTTATCACCATAAAGTTTTGTTTGGTGTTCTGCATCACGCAGGTGAGCCAATATTGCAGTTCTTTCCCTCTCAAACGAACCAATGATCGCCGTAGATTGCCCGGTGATAATTCGTCTCACCAAAAAGCGTAATTCTTTGTCGCGCCCACGCAGTTGTGGTTCTGGAATGGCACCACCATAAAAGGTTTGGTTGGGAGTATGCAAAGCACGGTAGAAACCCAATACGATAAATGCCCCGGTCAAACCGGCTAATAGTGGTAGCCAATAATGATAAATCATGTCGATTGACATTTGTTGTCCTCTCAATTTTTGAAAGCATTAAATTTGACAATGGTACCATAAAAAAATACGATCAACAAAACGTAAGATTCTATTTTCCATAATAATTCAAATTCAATTGTTTTTGGTTCTTTATAAGGAATGTAAAATAAAGCGACACAAGTTGCAAATAATAAAAATGGAAAGATAATGAATAAAGATAAATCAACGCACAACCAAAAGGTGCTCTTTTTCCATTTATCAAGAACATTGTTTGATAACAGATAATCCAAAGTTATTGACGCAACCACAGCCATTGCAAAGAACATTAACGTTCCATCTTTGAGAACTTTTTCAAATGAAAAATACTGTGTTGTCAAATAACTATCTAGCCACACTAATCCAATTGGAAATAGTAGCCCAAAAAATACTGTAAATACAAGCCATGTAAGGCTTTTTCCTAATGGGATAGCTATTTTTTTATATAGCCAATTTTTGGTCCGTTCAAAAAGTTCAGTTGTTTTTTCAACTTCACCCGGTTTATCATCCATATAGTTTTCTTACCTTTGATAGATTGAAATACCGTAAAACACCCAAAGCTTTGGACTCCAAAAGCACTAATCCAAAGCTAGTTTTATCTTGAAAAAAAATTGCAAAATAGGTTAAGAGTTATTTCCTATTCTGATTCCAATTAAAGTAATTTTTGGATGATGCCAATTTATATCCCAAAAAACCACCTAACATTGCACAACAAAATTTAACCATATCAATTGAGAAGGAACTTCCTCCTGAGGATAGAGACAAAACCCCAAAGTCCTCATTAGTCAGTATGTATCCTAACCCTTCCCCAACAACTACCCCCATAAACATAAAAATGAGAAATCTTGGTGTGAATAATTTTGCCAGTATGTCATCATCTTCAGTAGCCTCACTGACTTGAGGTGATTGTTGCTCACGCACCTCATACAATTTATTTTTGATAACAAAATCTAACAAAATCTGAGGATAGATTTGCCACCCGCCTAAAATGCGCTCATTTTTTACGATAAAGCCATATTTTTGTAGTTCATTGATTTCATAAGGTTTTGCGTTTATCTCCGCAATCCGTTTTTCGATATCAACCCCGGCTTTTTGTAATTCATTAATATAAATAGTTGAGGTTAATAACGTGTGTGGTTGGTCCTTTAGATGAGCTAAGACGATAGAAATAAAAGTCTCTTGGGTATTTTGCAAAGTCAATTGCCAAATATTCTTCAAAGTATCTTCAACTTTATTATAGAATTCCGATCCGGCACGTTGTTGTCTTTTAACCGAATCTTCTTCTGGGCTTTCATAGAAGTACCACAAGACAGAGGCGGCAACTTGAAGCAAATACGGATGGCCCCCGGCAATCTCTTTGATAAAGCGAAGATCATCATCACTAAAATGTGTTCCCTCTTGAACAAGTAATTTATCTATCTCAGCATTTGGCAAAGGGCCTAAAATAATTTCCTCCAGAAAATTAAAGTAAGGCGAAGCCGCACGACTGTAGTGTTGAGTTTCTTTTTCAAGTTGGCTTAGACGGATATTTGTTGTCACGACTAAAGCCAATGCCTTATATCGTGAGGCTAATGTACGCAAACCACCAAAAAATTCTACATCGTTCAAAATGGGATGATGCAATAACACATCAAAGCCATCAATCATTAAAACTAATCGCCAATTGGCGAGTTTCATTTGCGCCAAGAGTTTCTCAAGAACATAAGTACCAAATTTATTGTCTTCACAGATTTGATAAGCCTTAAGAAGTGATGGCGGAGTTGTATCGGGGCTCAGATAATCTTGAAGCGGTTTTAAGGCATGATCCCAAAATTGGGTTTTATCTTTGCGAGGGCCATATATGGAAATATCCAAATAAGAAAAAATCAATCGTTCGGTTTCATCGTTATAAAGCGTGGCTTGTGTTTCCGGCGCACGAAGATATTCCAGCATTGAAGTTTTACCACTACGCGGCGAACCCATAATTGCACTAGATTGTCCGGTAGCAATGCGTCCGGCAAGATTAAATAATTCTTGCTCTCTACCTATCAGTTGATTCGCTACGGGAATACCGTATATGAAGGGATTATTATGTGGCATATCGGTTAATTTATAAATTAATATTTTATTAAAAGTGGACATTTAGGCTTAGTAGCATTTTGGCATAATTGCAAAAAAAATCCAACCCTTTGAATTCCCAAAAAAAATATAAATTAGCAATTACGTTATTAATAATTATGCCACCAAATTTAGCTCAAGATTTGTAGGGTGGATAAAGAAATAATTAGGGCAACCATAAAGGATTGCCCCATTGTCCCACAATGATTTGTAGGGGTAATCCTTTGTGGTTACCCTTACGTTTCCTATGTTGTTTCATGCACGTTCCTTAAAACGGTTACCCCCTTTATTCAGCAATAACCTCTGAAAAAATACGCGGGCAAACCTGCCACCATTTTCTTGGTTTTGTATCACCAAACCGGCATAGTCAAAAATAAATTTCTGTTCTTGTTGGAGTCTTTCGATAAAGCCGATTTTAGTATAACCAGCTAATTGGCTTTGCCCAGAGACAGTTTTCGATTTCTATAAAAGCATCAATGCTAACATGAACAAAATTTCTCGTTTAAATTCTTCTTGAGTCTGTTTTAGCGACAACCGGATATTTTCTTTAATGGAGAAATCAATTCTGTTTTGACTAGGATTTAACGATTTTCCATTTTTTAAAACTTTCAGAAGCAGTGGTACTATCACTGAACTGGAAAAGGGAAGAATAAAGAGAGTGTTGTATCTACCCGGTTTAGTACAAGATAGATACTTGATATTGCAGGATAAGATGGAATAATAGATTTCATCTTGCTTTACCAATCACACGCTTGTTTAATCTATCCAACCTATTTCTTTAATTAGCTTTTCTATTTGTGGAAGATATCGCTCTTGATAAAATTGGAAGATTGCTATTCCTTCCGAAGTAGCACTCAGAAAGAATAAGAAAAGTGATTGCTTCTTTCCCAAAAGAAAAACACTTATTTTCGTTGTGTTAAATAGAAAAGTTGCCGTTTTAAAGCCTTCAGCTTTTGCTGCTTTCATTCTTTGTATCAAAGTTGACAATGGTTGTATTTGGATAGCAAAAGCACCTATATCAACCGTTCTTCCATTATTGGTTTGGGAATCACTTCTTAATAGGATTGGAACGGGAGAATTATGTGTGCTTGCTACGAAAATTCCATCTACTCCATTTTCCTCCTGAACAATTGCATTAAACAAAGTTGCAAGTTCTTCTTTAGCACTCATTTTATCTTTTTTTCCTTTAATTGTTTGAAGAATACGTTTAGCTTCCCCATTTTTAGGATCAATTTCCAACACCCGTTCATAAAGTTGGCGTTGTTCTCTTTTATCATCACTTAATTTTGCCAAACTCAACAACACTTCAACTAAAAGATTACGAGCCGCAACCGGATTATAATCATACAATTGCTCTAATATTTCACGCGCCTCATTATCTCGTCGCTGTTTGATTAAAATATCTGCTAATTGTAGGTGGGCTTTGACATGATGAGGATTGATACTGATAACTTGACGAAATGACCCAATAGCTGCATCAAAACGGCGGCTTTTATAAAAGTTTTCAGCCACTTTATATAATTCATCTGCTTCTGGATCAAGAGCATCTAATTTTCCTTGCATTTGTTCAAGTGGTTTATTTTCTGCAATCCATTGGCGTAATAATTCCACCCGAAAACGATAACCGGCTTCTGTTGGTTCAATCAAGTCCCAATTTTGTAAGATTTGTGGCGCATTTTTTAACTCTTGAATGACGATCCGTACACCACTATCATGCAATAATTGTTTGAGTTGTTTTTCACTTCTAGGTTCGGCACCTGCACTTGCTAATGCCGCAGCTACCAACTGTTCGGCGGGACCTAAACCTGCCCACAACCATTCAAAAGAAAATTCACTTTTTTCCAAAGTATCAGGAATCGCCTTATCTACATGTTCTAAAGCGATTTCTGGTGCTTGAACCGGTTTATTCTCATAAGCGGAATTCCAAACCGTATGGCATAAGCATTGCGTTATAAAAGGGTGCCCATTGGTTTGTTGCCAAACGTGCTTTACTGCTTCTTTTGACCAACGAAGACTATTATTTGCTTTCGCCAAATGAATGAGTTTAACAGTATCCTCATATTTAAACAGAGAAATCCGTTTGCCAGAAATGCTTTTAGAGAGATAGCCAGCAATATCATTTAAGTCTGTGGCATTGCGTCCGACTGCAAGGACAAAATTGATTCGTTTCTTGTCAAGATTTTCTAACAGATCACGTAAATAAATGAAAAATTTAGTAGTTTGTTGTTGATTAGATGCCATCGCATCAAATTCATCAAGTAACATAACTAACTTTTTTTCTGGGGAAATCTTAGCCAACCAGGTTTGAAAATTCTGTTCAGGAGGAGAGGCTAAGTTTGAATTAACATTTGGTAAGCGTTCACTGATTTTATTGGCAAGCGTTTGTAATACTTGCCCCAAAGATTGCTTCGCATGATCTTGTAAATCAAAGAAAACTGGCAAACAATCACCTTCTTTGGGTAATCTCGCTTCTAATTCTCGCAATACCGATGTTTTACCAATACGCCGCTGTCCAAACAAGATAATGGCATTTTGGTTATCGTGGCGCACAACGTTCAGCACTTCTCTTAAAACGTCATCACGTCCCACAAACGCCGGACTATTGCCAACAGAATTGCCAATGACATAAGGATTTTTAGGTTGTTCCATTATTTTGTTTTTGTTGACAGAGTTCTTGTACCGTTTTGTCTTTCACAAATTCAGCAAAACTGCTGGAGCGAATTTGCCACTTGTCGTTTTCTTGTCTAATAAAACCTTGTTTTTTCAGTTCCTTAATTTCTCGTTTAAAACTAGAAATATCAAGCTCTTGTGCTACAGAAATGAATGTTTCACATAGTTTGGGAGACCAAAATTTAAAAATGTTCGTCAGCATTTCAAAAGCCTTATCAAAGAAAATAATCCTAGTGGTTTCAAGCGGATTTTCTTCCTTCTCTCTATAAGCTTGTATCAAAATAACAGTAACTACTTGTAGTAAATAGGGATGATTGCCAGAAACATCTTTGAGGAAATACTTGTCGTCATCGGTGAAAGAATATCCACTATTGTTATCCAATAACTCATCTATTTCTTTATCCGAGATTGCACCTAAAGTTACCGCCCCCGCTTCTAAGAAATTAAGATAAGGCGAGCCCTTAGGATTTAGCTCTTTTGTATCCTCATAAAACTGCCATAATGGCTCATTAGTTGTGATAACCAAACTCAAAGAACTTGGATGTTGTGACGAAGCCACTGACCGTAAACCGCCCAAAAATTTTTCATTATTTAATAAAGGGCGATCCAGTAACGTTTCAAACCGATCAAGCAATAAAACCAACCGCCACTCGTCTGGTTTCCTATGGTTAATAAGTTTGTCAAGGTAATGATTATTAAAGTCATTTTCTTCACAGGCTTTGTAAGCCTTAAATAATAATGGCGATTCAGTGTCACTGGCAAATTTTTCTCGAATTGGCTCCAAAGCGTATTCCCAAAATTGCGCTTGACGACATTCTTTTTCCAGTGCTGAAATATCCAAGGTGGAAAAAATAAATCGATCCGCATCATCACCATACAGTTCTGGATTACGTAGCGCATCCAAGATTGCCGTCCGTTCATTGCCAAACGCACCGATAATCGCGCCTGATTGTCCCGTTAGAATTTGTTGGGCAAGGTAGCGGATTTCTTTGTCGCGTCCTCTGATAGAAAATGGTACAGCAACCAGCTCTCTAGTTAGGAGTTTTTTAAAAATCAACAAAATGAGAACACCACTCAAAACTCCGAATAAAGGTAGAAAGAAATAATAGATTATATGAATACTCATTTGAGCCTTCCTTTAGTTATTGCGAAAAAATATTTGTATTTTCTGAAATATTGAAAGATGAACTAAAGATGCTTTGTAAACTATTTTTTGATGAGTGCTAAAAATATTAAATTTAATTGAAATCGTATAAAGACATGAAATAATGAGAACAACTATTTGAGCATTTATTATATGCTCAATATCAATTTTTGGTTCATCAATTTCTTTTCCATAAAAAATAGGAAATAGAAAGGCACAAAAAAGAAAAATAACAATTGGAATAAAGTAAAATAGAAACTTCAAAGTTGCATTCATATTGGAAGTTCCTCCCGACTGATAATAATCTATCATTACAGAGGATACAATAGTTAACGAAAAAAATAGCAAAATGCCATCCATAATGATATTGTCATACAAAACAATGTCTTGGGGTTTAAAATAATCAAATGCTAAAACCGCAATAATTTGAAGAAGTAAACCAAAAAATAACGTGAAAATAAGCCAAAAAAGACAGTTCCATAATACGGAAATTTTATTTTTCCATTTCATTATTGAGTAGTTCATCGTTTCAACCAGCCCTTTAATTTAGTAAGGAAACAATGTTAATGGCAATTATGATTTTACAAATTGTCTAAAGCACAATTATTTATCAGTTAATCGCATGTAAAAAATTTCAATTCTACAATACCTTAGCCAATGGTATAAGTCTTATATGGGTTTTGTACCAAGCCACTTTTAGGCTTGACGGCATTCTGACACAATTGCCAAAAAAATCCAACCCTTTTGAATTTCCAAAAGGTGTTATTAATTAGCAATTACATTATTAATTATTTGCCACCAAATTTGAAAACACACTCGGATTTGCCATTGCTCGTTTATTTATTTTACCAAGCCCGGTTTATCTAATTCTTTGAGTTCTTCAGTAAAGCCAGCTATATCATGCCCTTGGGCTACCGAGATAAATGCCTCACGTAATTTCGGGTACCAAAACGGTAAAATATTAGTTAGCATGTTTTCTTATCAGCAAATATAGCCGGGAGCATTCCGTATTGAAGGGCAATAACTATAGACGAAAAGAATAAATAATTTGTTGAAAAACCTCCGAGGTTTTGGAAACCTCGGAGGTTTGATTGCAAACAATCAAATCCTTTTTAAAAAGCAATCCTTGTAGTTATTGTTGCTTTGGGTTAACGCAAACCTTTTTTATCATGTTCAATACGTGCCATAATATTTAATGTTAAGAGACACTGAGCATTAAATTGTGAATTGTAAATTGTGAATTAATTATCAATAAACATTACAACTTATATAGGAGTTCTTTGCCTCAGCGAAGGACATTCTTACTTTCAAATCAAGAGAAATTTGCAAATGTTTTCCTTTTCAAAAGTTATTTTGTACGCTATGAGTATTTATAAATCATGGCACCAATCGAAAAACCGTCATTTATCACTATGGTTTATCTTGCTATTCAGTCCCCAAATAGCGGCTGCGAATACCTTATCTTTGGTTGAGGCGTTAGTAGATGGGGTTGGCGGTATTGAGGGGTTGGGGGGAGCCAGTGCGGTTGCAATTAGTGCCGATGAACAACATCTTTATGCCACCGGCTTTAGTGATAATGCCATAGTCGTGTTTAGCCGTAATAGTGACACCGGGGCATTGTCCTTTATACAGGTTATGAAAAATAGTGATATTGGTAATAATGGTTTACAGGGAGCCAATGCTGTCGCTATTAGCCCCGATGATAAACATGTTTATGTTGCTGGTGTTTTAGATAATGCCGTGGTTGTTTTTACCCGTGATCCGGCTACTGGTATTTTAACTCTGGTGGAAATTCAACAAGATGGGGTTAATAATGTCGATGGTTTAGGCGGTGCGAGTGCTATCGCCATAAGTCCAGATAATTTGCGCGTCTATGTGGTTGGAACTCAAGATAACGCCGTGTCCGTGTTTGGGCGTGATGTTAACACTGGAGGCTTAACTTTTTTGCAAAAACAACAAAATGGGGTTAACGATGTTAGTGGTTTGGGCGGAGCAACTGCGGTTGTCGTCAGTAATGACAATTTATTTATCTATGTCGCCGCGAATGGTGATAGTGCTATTGCCGTCTTTGCTCGTAATCCGCAAAAAGGTGAAATAGCATTTGAGCAGGTAATTCAAGGAGTTAGTGGTCTAAATGGTGCTTATGATTTAAGCATAAGTCCGGATAGTAAACATGTTTATGTCGTTAGCAATAATGATAATGCCATAGCTGCATTTAGTCGTGATGCCACTTCTGGAAATCTCACTTATTTGCAAGCTTATAAAGATGGTGATGCCGGCATTGATGGTTTAAGCGGGGCTCGAAGTCTCACTCTTAGTCCTTCTGGTAGTCACATCTATGCCACCGGGGTAAATGACAATGCTATTGCCATATTTAGCCGCGATGCCGCTTCAGGGCAACTCAATTTTGAACAGGCTTTGCAAAATAATACCAATAACATTAGTACCCTTGAAGGGGTTACTGCTATTACCACTAGTGGTGCTTATGTTTATACCGCTGCCTTATTTAGTAATGCGATAACGGTATTCAGTACCATTTCGGCGGATTTGCAAGTTACTATGATGGCTCCTCAGTCGATAGGTAAAGGAAGTCCTCTCACTTACGCAATTACGGTTACCAATAATGGCCCAAGTCAAGCCACTGGTATCACTTTAACTGATGTTTTGCCAACCGGCACCGTATATTCCGCCGCTGAGCCGAGCCAAGGTTCTTGTAGCCATGATACCGATAATAATCAAGTAACTTGTGAGTTGGAAACTCTCGTAAGTGGCGCGACTGCTACCGTTACCCTTACTGTAACAGCCCCTTCCGTTATTACTGATGCTACTACTTTGACTAACAAAGTCGCCGTGGCAAGTGGTCAAATAGATGCTGATACTTCCAACAATAGCGTTTCCACAATAACTCAACTAGTTGAATCAGTTCCTACTGCCGATTTAAAAGTAGAAATCAAAACTAATTTGGAAACCGTGAGTGCTGGGGCAGAATTTGTTTATACCGTTACCGTCACCAATCAAGGGCCAGATCCGGCTTCCAACGTGGTATTAACCAATACCCTACCTAACACTGTGGCCTTTAAAAGCGAAGGTAGTGATGCGCGTTGTACTAACAATGCTGGGACGCTTACTTGTCAATTAGGTGAACTTAATGCTAATAGTCCTACTGATATTACCCTTAATGTCACAGCTTCCGATACGATTGGCCCAATTACCTTTTCAAGCACTGTAACCGGCAATGAATCTGATCCTACCGCCAATGATAATACTGCCAGTAAAGATAATATTATCGGGGAACTCCAAGTCGATTTAACCTTAGAGCTAGTTGATGAAGATGCTAATATTTCCACAACCGTGGGTAATGATATAACAATAAATCTCAAAGCTACCAATAGCAGTGCCGCCATTGCAACCGGAGTCAAATTGACCGGTACCCTAGCAACCCAATTGAGTTATGTCTCAAATACTGCCAATTGTGTCCATGCTCAATCAAGGATAACTTGTGACATTGGCAATTTAAACCCTAACCAGTCCAACCAAATCGGTATTACTGTGAGAGCAGTCCAAACTGGTACCGATGTTTCAAGCAACTTCACTATTATTATTGATGACGGTACTGATACTAATGATGGTAATAACTTAAAAATATTTACCGTAAAAGCTATCACCGGTAACGTCGCCGATTTTGTGATAACCGCAGATGACGGTGGCAAATCAGTATTAGTTGGCAATCCAGTTACTTATACGGTTAGCGTAACTAATAATGGGCCGGTTGAAGCCGGGGCAACCCTCAATATTGGGTTAAGCGGCGAAAATGTAGCTATAGGTGCGATTAGTGGCGATGACTGTGGGAGTGGTACCAGTTTCAATTGTACCTTAAAGCCAATCCCGGTAGGTGAGAGTAGTGCCGTGACAATTGAGGCAACTCCAACCGTCGCCGGCAATTTAACCCTGACAGCAGAATTGACAAGTAATATATTTGACCCAACCGCACCAAATATTGCCACCGTGGAAACGACGGTTTCTAATAAAGAGACTAACCTTAATGTAACTATGGTTGCCAATCCGGATCCGGTTTTAAAGGAAAAAGAACTCACCTACACCATAACCGTAACTAACAATGGCCCAGATCAAGCCGAAGGCATCATTGTGACGCATGAATTGCCGCGTGATGTCACATTAGTTTCTGCTACAAGTAAACAGGGAAGTTGTGACGAGCAATCCGCTGAAGCCGCAAGTCAACAGAAAGTTATCTGTTCATTAGGCCTCTTGGATCTCAACGCTATTAGCGTCATCAACGTCGTGGTTACACCACTAACTACTGGCAAACGCACTAGCACGGTTTTGGTAAGTAATAATAATTTTGATTCCGATATTCTTGATAATACTGTATCGCTTGAAACCGAGGTGGGCCAATTTATCGCTGATATGAGCCTAACTGCAACTCAGACTCCAGAAACAGCAGTGGTAGAAAGTCCATTGTCTTATACCTTAACCATAACTAATCAAGGTCCGGATGATGCTACTAATATCAAGTTAATCAACACGTTACCTGAAAATGTGGTTTTTCAGTCAGCAAAGCTTGG
>Ga0233404_10000231_pt1 | contig 15302 bp, 9 predicted proteins | sample Na_oxic_2_MG_FD_179861 | JGI IMG/M metagenome (GOLD analysis project Ga0233404, IMG submission 179861) | Seawater microbial communities from Saanich Inlet, British Columbia, Canada - Na_oxic_2_MG | ecosystem: Environmental > Aquatic > Marine > Inlet | place: Canada: British Columbia | collected...
GTGCTTCCGTCAAAGTTGGGGGATGTTTTTCGTCACGATTCTTGATTTCAAACACTAATGCCCAGCAACTGTCTGTATCCGAACCCCGGGCTAACACATCCAATTCGACTGTAGTAGTCTGAGGTAATGACAAAGAATAATTCATCCAAACCGTCTGAAATTGACTGGCTCCGCAAGCTGTCAACATTGGCTCCATTGCGTCATGGCGATTAGTCAGCGGGCGCAAGCGGTTTTGAAAATTAGTTAGCGGCTTCGCTTGTTTTCGCGCTCGATTTATTTCTCGATAGATAATTAATTCCAACAAACGGCCTTTAAGTTCATTCAGGGCTCCGCGTAACGATTTCTTATCCTTCTCTAAAGCAGCCATTTTGTCATGCAGTTCTTTTTTGATATCCGGCTTCACTCGCTTAATTTCTTCTTGGTAAAGCTCGCGAAAAATCAAATCCAAAATATCGTCTGGGATTCCACTATAACGGAAATTACTAACTCCTTTGCTAATCAGATCGCCATATTCAAGCACCCGCAGTTTTTCTTCTAACTCACCATTGGAGAGTTTCCCACCAAGATGGTCGCTAATTTCAACCCGGGTGCATTCTTTATGCCGCTTTTTGGATAAAAATAACAAAATTTGTTTGGCATATTGATCGTTAACTTCTTTGATGGTGGAAAAAATATATTCTGACCAAGTACCAAATAACTCGCCCCTTCGATTCTTAATTTCGTAATCTAGGGTTCTAATAACACCCTCCACGGAATTAAAATCTCGGGATTCCCAGTCACTGCGAAGTAGACTCGCAATGTAAAAGGGATCACTCTGGGTTAATTGGTTGAGAGCGGCTGCCGCTTCATCCGTTACGTCGAGTTGATAAAAATCGGCATACCGATATACGGCTTCAAGGCCTTCAGCCGGCGTTAATTTTGAGGGAATTTCGGTACGTTTCAGTCGTCCACCCACAAATATTTCCCGCATCATTTGCACCATCCAACCCACATAACTGCCAGAAACCAACATCGGGGCAATCTTTGACTCCACCAAACCATGATAAGCACCGGGTAAACGGCGTATCAGATACTGACATTCTTTATCCCGGTAAATATATTTAGTCATATACTGGATTTCATCGATCATCACCAACACAAAGGCGTTGTGACTACCAGCTAAACTTCCCGGGGCACTGAATGCCAAATTCATGGTTTGCTCAACTTTTTCACTTGCCAAACATTTTTGGAAGGAATTAATATTCTCTAAAGTGAGTTGATCACCAATTTCTGTTGCCATCCTAATCAATCGGTCAAACTCCCAAGGGCAATTGTTTTGATCAAGGACAGTCCGAGTTTGAAACGACAAATATTGGCTGATAAAAGTGCGATAATAAACCTCGGCAAACTCTAACAACCACTGATCATAATCTTGCATTTCAAAATAGAATGGAATCACTGCACCGTTTTGATCCCATAAAATATTGAACAATCGTTGCATAATGGCCGACTTGCCACTTTTACGCCGGCCCAACAGGGCGCGAGATTTGGCTATTTCTCTGGGTATCACACTAGCCCAATTCAACAACAATTCCATTTGTTGCTCGCGCCCACAAAACAACAATGGATTTCCGATTCGTTCTTTAAGAGCGTATTTCATATTTTGTTACCTATTTTCATAAGCTAAAATCGCAAGTGCATATGATAACATATTCTCTTTGGTCATGGTATTTTTCTGGTTCCCACACGCGCCAGCGTGGGAACCAGAAAATTGGTTTTGTATGATTTGGGGGAGTATTAATAATTGTCGGAATCCGGATTTTAGGATTTTCAGGATATTATTTTTTATGATGTTAAGGAATGGACACGAAATAAGTCCCCATTTTGTTTCGTTCATTGCGCGGAGCGGATTTCCCGAAACAACTCAAAACCGGGAAATTATTTCATGAGCATTCCTAATTGTCTGAATCCGGATTTTCAGAATGTTATTTTTAGTGCTCCGCCTAACGAAGGAACCGGAATGCACAGTTTGTATGCGCGGCAGATTGCAAAGCATTTTGAACATGATTTAACGGATTGAGAGGATAGACAGGATTGTTTTTGATTAGATAATTCATCCGGTAAATTCCTTTAATCCGGTAAATCTTGTTCAAATTTATGAGATGTTTTGACATTATTTATCTGGAAAACTATAATTTGTAAGCCAAGCCGGCTAGGTTTGGTTTTGGGTATTTTTGAATTCTCATTCCTAAATTTCATAGAGGACAAAATCAACATGCTGCAATTTTTGAGGAAAACACTTTTGAATAGGTATATCTGGCTAGTGTTCTTCCCGCTATTAGTTGGCTGGTTAATGTTGGCTGACCGGCTAGAAACCAGAACCCACAAGGCTATGTATAACCAACTTAGTTCGGTTAAACAAATATGGGGCGGCAACTTGGCTCAACCGATGCCTTCGGTACGCTACAAACGCTTTGGCTCAGACGTTTCAACCTTGAGCAAGGGCGAAATTGACGCTTCGGATATTTCGGTAATACTCAAAGTGGATTATCGCAAAAAAGGTTTGGTGTATTATACCGGCTATAATGCCAAATTTATGGGAAAGTACACAATCAAAAATCCGGAAAACGAAAACATTTACTTGTCCTTCATTTTTCCCTATCCGACTAGGCAAGGTGAGGGAGTTTTGCAGAATGTGAAATTGTTGGTAAATGGTAAGGAAGATATTGAAGATACGGAATATCAATCCAATCTTGCTTTGTGGACGGGGTTATTAAACCCATCTGATACTCTCGAAATCATGGTTAAATATGATGGTAGGGGGCTTGATCAATTGAAATATGGATTTGAACCCGGCAAACAGATTAATAATTTTACTATGAAGGTTGATGTTCAAGGGGCCAAAAATCTGGATTATGCCGAATCAACTATGCCTCCAACCGAACCCTCACAAGAAACACCGCAAGGAAAAATCTTGATTTGGAAACTTGACAAAGCCCTTACTCAACTCAACATAGGTGTCATATTACCGGACAAGCTCAATGTTGAGAAACAACTATTTGTCATGGTGTACCGAGCACCGGTATTTTTCTTAATGTTTCTGGTTGCCTTGGGTGTCATTATTCGACTTTCCGGAGAAAGCCTGAATTTCATCCCAATAGTTGTTACCAGTGCAGCTTACTTCTTTTTTTATCCCCTGTTTGCGTATCTAGTTATATATGTGGGGGTTACTCCGGCCTTTATAATCTCGTTTGGTAGTATCGGCTTGTTAATACTTAATTACACCAGAATCCTTTATGGGATTAAAATGGCCCTTACAATAGTTACTGCTTATACATTTTTTCTAGGCATTACCTCTTTATCGGCTTTGTTGCCTACCTATACCGGCTTGATCCTTACCATTGAGGGACTAGTGCTAATGGGAATTGTTATGCAAGTACTATCGCGGCATAAAGATATTAAAATTGATGAATTACTGGGATTGTCCCGGCTTAGTCATACGGATTTGTCTAAGGAAATAAAACCGAAAACCGAGAAGAGTGATGATGAAACCGTGGATTTGTCTATTGAAACAAAAGGAGGACAATCATGAAACAATGGCATAACCAACATTTGCGGCATTTTTTTATAGGGTTAATTGGGCTGGTATTTCTCAGCGGTGTCCAATTGTTTGCTGAAGAAGTTGAAGAATTTTCTTTGGCAAATCTCCAATCGGGGAAAGTTGTTTTATCTTGGGAAGAGATGAAAAAACTCCTCGAAGAAATTGAGAGGCTCAAACAAGATATTGAAGTTCTGAAAAAAGCCCAAGCTCAAACTGAGAAGAAGCAAAAAGAGCCTCTCCCGGTAGAGTACTCAATTATAAAGTCCGATTTTACCGGAGAAGTTAAGGGAATGTCAGCCCAATTTAAGGCCGAATTTTCGGTGCAAATATTGAAAGATGGTTGGGTAAAAATTCCATTTTTTTCGAGTGATGTTGGAATTGAAGCAATAAGTATAAATCCCCCCACCTCAGAAAGGGCAACTGGTGAAATGCCTTTTGTCCAGACAAACGAGCCAAATGGTGAGGAACCGCACTTGGCCCAATTTGTACGCGAGCCAGAAGGTTACTTTTTACTTGCGAGTGGGCCGAAATTTTTCACTATTCAAGTGACTTTTCGGATTCCGATTCTTGTAAATGAACGGACGAGTAGCCTTTCTTTTCTGCCCCCGCGCTCGGTGATTAGTCACTTCACGCTGCGAATTCCAGAAAAAGGGATAAATGTTATTCAGAAACCTTCTCATAGTCAGCTTATTCAAGACAAAGTCACTACTATTGAGACGGTACTTAGTGAACGTGAGAGCCTTCAACTTAGCTGGAAAGTGGAAAAAGACAGTAGTATCAGTCGGAAAAGCCTTGCCGTAATTCGTTCTTTGGCATCCATTGATAAATCTGATATTTCTATCTCTAGCACCATTATACTTAAACACGTTGCTTCACTTAATGACATTACGTTTCGTATGCCTTTAAATGTGGAAATTATTGATGTCACCAGTTTAGACATTGAGCAATGGGCTACCCAAAAATCAGAAGGGGTACAAATTATCAAAATTGTTGGCTTGCCCAATCCACGTGCCCGAGTTAAAATTGATATGGCATACCGGCTCCAACTTGCACAACTGCCAGCGGAAATCACAATTCCTACCGTGGAAGTTATAGGAACTGACACGCTGAAAGGATTTATGGGGGTAGAAGTATTTGGAAATCTTGAAGTTAGTTCAAAAAATGTTAACAATGGGATACTTATTCCGACCAAGAATCTTCCTAAAATACTGCTACAAAAAGCCTCGAATCCATTACTGTATGGGTATCAATTTTACCGTAGTACATTCAAGCCATCACTCAATATCCGCAGTTATCAAGAAATTCAAACGGTGGTTGCTAATGTCGATATCGTGGATTGCGTGACTCACAGAACCCTTGAGGGGAAAAGCATTACTAGGATTACCTACTTTATACGTAATAATGACCGGCAATTTTTGACACTGACATTGCCTAAAAACTCACACTTATGGCAAGCATTCCTCAATGGCAAACCGGTAAAACCGGCTCAAAAGGATACCGGAGAAATCCTGATCCCAATGAAAAAATCAGCCTCGCAGGGAGGGGATTTACAATCATTTTCTATTGAAATTGGTTATATTACCGAGGTAAATAAACTGACTCTCAAAGGGGCCATTCTGAATAAATTACCGGCTATTGATATTCCCATCAGTTATCTTAGGTGGAGCCTATATCTACCTGAATATTATGAATATTCAAAATTTGAAGGGTTACTAAAACAGGTGAACCAATTTTCAAATAAGGCTCAGCAATCCACCAAACCTCAGATTGACATTCCAACTAAAGGACGACTTTTTCGGTTTGAAAAACACTTGATAGTTGATGGCATACCTTATGTGCGTGGGAAGTATGGCCAATTTTTAGGGGATGATATCTTTTTATCCCTTCACCCATTTAGTAGGAAGCCTAAAGTTAGGGAAAATTTAAGACATCCAAGGAGAAGGAGCAAGCGAAATGATGAAGCAAGTTATAAAATTCCTTTAATGGAAAGAGATGAAGCATCTTCTAGCCAACAACAAGTTGTTCCAAGGCGGTAAGTACTTTCGCCAAAAATTTCTGATTGTAACAGATTTTGGAGTCGCAAGAATTACGGTGGTTTCTATTCACCGATAAGGCACTTAAGGGATACCCCTACAATTTTTGGTGTAGGGGCGAACCTATGTGTTCGCCTCAAAATCCGTTACAATCAGAAAATTGTGATGATTGGTGGGCATAGAAATGCTCACCGTTAAATCATTTTTCGTGACAAGGGCTTGCACATGGAATTGCCCTAACATGCCCATTCAATTATGGAGAATTTTAGATGTCAATACTATGGCATTCGTTTCTATGCTTTAAGCGCGTGGAAACATTATTATAAACCTGATGGGGCAATTTTGGAAAAACCGGGGTATATACCTATACCTCTAAATTTGCTATTATGGAACCAGTTTCCTCGCCAAGCATGAAATGTAAATTTAATGTAAATTTACATTTACACCACCTTTCATAATACTAGGAAGTAAAAATGAAATATGACAAAAAAACGCACAACGGAATATGATAGTCCTTGGAAAAACATTACCGAATCCTTTTTTGAAGATTTTATGCGCTTCTTTTTCCCAGAAGTGCATGAACAAATTGATTGGACACGGAATTATGAATTTTTGGAGCAGGAACTTCAAAAAGTAGTCAGGGAGGCAGTCACTAAAAATCGGCGCGTGGATAAGTTAGTGAAAGTATGGCGTAAAGATGGTAAAGATGCGTTACTGTATATTCATATTGAAGTACAATCTCAGTATGATTTAGATTTTCCAGAGCGCATGTTCATTTATCATTACCGTCTTTATGATCGCTATGGAACGCGGGTAACCAGTTTAGCCGTTTTGGGCGATAACCAAGAATATTGGCGGCCCCGAAGTTATCATTATGAAACCATGGGAGCTGAATTATCGTTTTGTTTTCCCATGGTTAAATTGTTAGATTACCAAGAAAAATGGGATGAACTAGAAAAATCACGCAATCCCTTTTCTATGGTAGTCAGAGCCCACTTAAAGGCTATAGAAACTCAGAAATCACCCCAACAACGTCTGGATTGGAAAAAGACGTTACATAAAGCACTGTATGAAGAAAACTACAGTGACAAAGAAATCATGGAATTGATTGTCTTTTTGGATTGGCTATTAACTTTACCCGATGAATTAACGCGGCAATTTAACGATTTTGTCGGACAATATGAGGAGGCAAAGAAGATGGATTATGTAACCACTTGGGAAAGAAATGGAATTGAAAAAGGCATCCTGCAAAAGTCACGCGAGACTGTGACTGTACTTTTGGATACTCGTTTTAAACAAGTGCCTCAAGCACTAGTGGAAACGATTCAGGCTGTTGATGACACATTGTTGTTATCTAAGCTTTTTAAGGAAGCCATTTTAATTGAATCTTTGGAAAGTTTTGAACAACGCATTAAGGAATATGGATTAAACGATGATGATCGCAAGAAATGCCATTAGAATGTGAGATGGTCAATCTATTACTAACTACTTAGGAATACGCCTGAAATAAAATTGGCAACTAAACCTGACCGGTTTTTAAAACCGGTCAAATTTGAATCAACACGATAAAATGGTAGATAAATTATGGGATTGCCCTTACATGCCCATTTACAATTATGGAGAATTTTAGATGTCAATACTATGGCAGTTTGTATTAATCACGCTGTTAATTTTCAATTTACCAGTATTAATTTATGCGAATGACAATTTGCGTAACCGGTTTCAGCCCGATTTTCAGGGGGAAGCGCATTATAGCCGTTATAATTTCACTGATATAAAGAAACCTTATGATGGTGTGGACGGATTTGCGGAATCTAAGTTAGCATATTGGTTGGATGACAGTAAAACTATTTCCCCATATGTTTCTATTATTCCATCGTCTACTACTGAAAGCGAATTTTGGTGGCAGAAAAATGTGCAGATGGGTTTGGGATTGCAGTTTTATCCGTTCATCAAATTCGGTGTTGCTGATTCTATGGGTGATTTACGGAGTATTCGTTTCTATGCCTTGAGCGCATGGCAACATTATTACGATAAACCGGCTGGGGCAGAACCAGAAGATGAAGATATTCAAATTGGGCTGGATTATTATTATGATTCCCTCTTTGAGGAGGAATTTCGCCTAATAGTCCAAAGTACTCTGCCAAATATTCTAACTTTTTATCAAATCCAGCTGCATCTACATCTTTTAATAGCGGAACATCACTTTTAAAATTGATATCACCGGTACACAAAATATCGTACAAATCACTTGAGTTTTCTTCCCATTTTACTTTTCGGCAAGTATTGATTAGAGCAAGTAGATAAGCAAGTAGCAAAGAGTTTCCCATATAATATGCTCTGGGATTTTCCTGACATTCATAAATTTTGCTCTTGTTTTCAGTTGATTTAGGAACAAATTCTTCAGCCGCATTTTGAGCATCTTCAAGATGAGACACTCTATCGTTTCCTATACGAACTTGCTGAAAGCCTTGGTTAAACTCCGGTGGACAAGATGGTAAGTAAACGAACCTACCACAAAAAACCAAATGATTTTCTTGAATGCTGGGGTAAGCAAAGTGAATCATAATTTATTTCTCTTTGGAATAAACTGACACGCCCCAATCTTTATTCGATTGTGGATTGAAATTTAAAACCTTAGTAGTAAAAATTTTTTCTCCTTTTAAATGTGTTCCTAGTGAAAATTTTGAAAGTAATTTTCCGGTTTCTTGATGCCTAAAACTTACCCATAACTCAACTGGCTTGTTGACATCTGCTTCCCATGACACACGAATATGAGCCGGTATTTCTTTAGATTGAGATTTCCAAACACAAGAACTATCAATATATCCATTTTTCAGTTCAAACCGGTGTTCTTGTTTCGGGATACTGGCACAACCCACGACTTGTCCAGCCCACGGCGGTTGCCATATTTCATGTTTTACGCGATATGTTTTTATGATTTTATTGAAATATCGCCTAGTTTGGTGTAACCATTGAGTAAATTTTTCCAAAATGCCGTGACGTGGTAATGTTGGCATCAGTGGCAAGTGTTGTCTTTCCAACCGCGCAAGCATAGCTCCACGCAGTGCCATCGCCTCTTCAGCAATATCGGGATTGGCATCAGGTACGGATTCGCCACCCAAGATATCAAACCAATCTTTATCATCTTTGTTATACATAATATACCTTCCTTAAATTTTGAGAAACCGAGTTTCTTGAAAAAACTTGGTTTCTTTTTCCAATACCTTCGCCAAAAGTTTAGTACAACGAATTAAGAAATGAACGAATTTAAACCCCCACGTAACAACAATTTACCCATTAATTCGATTATTTCTTAATTCGTTGTACTAAATAAATAGGTTATACATTCGATTATTTCTTAATTCGTTGTACTAAATAAATAGGTTATACATGATTGGCGAACATATTGTTTTTCGTTAATTGGTTATTTGCAATTATTTTTACAATGCTCAAAGTGAGAACGCATTCTTTTTTGGCATCTATTAACAGCTTGAAGTATAGCCGCTTCTGATTTGCCAATCATTTCTCCGATTTCTTTTGGAGTCCAACCCATCACCCGCAACCACATTATTAATAAGCATAAAGATTTTTGTCCATGCTTCTTCTCGTATTCGCCATAGTTTTTATAACCCTTCATTTTCCTACAGCATTGTTTTACAAGCTTTTTAGTTTCATATATCGTTCGATGAATAATCGTAGCTATTTCTTCTATAGGACGCTTTTTATCAGATAATATGACAAGCAATGGGCAAAGTGCATCCGGATAACCCTTTTCAAATTCATCCAATGCTTTTTCCATGCACAACTGTATGCACAAATCGTTCATCATCTTTTCACCGGCTGCAATTGACGCTTCGAGATTTTCATTGAAGGCATTATCAGCATCCGATTTTTCACCATTCGCTTGTTTTCCAGAATTAATGATGACTGGCTGTCTCTGTTTTTTTCGCAAATAATCAATAGCTGTATTTTGAGCAATTTTGAAAAACCATTGTTTACACGCCTCATCACTCTGAAGATTTTTAATCTTTGCTAGTGCCTTAGCAACAGCCTCTTGCAATAAATCAACCGCATCTTGCGTAGGAATATAAAGCTTATTTTTCAGATAGTTAAGAATAACCGGGCCATACTCTTTGTATAGTTTTTCGATGTCACACATACTTTTCAATGTTCTCATTACAAGTAAAAAATCATCAATAAAAATAATTATTAATAATCATTTATTAAATTACATTATTAATTCCATAGCATTATATAATAATCACTCAAAAAAATAATATGCTTATTTTTCAACCTTTTATTAGAAATTACCGAATTTATTTGTCATAAAACCTCTTGCTCTATCGTCTTATATCTGTAACACAAGTTTGATATGTGTCTAAACATTCTGAGCATATTTAAACCGAGTGTTGCAAGAAACTTAGCGAGTAATCATGGCTATACATTTTGAAAGCCTGATTAAGTGCTAAACCATTATACCAATAATTTTTTTATTTACAAATAGGAAAATATGATAATGTTACATTTACAACGAAAACCGAGTTCCTCGCGGGACATAAATTTGGAGAAGCCGCTTAATCGGTGGCGATTCTTTCTTAATTGGCTATTCGATAGCCTTATACCGGGTGTACTGGTAGTATCTACTGTGAGAGCTAGTTCCCTAAAATCTCCGGTGTCTATTTGGCGCGGTGTTGTGTTTGTTGCGTTCATTGTCGGTATGATGACGATTGGACGTGGGGCATGGGCATTTTCTTGTTCAGATGTTACCGAAATCTCCGAAATCGAATGTGAGGCTCTAGTTGCCCTTTACGACAGCACTAATGGGGCTAATTGGAGTGTCAACACTGGTTGGAAAGACACAAATACGCCTTGTAGTTGGCATGGTGTGGCATGCATTGGTGGTGAGGTAAGTAAGATTTCCTTACCGTCTAATCAAGTTAATGGTTCCATTCCAAACTTGACACCCTTAACCGGCTTGATAGACCTTTGGTTACAAAATAACCAACTCAGTGGTATTATTCCAGTTAGTTTCAGTACACTAACAAATCTGCGGCGTTTTCATCTGCATACTAACCAACTAACTGGCCCTATTCCAGATTTAACCAGTTTAGGAAAATTGGAGGAATTTTCTCTACATACCAATCCATACCTCTGTAGAGATAACAACATCGACTATTCTAGATGGTCTCAGTTGGACAATGTTGTAATATGTGTCTGCGAACACGCCACTTACTCTCTCAAGAAACGAACCCTAACTGTTCCTTTCATTGAGATACCAGTAGTTGATTTTTTGACTGGACTACCAACGGGTGAAAAAGAATTGTGGAAGGCTAATTTAAGACAGATTTTCGGCACCACAAATCGCTTCAGACTACTTTATAAAACCGTTACTCAAATAACGGATGATTCGAATAGTTCTTGGTGTCCAGCGAATTATGCCGTTGAAACGGGTACATTGTCAATTCCTTATATCGACGTGCCAATTGGTATTGCGCTTGGTAATAAAAAGTTTGAAAATGGGGTAGACGTTTTCAAAGCAACAATGACGTGGGAACCGATAGGCAGGAGTTTTGTGGTACAAGAAATTGAACAATTGCCCCAATTATAATGACACCCTTCAGTCATTATTTTCTGATTTGAAATAAAAAAGGGGCCAGGCTAGATTTAATTTTTAATCTTGGATTTTTATACAAATTGTAATGTTTAAAAAACAATTCGACCCTGGCCCCTTTAATTAATTACAATGATGTAGAAGGAATTGCTTGGTCGGCGGCTAAAGATTGTACCAATAATTAAGCCAAAAACTTTGTCTATTGAAGCGTGAACACAACTGTAGTAGACGTTGGGAACGTTCCATGTGCCGGTAAATTACCTTAAATATTAACGGTGCGTGGGATGCACCCTACGTTTTTTATTCAAGCACCTTAGTACAACGAATTAGGGGAATGAACGGATTGATTTTTCAGCCGCAAACGGTTTGCAAACGGCTTTGTAACATTTTGAGTCAAATAACATTTTGACAAAGTTGCAAATCCTTAACTACACTTTGGAGCCCACAAATCAATCCGTTGAATTCTATAATCTGTTGTACTATCACCATACTAAGTATACTAGGATAATCCTTATGAAACAACAATTTACTCGTTTGCAAATTATCTTGCACTTAACTTTGCTGTCAATGATTTTTCCCATTGCCCAAGCCGGTGACTTTACTTCAGAAGCACGGGCTACATACAACAGCATACAAGCAATGGTTGAACCAAGTAGCGGTTTGCCCAATGACAAATTTAGTGCGGCTCTGTTTGATATTATGCCACAATTTGCTATGGTACGTCCTAAGCCATTAATTGAGCCTGACCAGCATGAAAATACAGAATCTAGTTTGAAATACGAATATTGTACAAATACTGACTGCCGATATAGCGGCAACTATGGTTTGAAATTGGAGTATAACGTACCTTCTGGAACATGGGCGAGTTATAGTCAAGACTCGCTTGGCTCTTTTGATGTTAGCAAAGCTGCCTATTTGGAACTGTATATTAAAGGTGTCCAAGGTGGGGAGCGATTTGAATTGGTTTTATGGGATAACTGTGAAGGCGGTTTTCCAGGACGACCAGAAAGTGCGGTGATTACAGCTACCCAGAATTGGGCACAACAACGCATTCCTTTAACAGACTTTAAAGCTAACGTTAATTTGTCTTCTTTATGTCGGTTAAGCGTTGGCTTCAATGATGGCATGCACACTGGTGGTGGTACGATTTATCTGGACAAGATAGCTTTTGTGGATCATGCTGGCAAGCGGATAAAGTTAGCGTTGGATGAGGAGACTAACGTTACTAACATTGGTCTTTACATTGTGAGTGTCTTAGGTGCATTGGAATTAGGCTGGGAAAATTATGTTGACGTAGTTGCCAAATTGAGTAAAACCGTGACCAGCATAGAAGCTTTCCAGAAATGGCATGGCTTTCCCCAAACTCATAATCACGTTGTATCCCTGAAGCCTTCCGATGGTGATACTTGCATTTCTACGGTTGACTTGGGTAATTTGGCTGCCAGTCTCGTTTTATTGCGGCAACGGATTCCGGAATTATCAAAGCGAGTAACTGTGCTGTTGGATGCGATGGAATGGGATTGGTTATACGATAAAGATGTAGGGCTTCCTTATGGATGTCGGTATCCGGACGGAAGCGCCTCAACTTGGCATTATGATTGGTTAGTTGCTGATTCTCGTTTAGCTCATTTCATTGGCATTGGCACCGAAAAAATGCCGGTAGCTTCGTGGAATAAGCTTAACCGTACCAAGAAATCATCACGCTGTAATGGTATGAACCTTAAACATTTCAAACCCGATTGGGATGGTGGCGGTTTGTTTATGGCATTTTTACCAGCGATTTTTTTGGACGAAGCAAATGGTGAATTAGGTGCATCGTACCGTAACTTTGTACAAGATCAAATCTGTTATGCGAAACAAATTGGCGCACCAGCTTGGGGTTGGTCAGCTACTGCCATGCCGCCGCATGGTGCGGATTACTGCGGTTATAGGTGTGTACGTGATGATGTTTTGGTACCACATGCCAGTATTTTGGCGGTTGATTATGTTGATTCTGCTGAACTCGTCAACAATCTACAGGCTCTTGAAAGTTTAGGAGCTAGAACAGCAGTAACAGATGGAGAGCAAACTTTTGATTTTGGCTTTCATGCTTCTGTGGATTGGCAGAAAAACGAAGTTGCCAGCGTGTATTTGGTTTTAGATCAAAGTATGGCTTTTCTGAGTCTGGTTAATCATGCGACTAAGGGGCGTATTCGCTCGCTTTTCTGTCAGGATAGGATTACTCAATCTGCTATTAGTAAAATACCAGATTATAAAAATAGTTGTATTCCACCGCCAAATTGCCAAGTTTATGGCGTAAATGACAAAGGACTCAACAATTCGCAGTTCATTAGCATTAATCCGAAAACATTGGAAATTAAAGCACTTGGTGAGATGCACAAAGGCCAAGATATTGAGGCTCTTGATATAAATAATACCGGAGTGCTTTACGCAGCGTCAGGTGATGATAGCGATAATCCCGGCAATCTTTACATCGTTAATACTCAAATCGGAACATTAACCAGTTTAGGCTATACCGGATTTGATGAAATCGAAGGACTCTCCTTTAAAGGTGATATCCTTTGGGCATGGGCAAAAAGCGATGGTCTTGTCTCAATCAATCTCCAAAATGGTGCTACTGGTACATTAGTTATTTCTTCCAATATCCAAATAGAAGACCTAACATGGAATAATGATGGTACCCTACTTTATGGTACTCAAAACAATAACCTTTGGGTCTATGATGGTAATACTGTAGAAAAAGCATGTTACAATTTTCCAAGAGAAGTAGAAGCAATAGAAATGCTACCCGATGGCTCATTATTACTAGGAATACACGGCAATAACAACATCTTACAATTCCAAGCCCTAAACTTAGAAACTTGTGAAATTGTATTTGGTGCTGATATTCCTACCGATTATGATGATATTGAAGGAATAGCGTATTCGGCTAAGGCTTGTGCAAATAATTAAGCCAAAAACTTTGTCTATTGAGGCGTGAACACAACTTTAGTAGACTTGGGAACGTTCCATGTACTGGTAAATCACCTTAAATATTAACGGTGCGTGGGATGCACCCTACGTTTGCTTATTGTCACCGCTGCAAAACTTCAATCACAACCCGATTTATGAGGGCAATTATGCAAGTCAACCGATTGATTTTGAAAGGTTATAAATCCATTAAAATTTTAAACGACTGCCTTTAAGACGTATTTGTGTTTCATTAAGTGAGTCGCAAACTTTAAGCAAGCATAAATATCCTCTGGTTCTAATGATGGATATTGCCATAATATACTGTTCGCCAATCATTTCAGTGAAAATGAAAGAACCTAAAACATTATTTGCCAATAATTTTCAGTTTAAATATTTTCACGAATTTGATTTCCGCTCAGTATACTTCCTCATGGTTTTCACCGGCACTTAAAAATTCCAAAATGGTTTGAACCGTAATTCTTTTGCCACGTATCGTGGGTTGCCCGCTACAAACATTGAAAACTTCGGATTCTACCGGAATATTATGAATATTCAAAATTTGAAGGGCTACTAAAACCGGTAAGCAAATTTTCACATAAGGCTCAGCAATCCACCAAACCTCAGATTGACATTCCAACTAAAGGACGACTTTTCAGGTTTGAAAAACACTTGATTGTTGATGGCATACCTTATGGTGGAAGTATGGACAATTTTTAGGGGATGATATTTTTTTATCCCTTCATCCATTTAGTAGAGGGCCTGAAGTTAGGGAAAATTTAAGACATGCAAGGAGAGGATTAAAGCGAAATGATGAAGCAAGGTATAAAATTCCTTTAATGGAAAAAGATGAAGCTAGCCAACAACAAGTTGTTCCAAGGCGGTAAGGAATTATGAATGGTGAATTATGAATGGTGAATTACGAATTGTGAATGAAAATATTAATTCATCAAAATTGACAGTGTCCTAGTGGTCAAGTGTCGGTATTGATATTAATGAAGGGGGGACAAAAAGGTCAAACAAATTAGAAATTGCCAATTGTGGCGGAGAGGGTGGGATTCGAACCCACGGGGGTGCAAGCACCCTCAACGGATTTCAAGTCCGCGCCGTTATGACCACTTCGGTA
>Ga0233404_10000232_pt1 | contig 15266 bp, 11 predicted proteins | sample Na_oxic_2_MG_FD_179861 | JGI IMG/M metagenome (GOLD analysis project Ga0233404, IMG submission 179861) | Seawater microbial communities from Saanich Inlet, British Columbia, Canada - Na_oxic_2_MG | ecosystem: Environmental > Aquatic > Marine > Inlet | place: Canada: British Columbia | collected...
TGAAAATATAGTCAAAAACTATAAGTAACACTTGAATTGCTATACAAAAAATGAAAATCATTTTGATCACTCTTTGCATATCAATTGTTTTAATTCCGGCTTCTACAGTTTCGTTTGTCATAATTTAACTGAGTAACTCAGCCTTGAAATAAATTTCAAGGCTGAAAGCTAAAGTCTGCTAAAGCAGACTAGTTGGTTTATAGAATTCATCCAATTTAGTTCCATAGGTTTCACCTATGGCTATTCACGTTTCACACCTTTTTTGCTGGGCGGGGTTTGCAACCCCGTCCGTAACGTTTCATGGTGTTTTGGGAGATTTAAAAAGCGGGGATTTCAAAGCTTTTTTCTTTATCTTGCGTAATTATGAATTAATATATACACTGATATCAATAACAAAAATTTCACAAGCGGTAGAGAACCCCTACAGGGTGTGACCTCAATTTGATGTAGTGTTAGTATTTATCTACATCAAACGAAGGTCACACCCCTACATGAAAATCGTAAATATTTATATTTTATTTGATTTTGCTTTAGGGAATTATAAAAAGCAAATTATAATATTTGTGCTTGAAATGGTCCATTTTCCAAAGGCAGACGGTATGCCCCACAAGTACGTTGTATTATCAGATTTCAGGTAGGGACATAAATGTTCACCCTTATTGTAAATTTAGCACAAATGGAGACATAAAAAATGAAGCGTATTACCCATAAACCACTCAGTGTCGTAATTGCTTATGCTTTATCCGGCACTCTGTATAGTACCGCGTTTGCAGCACCACCGCTGGAAGCTATTAACGCATGCAACAGCCTCAGCGAAGGTGTTAGCTGTAGCATCCTGACACCGAATGGCAACACTGTCAACGGTATGTGTCAAACTTTAGAAGGACAACTGGCTTGTGCGCCAAGTGATGGCACCCAACCTCCATCTAGTGGTACGCAATCCAACGACTCCCCGACGAGCAATAGCACGGTATCGCAGCCGGACTACGCCTATTTCGACAACAACATTTTGTACCTGCCAGAAACCGACGCCGGTGTGCTAGGAAACTATTACTTGACCCTGAGTTTGATTGGATTTGAACCGCTGACTTTTGACTTAAACAACAACTCAATTGGCCCCATCACCTCTACTACGCAGCCCGATGCGGTATATGATCCGGACAGTGGAGCGTTGTCAATTCCCACGGTAAAAGTAGGGACAGACTGGTATAATAATGTGCAAATGGTACAGCTACCGGTATCCGATGTTTATCGTTTTGAGTTAACGTCGATGACACCGGGACAAGCATCTACTGATGGCAACACTACTGGCGAAGACAGTGGTATCAGTAAAGATAGCGGTACTGGTGAAGATGGTGGTACTACCGGCACAAGCGATCCCCATCCCATCGTGGATACCAACCAGAATGTGTTATATGATGACAGCGGCAATCTGATTGACAGTTTGCAAAGTGGTGATGCCTTCTTCGGTCAAGATGCAAACTATATTGGCATACCTTTTCAATATACCAATAACAACGATGGTACCATTACCGACCATAACACCGGTTTATTGTGGGAACAAGCCCATCATGCTACTCGGTTATCCTATTATGATGCCAAAGCCGCCTGCGAGAAACTGGAGTTAGGGGGCCATATTAGCTGGCGGTTGCCAACCCTGAAAGAACTTTTTTCACTAGCGGATTTCAATGGGTCTCAACATACCGGGCGTTATTACCTAGATAATGATTACTTTGATCTAGCTCCGCCAGACAGTATCGCTGATGATGATCAATTTTCCAGTCATACTGTGCAAATGATGGGGCAAACTTGGTCAAGCATCATTTATACCGGCGATCACTGGGATGATCCCAATATTGAAGCGGCTTTTTTCTTTAATTTCTTAGATGGACACATCAAACAAACACTGACGCGCAACAATGAAAATTTTTACCGTTGCGTGTATGGCGATGAGTACGGCATAAATGATTTTGTCGTTAATAGTGATGGCACTGTCACCGATCAAAATAGTGGCTTGAGCTGGCAACAACAGGATGATGGTATTGGACACAATTGGCAGGAGGCAATAGCCTATTGCGAAGGGTTAGATCTGGCCGGTAAAACGGACTGGCGTTTACCCAATATCAAAGAACTACAAAGCATTGTGGATTACACACGCCATGATCCGGCAATTGATCCCGCCGCCTTTACTCTGAGCGATCCGGAAGGCTGGTTCTGGTCTAGCACCACGCATGGCGATGCTACCTCGGCGGCAGCTTATATATGTTTTGGGAAATGTGATTCCAAAGATGGTGTGGATACTCACGGTGCCGGAGCGCAACGCGCTGATCCAAAATCTGGCGATCCCGCTGATTATCCCGATTTTGGCGGTGCTCAGGATGATGACGTTCGTATCTATAATTACAGCCGTTGTGTGCGGGGCGGAGTTGCTGAAATTAACTTTGTCACAACTGATCCTGATTCTGTCGGCAGCAACAACAGCACAGTGAATGCACCGCAAGAAGCCATTGATGCTTGCAACGGACTGACGGAGAATGCGAGTTGTTCGATTCAAGCCGGTAATCAAACAATTTCCGGAGTTTGTAGTAATTTGCAAGGTACACTGGCTTGTAAACCTTAAAATTGTTAGGTTATATAGATGTTCAGAAAAATAATTTGTTGAAAAACCTCCGAGGTTTTTCAACAAATTATTTTTCTGAACGCCTATATGTGTCAACCCTTATTGATTGCCCATTAAAGCAAACCGCCACTCACTATCAAAAGCTCGTTTATAAACCAAGTAAGTACTTATCATCGCGCCAAGAGCAGTCGCCGCTGAAACCATTAACATGACCACAATTTGATACTTGGCGGCTTGTACCGGATCAGCCCCGGCTAATAGTTGACCAGTCATCATGCCGGGAATGGATACTAATCCCACAGCATTCATTGAATTTATAGTGGGAGTAAGCCCAGCAGTGAGAGCCGTGCGAATACTTGGCAATGATGCCTCCCAAGGTGTACCACCAAAAGCAAGTGCTTGATTAACCTCATCAGCACGTTTTCTGAGATCATCAAATAAACGTTCTAATGTCAAAGCAATTCCATTCATCGCATTACCAAGCACCATGCCACCGATAGGGAGAACATAACGAGGATCATACCAAGGCTCAACATGCACAATCAACGCCGTCACCGAAAATGTGACCACAACACCAGTCATAAAAACTGCACTTAATGTGTTTAAATAAATATTGGATGGTTTATGCTTGACGCGCTTGAGTGATATTTGCGCCGCCATCAACATCATAAATAGGAATACGCCCAAAACTATCCATGCGGAATGCGCTCTAAATATCCAAGTAAGGACAATACCAAGAGCGATGAGTTGTAAATAAGTTCGCAGGGTAGCTATAGCAATGGAACGTAATAACCCAAGTGACATCGCAATAGATACTACCCCCGCAGCCATAATAAAGATCGTTGCAAAAAATAATTCTAGCCAACCAATAACGATGGCAGTTGTATTCATTTTCTTGATTATCTATTGCGGTAACGCCTGCTGACAATGATATAACCAGTCTTTATTAGTATCACCAATTACTAAAAAATACGGATTAAGTAATGATTCTTTAGTATTATAGCGAAGGGGTTGCAACTGAGTATCAGTCAAAATGCCACCGGCTTGTTCAACGACACACTGTGCCGCCGCAGTATCCCATTCCGAAGTTGGCCCAAAGCGGGGATAAATATCTGCTTTGCCTTCTGCCACCAAACAAATTTTCAAAGAACTACCAATGCTCACCAACTTGGTTTCTATATCAAAACTATCAATAAATTTCTGTAAATGTTTACCAGCATGGGAACGGCTCCCTGCAATCGTTAAGTGATTTTCTGGACAAAGCTGGACGCTAATAGATTTTGGCGATTGTGCCGGCAAACATTTGAAGGCTCCACCCCCTTGGATCGCAAAATATTTTACATCAGTTGCTGGCACGTACACCACACCAAGTATGGGTTTATGCTCATCAATCAGAGCAATATTGACCGTAAATTCATCATTACGTTTCACAAATTCGCGGGTACCATCAAGCGGATCAACTAACCAATACCGTTGCCATTTAACCCGTTCATCGTAAGGAATTTTAGCCGATTCCTCAGACAACACCGGCAAATCTGGAGTTATTTTTTGCAAACCGGCTACGATAGTTTCATGTGCTGCCATATCGGCAAGAGTTAAAGGTGATTTATCCGATTTTTCTTCCACATCAAAATCAGTGCGATACACTTCCATAATGCGTGTAGCGGCTATCTGTGCAATTTGGTTCACAGCATCCACAAGTTCTTTAAGGTCAAAATTGTTTGACATTTTTTCGTTTCTCCAAAAAAATTGATCTAAATTTTATCATATCCCAATACTTACGCATTGACAAACTAAGAATATGTAATACCAATTAAGGTTAAATTATTTTCGTTAGTTTTATTTAAAATTTCTGATTATAACGGATTTTGGGGACACCTAGAATAATGGGGGATTAAAATCAAAAAAAGGGCAAACACATAGGTTTGCCCCTACCAAACACCACGTATTCAGGGGGTTGTAGGGGCGAACACACCGGTTAGCCCCTACAAGCACCAGATTGTGTAGAGGTTGACAATCGGTGTAACCCTTATCGGCGAATAAAAACCACCGTAATTCTTGCTACCCCAAAATCCGTTATAATCAGAAATATTCCTTAACTTAATGGCATTGACCCTACGCTTCAATGCCATTAAGTTAAGAGACGTTGGTGTTATAAAAGGTTTTGTGCTTAATATTGCCAATAGTAAGGTTATTATGAGCCAAAAACCCAGTTTAAAGCCGTTTTTATTTATGAATAAGTGACTATTTTTAAATTTATGCCGTTTCTGAACTATTTTATGCAAAATTTTATAGAAAAATAGTTTATAATTATAGTATTAGTACGTAAAGGTTATAAGATTAAGTATAAAAAGCAACTAAGAATGAATGGTTTTTAGTATTTAATTCAGTTTTGATTTTCTGTAATTTAGAGTTTTTTAGTGTTTTTTAATGTTTTTTAAAGAATTTTGGCGCAACTCCCCCTTTCCCCCATTGTTAGATAAATTGACTAAAATGGATTATTTAAAATTTAAGCCTCAATACTAAAAACAGTGTTTTTTAGTTCGTTTGCAGTAATTTAAGGAAACCCTTGCCGAGTTCTTTTTACGCGGAACTTCTCTATCTCTATTAGTATAGGTAGGCTTTTTCACAAACCATTCAAGAAGCTTATCAAGAAGCGATTCGATTGGTGTATCAAGATAGTAAAACAGCTCTATCAGGTGATTTTTTATAGCATTAAAGGACACCATATTGTTCACTGTTTGTGCCAGTTTGTTTGTGTCTGGCTTTTGGGCTAATTGTTCGTCAGCATTTTGTGTTAATATTGATTCTAGACCAGTCAGAAAAATAGTTGAATAAAAGTCCGGTTTCACAGATAAAACTGTTCTTCCAGAAAAGTTTTCCAAGTTCAAACGTTCTTTAATAACGCCATATAAACCTTCAACGCCCCTTTGCTCCTGGTAAATTTCTTTAAATATTGAAGTTGGATACAATTTTTCATCAACTAGTGATGTAACTAAAACTTCTAATTCGCCAGTACTTAGTCTTACACTTACGAAACGTACGGCTATTTGTGTAGGTAAACCTAACTTTCTAATTTCAGTTTTCTTTTCCCTAGGCACTTTAAGGGTAACTATACGACTACTAACGATATCTTGTTCAAATAAGGTCCGCGCTGCTTTAAAAGATTTTTTAGAACAACGAATTACAAAATGTCGGTGAGGTAATTTAACCAGAGTCGCTAAAAAACGATAGAAGGGATAATTACGATCCAGTAACAATAAATCTGAGGCTTGTGTATGTTGTAAATGATCTATCGCTAAATCAACCTCATAAGCTTTGGCGTTAGCGATAACACTATCAACTACGACCTTATTGAGGACATCATACATAACTGAAGCAAGTCCATAACCATGTTGCCCCATTACCGGCTCTTGCCATTGGTGAATTCTATGGTGCCAAATTCTTCACAGATTTCAGGTGAATTGGGCAGATGGATTTTTGAGCCATCAACACTCAAAACACGGAACCCCTTAAAACCATGGTATTTTTTATCTCCATAGAGAACATCTATTATGGCCTTTTGATTTAGCGTGATAAATGCCTTTAAACGCAAGTGGCTACGTGCTTGGGTAAAGGCACTATCAGTAGCTAAAATACCATTACTCAAATTTTTGAAAAACTCATTTAATACCAGTTGCATAGACTTAACGCTCTTGCCTAAAATTAACAAAATAACTGATATGAAGTTAATTTTATAATCACGACTGAAAAATTTGGGATTGGTACGATTTTCCTCCTTAAATTTGGGGTCATGAAGATGATCACGGATAATTGATATAGAGCGGGTAGCTTTATCATTTTCATCCATTACTGGTTCTTTTTCTATCATTGTCTTTTAGCCTAGGTGTTAAAAGCCAGTTATTATAACACATTATTCTTAACTTAATGGCATTGCGCCGGCGCGTGGGAACCAGAAAATGCATTCCCACGTCGGCGCGTGGGAACCAATTTCGTTAAACTTTTGGCGAAGGTATTAAATAAACGAATAAGGTTTTATATGTTCCGGCTTTGGAAATCAAAAATTTCTTTCATTGAGCCGGTGGTAGGCAATAGATTTGAGTGATTCAATCAAGTAAGTTAAATTGACCCAGTATCCATGCCCTTTCGAGGTTGCGGCTTTTTCGGTGAAGGGCTTCGCTTGTGTTCTTGATTTTAATTCGACGCAACAGAACAAAAAACTGGCGTACATTTGGGCAACAAAATCTTCATTATCAATATTCCTATTCCAATTTTTTTGTCCTTTGAGTCGAATCAACTCGAAAATTTCACATTGCCCAGAATAACTGTAATGTCGGTTTTGCAAATTAATTAAACGGGTTTGCAAATCATTGTCAGTTATTTTTTGATCGTTATAGAGAGATTTGAACATTTCAATGCTGGAATAATCAAACATCGCTTTGATGACAATGCTAAATAAAAAACCCACATCTTGAGCAGAAAATTCACTGTTGGCATTAGTGATGATGTTATGAGCTACCCAATTTCTGACAAAGTAGGCGGGGAGAGTATATTCTTTCGGTATGGAAATTTTAGAATCATTCCCTTTATATCTCCCTTTATATAAGTCTCGACTGGAAAATCGGTCAAAATATTTAGTCAAGTAATCGCACAAAATTCGGTATAAATGTTGGGAGGGCTTTCTGTGCATACTTAACATCAATTTTAAGCCTTCTAAAAAGGTATCCCGATTGACTGGAATATCTTGTTTGAAGGCTTCAGTCAGGTTGACGTTTTTAGTTTCAATCTCATTGATGACGTTGAGAATGCCGCGTCGTAAGATTAAATTAGCATCTTGCTGATTATTGAGCCATGCTCTGAGTCTGGCATATTCAGAGTCGGTTTTTTCAAACGACTGTGGTTTGGGCATGAAAATCTGTTCACAGCGTTCCTCAAAAGGAATCAAACTGGATTTTTTTTCACCCGTCAGAAAGCAAAGATGAGTATCAGGAAAACCTTGGCTAATTAAGTGGTTGTAAATATAAAAGCCACCTTCTTTGTGTTGATAACCAGCCGGTATCGGTTTGTTAGGATTAACACCCGCACTTAAATTAATGTCGATTAAAATGACATCAATATCTTGCACAACCTCATAATTAGCACGCGTTTTTTCAAAATCATGATAATGCCGGCACAATATGATTTCATACCTATCAGAATGCTGTTGGCAAAATTGTAGTAGGGCTTGTGGCTTGCGTTTCAAGTTGATTTCGTCACTATCCCAATATTTATCAAGGGTAGTCTCACCCAATAAGTCTTTGAAAATGGCTAACACATAACTTTCCGGATTCGGTGCTTCACCAAAATCTTCAATCCATAGTATTCTCATGTAGTTTCCTCAAAATGCGTTTTAGAAAATATGAGTTTGACGGTAAATATATTATTTTCCTCCTGATACTTTAGATGTGAATCTTTAAGCATTGTCATGAGTTTATTTATGAAAAATAGCCCTTTTTCGCTACCTTGTTCCCGGTAACGCAAGTTTAGGTTAAAGCTATTGCTACAAGTAAAAGAGTAAGTGTCTACCTCTTTAGTCCACACCAATTGTATTGGGTTTTGTCCATCAGAGTATTTCAAAGCATTAAAGATGATTTCCGAAAATACTGAAAATAAGAAGGTGAATCGCGTCTTATTTTCTCCAAAATGAATTTGTTGCGAATTGACTAAAGTAAGTGTAAAAATATCAAATTTTTGCTTTACCCACGTAAAGACTTGTCCAGCCGTTTGATGATTTAATTCTAATGCGATTACTTCATCAATAAAAGATTGTCGCAGTTGTTTTAGATTTACATTGGTAGCAGGGAGCAACAATTCTTCTAATTTTTCATGTAATTGAAAGAAAATCCGGCTGAGTGTTTGACGCAATGCAAAGGCAATGATTAAATCAATTGTGCCTTCACCTTGATTATCCATTTGCCAAGATAATTGAAATTTTTCTGGTTCAATAATATATTGCTTGAATGTTTGCAATAGGTTTTCAACAATTGAAAAAGTGGCAAATAAGGAAATAACGTTATTAATCGCCTTATAATGTGCTATATCCTTTTGATAATTATCATTTAAAAGACGAATTGTTTGGCGTACCATTTCAGGCGCGGTGCCAAGGCTATTGTTGAGAGTGTGTGTCAAGAATGACAACATTTGTTTGTTGGCAGTCTCTTTTGCTGCTTCGATTTCTCGTTGTTTTTCCTGTTCGTGAAAGTATTTTTGGATAAGCGTTAGTTTATTTTTGGCTTGTGATTCTATTTTAGTCATGTCTAATTCGTCATAATCTCCATCATGAGAATTTTGACTGGCGGTTTGAAAATATTCTTGTGCTTTTTCAAATTGTAACCCTTTAAAATACATTTCTCCTAACCAATATTGGGCAACGATATCTTGTTGTTGTGCTGCTTTTTCAAACCAAAATAAGGCTTTGGTTTCATCTTGAGGAATGGCATTACCAGTTTTATAGAGGTAAGCTAAAACAGTTTGCGCTACAGATATGCCTTGATCGGCTTGGTTACGCAATGAAGCAATAGCTTTTTCATCGTCTTCTTCGGATAATTCTAATTTGTCATATTCCGCGTTGTCGATAATGGTGTTGAAGGCTAATTGACACAGCCAATGTGTAGATTCATCATTGTTTTTTTCAGTGACACCTAAATAAAGTAGTGCTTTGCTATATCCTCGTTCTGCTGCCTTTTGATACCAATCAGTCGCCGTTTTTTTGCACTCAGAAACGATATGTTTTTTGTACCCTTTGAGCCCTCCCAAATGTTGGTATTTTCTGTAATATGCCTGCTCTTCATCAAGTTGCTGGTTTTTGGATTTTTTATCGTGGTTTCTGGATTGTTTATTGCCGTTAGAAACGCGACTGTTTACTTGAAGCTCACGATACCAAGAAATAAGTTTTTCGTAATCTTGAGTCATCTCAGCTTTGTCATAAATTTTGCCTAATTGAAGCTGCGCTTCTGCATCTTCTTTTTTGGCGACTTTTGCATACCAATAAACCGCTTTACCATCATTTTGAGAAATGCCTTCACCCTTTTGGTAGGCATAAGCTAGGTTAAATTGTGCATCAATATCTCCCTTATCGAAATGATCTTCCGTGTCTTGTGCGGCTTGTTGGTACCAATAAACGGCTTGTTGATAATCTTGGGGAACACTTTGCCCGTCGTAATAAGCACAGCCTAAAAAAAATTGTGCTCTTTTATATCCGTTTTCGGCTGCTTTACGATACCAATAAACGGCTTGTTTGTCATCTTGACTGATACCTTCACCATTCTCATAGGCATAACCTAAGTTAAATTGTGCTGCGACATAGCTCTCTCTTAGTTTTTGACGATGCCAAGTCATACGTTGTTCATAATTTTCTTGGCTTTCATTTTTTCTCTGGTTTAAATCAAATTGTGTGTTGTCAATTTCAAGTTGAGTCATGTCTCGCTCAGCGATTTGCCGATACCAATAAACGGATTGTTCCTGATTTTGTGCAATACCTTTCCCGGTTTCATAAACCTGTGCTAAGTGAAATTGCGCTTCAATATATTCTTGTTTAGCGGATTTTTGAAGCCAATCAAAAGCTTTTTCATGTCCCAAACGTTCTTCTTCTCTACCCAACCAATATTGTGCTTCAGCATCTCCTTGTTCTGCCGCTTGCCGCCATTCTTCAATGCTTTGCATTTGTTGTTGAAGACTTTCTACTAAACCTTTAGCCAATTTACTGCCATGCTCTACTGCTTTTTGGTACCAAAACAGAGCTTGTTCATAGTCTTTGGTAACACCGTCTTTGCCAAATTGGTATATGTTACCGAGTTCAAACCGCGCCCAATTTTGTGAACTTTCAATATCTGAGAACTCTCGTGTTAGTTCGTTTACAGTATCTTCTTGTTCAGCCGCCTGACGTAACCAGTAAATAAATTGTGTAATATCTTTATTTCGATAGTATCGCGCTAAGTTTAATTGTGCTTCAGCATATCCTTGTTTTGCTAATTGATGTAACCAAAAAATGCCTTCATCATTGTTCAGATACAAATATAAGTAATATTTGGATTGGATATGCCCTTGTTCGGCGGCTTGACGAAACCAATGAATGGCTTCTTCTGTATCTTTATAAATTCCTTTTCCATATTCAAGTGCATCACCTAGTTTAAATTGGGCTTCAGCATCTCCTTGTTCGGCGGCTAAGCGTAATCCTTGTACTTCGGGTGATATGAGTTCTACTTGCCAGTTGATTTGTTCTTTATCTGTATGAGACATTTTGAATATTTATACGATATTAAGTTTGTAGGTTACGGCGTTTTATTATACTAAGTACTGAAGCACAAATTATCGGATATTATGGAGTCCAAAGCTTCAGCTTTGGCAATTGCTAAATACAATAGCTGCCAAAGCTAAAGCTTTGGACTCCAAAATGTAATAAGTTAATCCTTTGTACTAAACTATCATAAGAAATCAGTATCCCCCACCATTAGCCACCAATGTCCATCAATTTCTGCCGGTGGAACACCTTGCCCCCAAATACTATGGGGTATTGAAATGTCTAAATCATACTGTTCGGTTTTGGGAAAAGCGGTGGCAAAATTTTCGGTAATCCACATTGTCACTTGCTTCATACCCCAAATACCAGCCATACGTTGTACCTGCTGGATAACTTCCTGAATATGTGCGAAATCGCCAATAAAATCCACCAGTTGACAAGTTTCTTCTTGACGCTTAATCACAGCTACTCCCAATGGTTGCCCCGTTAAACGTCTGGTAACTAAGAGTAATTCATACTGGTGATGAGGATGCAAAAAATAGCGATGTTGTATATAAGGAAAATCACGCACACCTATTAAAGCGTTTCGCAAACATCGAGCCATTTTTTTCCATAACTTATTGATAATATATTCATTTGCTTGTAGATGCTGTGGTTGCAAATGGCGAATGCGAGTCCATAAATGAGGCTTGCCTTGGGTGACTTGCCAACGTAACTCAACCATTTTTCCGACTGGCGCATACAAGCCTAACCGTTGGGCAACTTTCATAGCACGCCGATTAGGAAAACCATAGCCAAGCCAGCATTCAGCACCATAGCCAACATAACACTCTGGAAAAGTAGCAGCCGTTAAAAAAAAGGCACCGTGGCGTGTTAACCGGCTACGCTCTTTAATTGATACCATCACATCGGCAATTTGGACAGCGGGTTTAGGCTCTCCAAAATAAAGTATTTCACGTTTGAGCCCGCCATAATGTGCAACCATTTTACCGTTATGCCATGCCGCTATACCTAATCCTCGCTCTTGCCCATATTTCCAATCCCAAAGGGCATCACTCATTTGTTCGGGCGCAAAGACTTCACTAAACAACTCTCGGATTGGCTCTTTATCTTGAACAGTAACAGCGGTGATTTTCCAGCGCGTCGACTTGACTTTTGCCAACTTTGACAAAGTATATCCATAACGCTCATCACGGTATTTTTGTTTATACATGACTTTCGGGTATTTATAAAAATTGTTGCATTTAAATGATAATCTTTTTAGTGATTTTACCCTTTTTTTTAGGAGCCACATCAATTTCCTTTGTAACAAAATCATACTTTTCATTAACATAATCTTGTAACCAACGTTCAGAGACATCAACCGCTCTGGCAATGCCAGCTTTGGTAATTTTTCTAACAATAATTTGTCAATTAAATCTTTTGCGTCGGTGAAAAATACAGTTTTCAGGCTCTAAAACAAACTGCCTATTACAGTCTTTACAGGCATATTTTTGCTTTCCATTGTGAATACTACAATTTTTATGACATTTTCTGATTGACAAGTTGGACAATTCATTGCTACTCTCTTTTTTGTAAAATTTGCTCTAATAATATACACCACTACTTTGTGCAGGACTACCACAAAGTATTATGGTTTGGACTCCTAATATTCGATAATTTCTTTTTGGAGTCCAAACCTTTAGATTTGGAAGCTCTGATTATATTTTCAAACGCTCAACAACGCGCCCATTTTGGAGATGCTCAGAGATGATTTCGTCAATATCGGCTTTCTCTTTGTAGTTGTACCATACCCCTTCAGGGTAGACGACTATCACCGGCCCTTGTTCACATCGTCCCAAACACCCAGTGCTATTGGCTCGTACTGCACCTTGTCCGAAAATCTCCAATTCTTTGATGCGTTCTCTTAAATATTCGTGCATCGATTTGGCATTGTGGTTTTGACAACTGGGTTCACCTTCAGCACGTTGGTGAGTGCAAAAGAAAACATGGTGACGATAGTAATTTTCAGTCATTGTTATCTATTAAATTGGTAGTTAATATTGTCAAACTAATTTATGGGGATAAATTTAATTCATACAAGAGAATAAGTAACTGAAGCACAAATTTTGAGGTATTTGATGAACGTAAATTGCACATTATTTGAAGTCACCGGTAACGTTTATTAAAAATTTTGCTTGTAGGGCTTCAATACGTTTGGCAAACGGTGGATGAGTCGAAAATAAATATTGAGTCAAACTTCTATTTTTACTGCTGTTGATACCAAAAGTACCCAGTTGTTCTGGTAATTGTCCGCTATGGGACGTTTGTAATCTATGTAAAGCGTGAATCATTTTGTCAGCTCCAACTAATTTGGCAGAACCAGCATCAGCACTAAATTCACGTTGGCGCGAGAACCATATTAATATGATACTTGCAGGGACAGTTAAGATAGCCAGCAATACGTAAATAATAAAAACTACTATTTTTTCTAGGATGGGTAAGGCGCTTCTTATTAAAATATATCCAATAATAAAAACTACTATTTTTTCTAGGATAGTTAAAGCACTTATTATTAAGATAACTCCAAGTATTCCATACGCAAAAAAACGAACAAAACTAATATGATTAAAAATTTGAACCGTCAACCGTACCCAAAGAAATGAAAAGGTATTCACTGTACCTTGAATTAAAGTCAAAATTACCATATCACCATTAGCAATATGGGAAACTTCATGTCCTAACACAGCTTCCATTTCTATTCGAGACATAGAATGAAGTAAACCGGTGCTAATCACTATCAATGCATTGTCACGGCTCATGCCAGTAGCAAATACATCCGTCGCCTTAGAATCAAAAATTGCAACTTCCGGCATATCAATTCCGGTAGCAGAAGCTAATTTTTGTATAGTGTTTACTAACCACACCTCACCTGGATTAGTTGGCTGTTCTATCACGTATACTTTCATCGCTTTTTTGGCGAGCTCTTTGGAAGTTACCAGCGATACTAATGAACCAATCATGCCGAACAAAAATGCAAAGATAAGCCAAAAACCAATATTAGGGACTTTGAATACTTGTAAAATGGCAGCTAACACTACCAAAATCGCAAGGTTAGTGACAAGAAATAAGAATATAACTCTCATTGTTTTACCTTAATAATATACATTAGACATTATACCGACTTAACACAACTTATTGAGTTTATTGATAATATTTCTATTTGGAAAAGCAATTAGAGCAAGCACTTATAATTTTAATTGGTATAATGTCTATTATTCAAATTAATAAAATTAATAGAATTGTCCTTAAATAAGGTAACTTGTTGAAATATGGTACACAAAATCAGTAGTTTAACTTATTAAGGACAAGTCTAATTTTAATAACCGACATTCCGCACAAGCTTTCTTAAATTAAATAATATTAAACTCTTTTAAAAACAATTTGATATACTAAAACCACCTTAGCCTATTTTGAACATTTTCTTTGATTTTGCCACCATCATTCTTTAGCGATGGCTCAAAACGAAATGGAAAAATATTTGGTGTACCAAATAAATCAATAGGTTATAAAATTCAAATTTTACGAATAGCTTGTGCGAAATGTCGGTAATAACTTCTGCGAATAAATATTATGGGGATACATGTTAATTCATACAATAGGACTTACGCATTAACAGGTAAAATTTTTTATGTTTTCTTTCAAATACAAAGCATTACAAACTTGAGAAAAATCGTTTTTGGTCCATTTTGGTAAATTCAGTCCGGGGCCAAACTTTCATAACTATATGATAATTATCATAAAAACAACAAATTAAGTTTATCAATGCGTAAGTCCTATACAAGATAACTAATGCATTTTCCGGTTTCATTTAGCTAGTGCCCATCCGGAAACACCGATAAAAATCCCAAAGCTTTATTGAAAGTGTTTCCTAGCTAGTGTCTATCCGGAAACACCAAAAATATTCCCAAAGCTGAAGCTTTGGACTCCAAACAATGGGTATCTTGGAATCCAAAGCTTTAGCTTTGGGAGTGTTTCCGGATGGACACTAGCTATGTAAAATCAACTCAAGCACCAATTTAGTGCCAAAATATGCCAGCATCAAAACCAAAAAACCACTGATACTCCAGCGTATTGCGGTTTTACCACGCCACCCATAATACCAATGTCCCCAAAGCAATCCCGCAAATACACACCATGCAATTATTGACAATATGGTTTTGTGTACCAAATGTTGGGCAAATATATCCTCTAAAAACACAGTACCGCTGACAAGGCTTAAACTGAGAAAGATAAATCCTAATGCAATAATTTGAAATAACAGAGTTTCCATCACTTGTAACGGCGGTAATATTTGCATAATCCAACCAGGGTGTTTGTTATGTAATT
>Ga0233404_10000234_pt1 | contig 15244 bp, 4 predicted proteins | sample Na_oxic_2_MG_FD_179861 | JGI IMG/M metagenome (GOLD analysis project Ga0233404, IMG submission 179861) | Seawater microbial communities from Saanich Inlet, British Columbia, Canada - Na_oxic_2_MG | ecosystem: Environmental > Aquatic > Marine > Inlet | place: Canada: British Columbia | collected...
GGCTCAACCAATATGATCGTCAGCTAGATAAATTTGTGCCTTACCAACCGCAAAATTCCCATAGTCACGAAGAAATATCTGTCATTTATGAAGATAATAGCGGAGGGTTGTGGATTGGTACTATCGGTGATGGTTTAAGCAAACTTCAAACGGGAGTGCCGAGTGTGCGTTATCAACATGAACCACAAAATCCTAACAGTCTTAGTGACAACAAAATTTCATCTATTCATGAAGATGCAACCGGTATTTTGTGGATTGGTACTTATGGGGGTGGACTTAACCAATTTGATGGCTCGACATTTACTCATTATAAGGAAGAAGATGGTTTACCGAATAATACCGTGTATGGTATTTTGGAAGACGATCAAGGTTATCTATGGCTCAGCACTAATAAAGGTTTAGCTAAATTTAACCCCAAAACTAGAACATTTAGAAATTATGATGTTTCCGATGGCTTGCAAAGCAATGAATTTAACGCGAACGCTTGTCATAAAAGCCAGGATGGTGAATTATTTTTTGGCGGCATTAATGGTTTTAATTCTTTTTATCCATTACAGGTTAAAGATAATCCCTATATTCCCCCTATCGCCATAACCGGGTTTAAGATTTTTAATCAACCGGTTAGTTTCGGGGAAGATTCGCCTTTGCAACAACCCATTAGTGAAACTCGTGCCATTACGTTAGCTTATTACCAATCATTTTTTGCTTTTGAATTTGCGGCGTTAAATTTTTTACAGCCGCAAAAAAACCAATATGCCTATAAATTGGAAGGGTTCGACCAAGATTGGAATGAGATAGGTACCCAACGTAATACCAATTATACCTACATGCCACATGGGACTTATCAATTTCGGGTTAAAGGTAGCAACAACGATAACATTTGGAATGAAGAAGGCACAGCAATCCAAATCACTATTCTGCCACCGCTTTGGAAAACTTGGTGGGCCTATACGCTCTATGTCCTCACGATTTTAGCTATTCTTGTGAGTTATATCCGGGCACAACAACGCAAACTCCTAGCCAAGCAACAAGAATTAGAACACGAACAACAAGAATTAGAACGTGAACAACAAATTTCCGCCCAATTAAAAGAGGCTGATAAGCTCAAAGATGAATTCTTAGCCAATACTTCCCACGAATTACGCACTCCTTTGAATGGTATCATCGGCATCGCTGAATCCCTAGTTGACGGTGCAGCCGGCCGGGTAAATCAACAATTGCGTTCTAATCTAGCTATGATCGTTAGCAGTGGACGGCGTTTATTCAGCCTTGTTAACGATATCCTAGATTTTTCGCAATTAAAACAAAAAGAAATTAATTTACAAATAAAGGCGTTAGATATTCGGACTCTTACTGAAATAGTATTAGCCCAGACTAAGCCCTTAATTGGCTCCAAAAAACTCCAACTTTCTAACACTATTCCCTCTGATCTACCGCCCATCAATGCCGATGAAAATCGGATCCAACAAATTTTATACAATCTGGTTGGTAATGCGATTAAGTTTACCGAGCAAGGACAAGTAGAAATTTCGGCTGAAATAGCAAATAAAGAGTTAGCTATTACCGTGTCCGATACCGGCATCGGTGTCTTACCCGAAAAATGCGAACGCATTTTTGAAGCTTTTGAACAAGCAGACGGCGGAACCGCCCGTATTTATGGCGGAACCGGCTTGGGTTTAGCAGTGACTCAACAATTAGTCCACTTGCATGGTGGTAAAATGAGCGTCCAATCGCAACCCGGCGTAGGCTCACAGTTTACTTTTACTTTGCCTTTGTCCTCTCAGTTAATAGAATCTATACCCCAAACAACAACTAAACCTGACAGGTTTGACGCAACGAGTGAGCCACCTGCAACAACTAAACCTGACAGGTTTTTAAAACCGGTCAGGTTTGATGCGACAACCGAGTGTGAGCCAGCAACTAGTGGATTACAATCAACTGAAAAAAAAGGTGAATTTACCATTTTGGTAGTTGATGATGATCTTATCAATCGACAGGTACTCGTCAACCATCTATCATTGCATAACTATACCATTCATGAAGCGGCATCCGGGATGGAAACGCTCGCTTATTTTGAAAAAAAGGACAAACCGGATCTGATCTTATTAGATATAATGATGCCCCAAATGAACGGCTATGATGTCACGCGCAAAATTCGTGAAACTTGGCAAGCCGATGAATTACCTATCATCCTGTTAACTGCCAAAGATCAAATAGCTGATTTAGTGGTTGGATTAGAAAGTGGAGCCAATGATTACCTGACAAAGCCGGTTTCTAAAGAGGAATTGCTGGCTCGGATCAAAACTCATGTTCACATTCTCCAACTCAAAGCAGAAGCCGAATGTTTTCAGAAAGAATATAATCAGACCTTAGAATGTTTAAATGCAGCATATAGTCGTTTCGTGCCGCGTGAATTTCTTCAGTTTCTCAACAAGGAAAGCATTGTTGATATTAATTTAGGAGATCAGGTTGAAAAGGAAATGACAATTCTGTTTTCTGATATTCGTGACTTTACGTCTTTATCAGAAAAAATGACTCCACAGGATAATTTTGATTTTATCAACAATTACTTAGGGCAAATGGAACCAGTTATTCTTCAATATCAAGGTATTATTGATAAATACATTGGTGATGCCATTATGGTTTTATTTCCTACCAATGCCGATGATGCGCTCAAAGGGGCAATTGCGATGTTAAAAACGTTGGCGAAATATAACCAGATTTTGCAGAAAACCGAACAGAATAGAATAGACATTGGCATTGGGCTGCATACCGGGAAGTTGATGTTGGGTACCGTTGGGGGCCAAAATCGTATGGATAGTACGGTAATTTCAGATGCGGTTAATTTAGCGTCACGCCTTGAGGGTTTGACTAAAATTTATGGGACGAATCTGCTAATTAGCGAACATACTTATATAAGATTAGCTGATCCATCTCAATATAATATTCGGCTAATTGATGCTACTAAGGTGAAAGGAAAATCCGAAATAGTGACTATCTACGAAGTTTTTGACGCAGATACACCCGATAGTATTGCTTTAAAAAATGAAACCATAGCGGATTTTGAACCCGGATTTGTATTATATCATTCTGGTGAGATTGCCGATGCGAAACCACTTTTTGAAACCGTTTTGCAAGTTAATCCTCATGATACAGTGGCACGAGTTTATTTAGAACGTTGCCAAGAATTTTTGAGTATGGCTATGCCGGAACGACCGGTAATTCTTATTGTTGATGATGTGCCAATCAATTTAAAGATATTGTTCAACATTCTTGAACAACATAACTTTAAAATGTTAACTGCCCGAGATGGAAAAACCGCCCTTGAAATAGTTGCCCAGAAAAATCCTCATTTAATTTTGTTAGATGTGATGATGCCATCCATTACTGGGTTTGAAATTTGTCGGCAACTCAAGAAAAATACCAAAACTGCGGATATTCCGGTGATTTTTATGACTGCACTTTCCAATACGGAGGATAAAATCAAAGGATTTAAATTAGGTGCGGTGGACTATATTACTAAACCTTTTCAAGTAGAAGAAGTTCTGTCCCGCATAAGAACCCACTTAACGGTTTATTTTTCACGCCAACAAATTCAGGCGAAACATTTGGAATTAAAGACTCAAAATGAGCAACTCAAGAAGAAAATTGATGCTTTAGAAATACGTAAGTACTGAAGCATAAGTTTTAGTATTTTTTGGAGTCCAAACCTTTAGATTTGGACGCGAGCAAATTACTGACAGCCAAATCTGAAGGTTTGGACTCCATAATATCCGATAATTTGTGCTTTAGAAATACGCACATGAAGTAAAATGGGACAATAACTACAAGGATTGTATATAAGGATTTTTTTAAGTTCCACCGATTTCGTCGGTGGCTATTCACATTTAACCCCTTTCAGGGTTGAAAAAAATTCACCCCAACGGGGTAAAAACTTGAATAGTCTTATGTGAAACATAAGGAACTTAGAAAAATCCCTTATTATAAATCCTTTCTTATATACAATCCTTGTAGTTATTGTCTTTATCTCTTATTATATACAATCCTTGTAGTTATTGTCTAATTACTTTTCAGGAAAACTCAAATGAAATCACATTACTTATTAGCAATTCCAATATTAGCCAGTAGTTTAGGAGCCAACGCCGAAGTTACCCTCGACGGCTCCCTCGGACGCAGCGGCGCACTCCCCGGCCCGGATTATCTCATCGGAGCCGATTTAGGCCAACAACGGGGCGGCAACCTGTTCCATAGTTTCCAAAACTTTAATTTGAATCGCTTGGAAAGTGCCACATTTTCTGGCCCCAATAGCATCAACAACATTATCAGCCGTGTCACTGGTGGCAATCCCTCAAATATTGATGGGTTAATCCGCTCAACAATTCCGGCGGATATGTATTTTCTAAATCCCAATGGGATAATGTTTGGGCCAAATGCACGGTTGGATGTCCAAGGCTCTTTTCATGCCAGCACTGCCGATTATCTGCGTTTGGGAGAAAATGGGCGGTTTGATGCGCGTAATCCGAGTAACAGTTTATTGACTGTTGCACCGATTGCAAGTTTTGGTTTTTTAAGCGACTCGCCAACCTCTATTATTCTGCAAGATAGCACTCTGTCTGTTGTTGAAGGCAAAACTTTATCATTAATTGGTGGTGACTTAAATATAAGTGGTGAATTATTATCTACTACAGGTCTAATAATTTTTAATAGAGAATTTACGACTCAACTTTCAGCCTCATTTGGACGTATAAATCTTGTGAGTGTTGCATCTAAAAGTGAAATTACTCCTACAGAATTTGGATTAGATATTAGTTCTGGAACATATGGAGGCCAAATTACAATTAAGGAAAGTAAAATAACAACTTCTGGTAGAGGTGGAGGTGATATTTTTATTCGGGCCGAAAAATTCAAATTTCTCAATGGTGGTATTACCGGAAATACATTAATTGAACAGAATGGAGGAATTATTGACATTCAAGCAGATGATATAGTTTTGGATGGTATGGGAGTTATTTCACATATTTCTTCTAATACATTTGGCAGTGGAAATGGAGGAGTAATTAATTTATCTGCTAAACAGTTTGAGTTAAAAAATGGGGTACTTATAACTAATTTTACGACTGGAACAGGAACTGCAGGTTCACTTTATGTTAAAGCGACCAATTTAGAATTTTCAGGAAAATATTTGTTTGAGATACTTGTAGCCAGTGGTATGTACAGTTCTGCTTTGGGTTCTGGCAAAGGTGGTAATATTGAAATAGAAGCTGATAATCTCACTTTAACAAATGGTGCTATTATAGGTAGTGGTACATTTGGTCCTGCCAAGAGTGGTAATGTTAATATCAAGATTACTGATAATCTGATTCTTTCTGGTAAAAATGATGCCGGTTTAATGAGTGGTATTTATGCTAGTAGTCAACCCATAATTACAATTGACCCTACTTATAATACTGGCAATGCGGGGAATATTACAGTAGAGGCAGGTAAAATTAATATTTCAAATGGAGGTAAAATTAATAGCTCTTCTTATGGATTAGGGAATGCGGGCGTTATAAATGTTAAAGTAAAAGAATTAGTGGCTTCTGGAAAGTTATTTGGTAGCTATCGTAACGAATATTCTCATAGTGGTATTGCAAGTAGTTCAACAGTTGCAGATGAAGTTGGAGGTCAAGCTGGTAAAATAATAGTAGAAGCCGATACAATTCATCTCATCAATGAAGCTGAAATTGCTACTTCAGCAGCCAACTCAGGTGGTGGTAATATTGATATTAGAACTAATAATTTGATATATTTACAAGGTGGCAAAATCACAACTAGCGTCCAAGGTGGTATTGGTAATGGTGGCAATATTAAGATTGAAAACCCAACTTTCGTGATCATGGACAATGGTAAAGTTAAAGCACAAGCTGATGAAGGGCACGGTGGTAACATTCACATTAAATCTGGCCAATTCATTGCTACTCCAAAAAGTTTGGTAAGTGCTTCTTCAAAATTAGGCATTGATGGTGAAGTAAGAATTGATTCCCCGGATGTCGATGTTGCTGGTGCTTTGCTAGTTCTGCCAGCTTCATTCGTTGATGCAAGTGGTAAGCTTAAACCGCCTTGTAGCGCGGTGGGACGCAATAATAACACTTTTGTGGTCAAGCGTTTTGCTGGTGGGCCATCATCTCCTTCGGATTTGCAATCAAGTGTGTTAGTATTAGTTTCACCTGAAGATGAGAAGAAAACGGTGCAAAAAAACCGGTAGGAATGACGCTGGAAAATCGGTTCTCAAAGTGGCTTTTGTGGGAGGATGTCAGCCGGATTCATCGCAAAGTAGTATTATTCCATAGTAATTTTTGTATACGGAGACGCAAGTATTGCGTCTCTACGCAAGTATCGAAACTAATTAAAATATATAAATTATGCCAACTATCACTCCTAAACATAAAGTAATTAAGAATTACTATCAAGAACTGCAAGCTTTTGAACGAGCAAATCAAACGCAGGAAGATACGGTTAAGCAGGCTTTTCAACATGTTTTAGAAGCTTATGCAAAACCTAGAAACTGGACTTTGATTCAAGAGCAGACTTTGTAAGCTATCCGTTTGGATGGAACTTTGTTTGATGAGTCTCAAATTCCTCGTGGTTATTGGGAAGCGAAGAGAAATTCAGTTAAATTAGAGCCAGCAATTCAGGAGAAGTTATATAGCAAATAATAATTGGGGTCAGAGTAACATTAATTTATTTTGTTGGTGTGGATGGAGTGTTGGTACATAATAGAAAAAGCAAATTGATTGGAGTAAAATTGATTGGGGTCAAAGTAACATTAAATTACGGTCGTTTCTTCTCATATTAATGTTACTCTGACCCCAATTATTTTTGGAAGCACAGTTACCCAAAAAATGCCGTTATAAGAGCGTAGATGACATCAATACGTTTTATATCTATCCGGAACATGAAGGCAAAATGAGAAACCCGGATGATTTTATAGAGTAAATTGTCTGAATCAAAATTTTCGGAATTTTCGAATTTTCAGAATGTTATTTTAATTATATTTTTTTATATTTAGTATGTTATTCTGAAAATTCTCAAATTCTGTAAATTCTGATTCAGACAATAAATTTTTAAGAAAATTCCAAAAATGAAATCACATTATCTATTAGCAATTCCCATATTAGCCAGTAGTTTAGGAGCCAACGCCGAAGTCACTCTCGACGGTTCCCTCGGACGTAGCGGTGCCTTACCCGGCCCGGATTATCTCATCGGCACTGATTTAGGCCGTCAACACGGTGGTAATTTGTTCCACAGTTTCCAAGAATTTAATTTGAATCGCTTGGAAAGTGCCACATTTTCTGGCCCCAATAGCGTCAGCAACATTATCAGTCGGGTCACCGGTGGTAATCCCTCAAATATTGACGGGTTAATTCGCTCGACCGTTCCGGCCGATATGTATTTCCTAAATCCTAATGGGATAATGTTTGGGCCAAATGCCCAATTGGATGTGCAAGGCTCTTTTCATGCCAGCACCGCAGATTATTTGCGCTTGGGAAATGGGGGGCGTTTTGACGCTCGCAACCCGGGTGATAGTTTATTGACGGTTGCTCCAATTGAGGCATTTGGTTTTTTGACTGATACACCCGCCTCTATTACCACTCAAGACAGCGATTTGTCAGTTTCTGAAGGCAACAGCTTATCGTTAATTGGTGGTGATTTAAGTTTGAACGGTAATTCACCAGTGCTGTTTAATGTACAAGGCGTTATGGAAACTTTTTCTCGTTCAAAATTATATGAAACACAAGGACTTATGGCCGTTTTTGCCGGTTCTAAATTATCAGCTCCATTGGGACGAATTAATCTGGTGAGTGTCGCTTCACAAGGTGAAGTTATTCCTAGTGAATTTGGGTTAGATTTGAATGCTGAAGGAGGTACCATCACGGCTAACAACACTTTAATAGATGTCAGTAGTAGAGGTAGTGGTGATGTTTTCATCCGTGGTGGACAACTTATTATGGATGAAACTGTTATTCAAGCTAATACGATGGCTAATCAAAATGGCCGGGCTATTGACATTAAATTGACAGATAGTGTTGAACTTAAAGGAAATATTGTTTCTATAATGAGCAACACTATAGGTAGTGGTAATGCCGGTACTATAACTATCAATGTTCCTTCTTTGACAATGACTGAAAATTACCTAGATGCCCGCAGTTCTGGTATAGGTAATGCTGGTGATATTATAATTAAAGCGAAACAAATATCACTAGAGCAAGGTAGCTATATTATCAATACGACTTTTATTGGACAAGCTGGTACTATCAATCTTAATGCGACAGATTCCATTTCTATATCGGGTATTAATGCAAAAGGGCTTCCCACTATCATAATTAATGATACTCACGGTGGAAAATTAGGTAGTATCATTATCACTACAGAGATTTTAAATATAGATGGTGCTATTGTAACAGCTAATAATCATGGAATGTTTGAAGGCAATAGTATTACGCTTAATGCAGATAAAATAAATATGACTGATGGTGGTCTAGTAGTCACCACCGTTTTTTCCGATGGCAATGGTGGCGACGTAAATATCAATGCCAACACAATATCTATAATTGGAAGACGCGCAGGGTCTTTCGTAGAAGGCACCACTGGACTTTTGATTGAGAATAATCAATCTGCTATTAGTAGTGTTAGTTATGGAAAAGGTACAGCCGGCAACACTTCTATTGTTGCTAATAATCTCATTTTATATGGGCGGGGCGGAATTACAGCTGGTACCGGTAATAAAGGTGCGGCTGGAAATATAAAAGTAACGGTAAAAAATTTATTTTTGGGAGCCGGTTCTGAAATTAATAGTAGTAGTGGTGGTTTTTTTGGAAAAAAACTGTTTATTGGACAAGGACCCGGTGGCAATATACACGTTATTGCTACAGATAATATTACCATTTCCGGTCAAGATGATCATGGTTTACCGAGTGCTATTTCTACTAACTCCTTGGGTATTGGGCAAGGTGGGGATGTAAAAGTGGAAACCAATCATCTTAACATTAATGATGGCTCCGCAATTACAGCTAATGCTATGGGAACCGGTAAAGCCGGCAATATTGTTATACAAGCCAATACGATAAATTTAAGCGGTAATAGCACAATTACTACCTCTAGCGAACACGCAACCGGTGGCAATATAACTATCACTGTTCCAAACCGACTATTTTTGCAAGAAGGGCAAATTACTACCAGTGTTCATGGTGGTACCGGTGATGGTGGCAATATCACCATTGAAAATCCCGTATTTGTGGTGTTGAACCAAGGCAAAATTAAAGCCCAAGCTAATGCAGGACGTGGTGGCAATATTCGTGTTGTGGCTGACCAATTTATTACCTCGCCAGACAGTTTAATAAGTGCTTCGTCAAGATTAGGCTTAGATGGCAACGTGCAAATTGATTCCCCAGCAGTGGATATGGATGCAATGTTGGTGGTATTACCGGGTGGTCATCTGGAAGCGCAGTTACCCAAGAAATGCCGTTATAAGAGCGTCGATGACATCAATACGTTTTATATATATCCAGAACATGAAGGCAAAATGAGAAACCCGGATGATTTTATAGAGTAAATTGTCTGAATCAGAATTTTCGGAATTGGAGAATTTTCAGAATAACATACTAAATATAAAAAAATATAATTAAATTAAAATAACATTCTGAAAATTCTTAAATTCCGTAAATTCTGATTCCGACAAAGGAGAAATAACATGCGCGAATTTAACACAACTGGCCCTTGTGATCCGGCTCTACATTACACTGTCATGCGTGAAGCACTAATCGCAGTTTGCATTGAAAAGGTTAAAAAAGGCCGCTATATTACCCTCTTTGCGCCCCGCCAAGCCGGCAAAACTACCTGTTTCAAATTATTACTGAATGCGCTTGAACAAGACTTTACGCCAATCTGGATCAGTTTTGAAAACTTGAAGAACGTTTCAAAGGAGGCTTTTTACCGAGAATTAAACTATGAGCTTCGGTATAAACTTTCTAAACATAATATCCCATCTGAACTAACAATCCATGACCCAATTGATCTAAAGCATTTTTTTGCCAAACGTGGGGATAATGTAAAACCGATTGTGTTGGTAATTGACGAATTTGAAGGTATTCCTGACTGTGTTTTGAGCGAAGTCATGCATACTTTTCGGCAAATCTATCATCAAAAAGAAGATCATTGTTTACATTCTTTGCTGTTAGTGGGAGTGAGTACCATTGCCGAATTAGTCGTTTATTCTGCTTCACCCTTTAACATTACTGAGGAATTACAAATTCCCTACTTTACCTTTGCAGAAGTAAGTGGACTCATAAACCAATATGTTGCCGAGTCTGGACAAGCTTTTGAAGACAACGTGATAACTGCCATTTATGAAAATACCCAAGGGCAACCGGGATTGGTATGTGCGCTGTGTTCTTATCTGGTGGAAAAATTAGCAACTTCTCGGAGCCAACCGGTGACCATGGAACACTATTATAGAGTCCAACACCATTTTCTGACGGAACGATTTGACAAAAATATCATCAATATAGTTCAAAAAGCCCGGGGAAAAAGAAATTTTATGCTGAAGCTGCTTTTTGACGACGAGCCATTGCCTTTTTCAATTCACGAACCTGATATAGCATGGTTATATGCTAATGGGGTTATTGATAAGGATAACGGCGAGACAAACATACTGGTTCCACTGTATAAAAAGGTACTGATTACCGCGTTTCGTCCGTCGATAAATGGAGAAACCCAATATTATATCCAGTCACCTAATGAGACGATCAATCAATATTTGACTTCAGATAATAAGTTAAACCTCCATGCCTTGTTGGAAGCATACCGGGCATACATTCAAAGACGTGGTTTTCGGGCTTTTGATACTGAACATCTTAAGGAAGCCGCTTGGCACTATTCCCTTGATGGTTTTATTAATTTTTTCATTCAACGTCTTGGCGGGCAAACTTATGTGGAAGTACCTTCCGGGAGAGGGAGAACAGATATTCTGATCCGCTACCAAGGATGCTCAGACATTATCGAAACGAAAGTTTATTCTGATAATACCTATTTTAAAAGGGGTAAAGGACAACTGGCACAATATCTGAAATCCGAAGACATTTCTAAAGGCTACTATGTGGTTTTTAGTAATATACATACTGAGAAAGACGAACTGTTTGCGGAAGAACTAATTGACGGAAAACGGATATATACCTATATTATTCCGACCAAATTTGAACAACCGAGCCGTCTGCCGGTGCCAGCGGAACTGAAACTAACCATCGCTGCAAAGATTGCTAACAATATGCTAAAAATGGAGAAATTCACCGGCGAACAAATCAGTCAAGCAACTGGTGTGAGTCTTGATAGAATTAAACAGTTGTCGGTTCGGTAAGGTGTGTTGTAACTACAAGGATTGGATATAAAAAAGGATAAAACGTTTGAATTTTAATGATTTTTAGATGCAATTTGAGTTATCCAATCGAATATAAAATCCTTGTAGTTATTATTGGGAATTAAAAAACTTGATCATTGAGTTATTTATAAATAAGGGATAGACTGAACACCAGCACGATCCAATCCTTTCTAAAATACAATCGCTTTCCGTTATTTGTCTTTATCCTTTATTATATACAATCCTTGTAGTTATCTTTTAAGGAAACCCAAAATGAAATCACATTATCTATTAGCAATTCCAATATTAGCCAGTAGTTTAGGAGCCAACGCCGAAGTCACCCTCGACGGTACACTAGGACGTGGCGGCGCACTCCCCGGCCCGGATTATCTCATCGGAGCCGATTTAGGCCAACAACGGGGCGGCAACCTGTTCCACAGTTTCCAAGAATTTAACTTGAATCGCTTGGAAAGTGCCACATTTTCTGGCCCCAACAGCCTCAACAACATTATCAGTCGTGTAACCGGCGGCAATTTTTCAAACATTGACGGGTTAATTCGCTCGACCGTTCCGGCCGATATGTATTTCCTAAATCCTAATGGGATAATGTTTGGGCCAAATGCCCGATTGGATGTGCAAGGCTCTTTTCATGCTAGTACTGCTGATTATTTGCGCTTAGGAAATGGGGGGCGTTTTGATGCACGTAATCCGAGTAATAGTTTATTGACAGTTGCCCCGATTGCAAGTTTTGGTTTTTTGGATAATTCGCATGGCAAAATCGAAGTCAATGGGCGGTGCGGGTTAAATGAATCGGGAACTCCGCGTGCTTTGTTGCAAGTACCAGATGGCAAAAGCCTGTCTTTGATTGGTGGTGATATTTATCTGAGTCAAGGCATGGATGAATTGCCAGTGGAAAATCTGATAAGTTTGGCGGATGGTAGTAATATCAGGGATATCAGTCTCGAAGAATACCGTGCAGTGCTGGAACGTAACCAACGTTTCTCTCAGCTCCGCGCGCCAGGTGGTACACTTAATTTAGCTTCCATTCAACAGGCTGGCGAAATTGCGTTAACCAAAAATGGGTTACACAGTACCGCAACGCAAGGTGGTCATATTCAATTAGAGCAAGAAGCCTATATCAGCACCACCGGCGAAAGTGGCGGCAATATGTTTATTTGGGCCGGAGAGTTTATGATGGACAACAGCACTGTTTATGCACGCACATTAGGTGAACTGGACGGCGGTGTGATTGATATTCAGGCCGATAATATTGAAATAACCGACCGAACAAACATATACGGCGGTACCGAAAATACTGGGGATGGCACGGATATTCAACTGTCTGCCAATGAATCCATCCGCCTCAGCAATGGCACCTTTACTACCAAGTCAAGTCATCAAATTCTTGGCCATAACCAACCGCTTGGTAATGCCGGTCATATTCACTTACAGGCTAGGGATATCAGGATGGAAAACCAAGGTTTGGCCAGTCACAGCAGCGGTACCGGAGAAAGCGGCGATATACGTTTGAGTGCGGAAAACAGTCTGAACATCGTTGATGGCAGTTATATTCAAACATCCACTTTTGGAGATAATATACTTGCTGGTAAGGGCGGTACTATTTACCTACAGGCAGAGACTGTAAATATAGAAGGAAGTACATTTTATGCGCTCAGTCAGGGCAGTGCTGATGCTGGACAAATTGTGATTCAAACTGGATCATTGTACATGGGTAAACTAAACTATAGCAACACCTCAAGTAACTTATTAACTTTCAGTTTGGGGTCAGGTAATGGCGGCCAAATCACGATTCAAGCGGACGACATCCTGTTAGAAGATGGGACACGTATTGATTCACGTCATCTAAAAAACGGTAATGCCGGCGATATCGATATTCAAGCACATAACCAATTAATCATTCGAGGAACAAACGGGGGAGGAACAAACGGGGTTGGTTATGCAACCATAATCACCGCCATGAGTGATTTTGTTTTGAGCAGCACTGCGACAAGACAAACAGGAAAGGGAGGCACTATTCATATTATGGCCAAAGAAATGAGAATAGAGGATGGTGGACAAATTAATGCTGGTAGCAGAAGTTCTTCTAGTCAAGCTGGAAATATCATCCTCGAAATCAAAGATACCTTGATTTTATCGGGCGTGAATCCTTATGGAGAAAATTCAGAGGGTTTTGGCAGTGCTATTTCCACAAGCAGCCATAATGCCGGCGATGCTGGTGATATCCAAATTCAGGCAGGCTCTGTCGCCATTCAGAATGGCGCATTAATAGAAACAGATACTGATAGTCAAAGCCGTGGTGGCAATATTCAGATTCAAGCGAGTGAACAATTAACCATCAGTGGTGATGCTTCGCAAATTTCCTTGAATGAACCGGCCCTAGCCCAAATTAATTATTTGAGCACTTCTTTGGAGCTACAAAGTTATAACCAATCTACCAGCGGTATTTATGCCCATTCAACCAATCAGACTGTGAATAGTGGCGATAGTGGTCATATTGAAGTATCAACGCCGCTATTGGTACTTGGCAACAAAGGGCAAATATCAACGGCCAGTAAGGGCGGTGGCCAAGCGGGACAAATTATTTTGAATGTTGAAAAATTGATACTGAGTGACAATGCCTTGATCCGTTCTAACAGTGATTTTGTCAATCAATTGACTTTTGATTCAGTACCCGCTCGTAACAATTTTCTGATTAGTACCGGTACCGTGGTGAAGACAGAAGAGATTGGAAATGGTAAGGCGATATATCAAATTAACCTGGGCAATACTTTAGTTAATTTACTGCCCATTACCCATGTTGCCGATATGAACGCATTGGAAAATCTTATTGAACAGACAGAAAGTGATGGGATAAATGGTGACATGGTAATGGTGGAAAATGTGGACTATGGACAAACAGCACGCTTTATATATTTTGCTAAGGATGGCATGAATGAAACTTGGACTAGAATTAATGAGAACAGCCAAATTACTTTGAAACAACCAGATTTCTCATTACAAGTGTCGGTGCTTGGAGGTGGTATACCATCGCCCTATGCCGATGGTACACAAATCCATGTTTTGGACATGGGCAATGGCAAGTCAGCCGATTTTGTTTATGGTGTCCGATCATTCACAGAGGGTCATGTTGAGAACACTGTTAGAGGTCAAGCATTTCAAATTAAATATTATCAAGTCTCTGATCTAACAGCTTTACAAGATTTAGCAGCTAATACCAATTTGCTGGTTGGTACACAAGTGGATGTTAGTAATGTCGGAGATGATAATCAAGCCCGTTTTGTATTTGACGGCAGTGGTTGGGTACGTTTTGGACAAACGCTGGAAGTTACCGATACACCTGCACGGGAAAATCTGATATTGGCTCAACCCGGACATATTGCCCATTTACCAGAAGGTGATACTATTTACACCGGCCAAGAATGGATAGACAAAGGCCAAACTTACCGTGTTAATAATTTGGTCGAAAGGAATGCACTAAATGTTCAAGATGGTGATTTAGTTAAAGTTGCAGATACTGGTGATGGTAGACACGATGCGTTTGTCTATTCTGATGGACAATGGATACAACAACTTCGTGGTGGTAATGCCGGACAAATCATCATTAATGCCGATAGCATTCAACTCACCGATGGTTCCGAAATCAGCACCGGTTCGATAAGTGGCGGTGGTGGTTCCGTTACTCTCAATGTCGATAAGCTGGTTTATATCAACAACAGCCAAGTATCCACTAGCGTCCAAGAAGGCGCAGGCAGTGGTGGTGATTTAACCATTAATGGCTCACAATTTGTCATTATGAACAACGGTCAAATTATCGCCCAAGCGTATGAAGGA
>Ga0233404_10000235_pt1 | contig 15234 bp, 14 predicted proteins | sample Na_oxic_2_MG_FD_179861 | JGI IMG/M metagenome (GOLD analysis project Ga0233404, IMG submission 179861) | Seawater microbial communities from Saanich Inlet, British Columbia, Canada - Na_oxic_2_MG | ecosystem: Environmental > Aquatic > Marine > Inlet | place: Canada: British Columbia | collected...
GGGAACGTCTGAAACAACAGAAAAAATTAGAAACCCAAGAAATAACGACCCCAGAAGAAGAATTAGAAGAATTACCTGATTTATGGATTTTATCAACGTCTGTGTCAGATGTGTTGCTATCCAGTTTTGGCGCGAAAACTAAACCAGAATGGGGAGACGGTGTTTATTTTTTGCCCTCAGCACTAAACACTCGCATCATTGCCATTAATCGCCTACCTAAAACGCCGGAAACGCTTTATTTGCGAATGTTAGGCAAAGGGGAATTTCAAAAGCAAGCCATTGATGAATTTTTGGCATTATTGCCTGAAACTTCTCCCCTGCGCCAATACACGCTAAAAATGTTGTTTATGTACCGGATTTATTTAAAAGGCAAAACTGATTTAACGGAAGACGAGAAGGAGTTATTTATGAACTTATCACAAGCTTATCTCAAATGGGAAACCGAAACGTTACAACAGGGCATGCAACAGGGCCTACAACAGGGTTTGCAACAGGGCATGCAAGAAGGGCGACAAAATGGCAGACAAGAAGGGCTATTAGAAGGGCAACGTGTATTAGTTGAAAACTTGCTGAAATCCCGATTCGGTGTTCTTGATGATACACTAACGCAAGTCATTGAACCATTGCTTCGACTACCACCTGATAAAATGTCACCTTTATTGCTGCAAGGTAATCGTGATGAATTGTTGGCAAAATTGAAACAGAAGTGAAAAACAAAAACGACAGGGATTGAATAATCGCTACGGATAAAAAAATTAAAAAATCTTATGCTCAATCTTTGTCGTTTTATAACTACTCAATAGGAAATTCATGATGAACACATTGAAAAACGGCGTTTTTATGTCAATTTTTTTTGGGTTAATAGTTTTCTTACTCCCATTCAGCGAGGTAGGGCCTGATGTGCCCAAAGTTCTTAAAGGGCACTCTTTCACTGTTAGAAGTATCGTCTATTCGCCTGATGGCAACACTTTCGCTTCGCTTGGCATGTGGGGGGATAAAACCATCAAGTTGTGGAATGCGAAAACTGGGGAACTTATACACACCCTCACTGAGCATACAGGCGGTATTAACGTTATAGCGTACTCACCTGACGGAAAAATCTTAGCGTCGGCAAGCGACGATAAAACTGTCAAGTTATGGAATGTGAAAACCGGTGAGCTTAAACACACTCTCACAGGATATTCTCACTCAGTTGATACTATGGCGTACTCACCTGATGGGAAAACCCTATCATCAGCATCGTCGTCTTGGAATGATGATCACACAATAAAGTTGTGGAATGTGGAAACGGGTGATCTTAAATATACTCTCACTGGGCATTCTGATGGGATTAACGCCATAGCTTACTCGCCTGACGGCAAAACTTTAGCGTCAGCAAGTGGTGACAAAACCGTCATGTTGTGGAATGTGGAAACAGGGGAGCTTAAACATACTCTCACTGGGCATTCTAATAGGGTTAGAGATGTAGCCTATTCACCGAATGGAAAAATCTTAGCTTCAGCCAGTGATGACAACATTATCAATTTGTGGGATGTAAAAACGGGTGAACTGAAAAACACTCTTACCGATCATTTTGGTTGGGTTAGAAATGTGGCATATTCGTCTGACGGAAAAATCTTAGTTTCAGCCAGTGATGACAAAACCATAAAACTGTGGAATACCGAAACAAGAGAAATAAAACACTCTTTGGTAGGGTATAGAAACAGAGTGAATGCTTTAGCGTATTCACCTACCGAAAGTATTTTAGCCTCTGTTGATGATGACAGGATAAAACTGTGGAACACCAAAACAGGTAAATTGATAGTAAATTTGCAACATTCCGATTCTGTCAACGCCATTGCTTATTCGCCAGATGGACAAACCTTAGTTTCTGCCAGTGGTGAAGACGTACACGTTTGGGATGTCAGTGCTAAGACAATTGAAAAACTCATGTTCGCCCAGCTAAGTGAGTTACCTGAAAAAATTCAGGAGTTTGAAGAACCCATTTCTAATAAACTAAATGAGGTAATAAAAGAACTTAAACGAGTAGATGGTAAGCTAATTCGTTTTATTCCACCACAAGAAGCTCGGTTAATAAAGTGGTTTGAAAAACTTCATAGACTCGAAAAAGAAGGTAACTTGGAAGAACTGAAAAAGTTGGAAATACCTAATTTTTCTAAATATGTGGAAAGGATATTTTTGCGACGCAAAGAAATAGGAGTTGAAAGGCTTGAATTAAATATTCAAGTAATTCACTCTGATTTACCCAACTTGGCTAAACTACGTAAGAAATGTGCAGTAACTCCAATATTGGCTCGCGTAGTTCTTAGAGAAGAATTTGAAGCTAGAGAAGTAAACTTGTTGGTTAAATTATCTGACTTAGAAAATTTCTCCAAGGCAGCTTCAAACAATATTATATTTCGTCATATGCAACAAATACAGAGAACATCTATGTCAATTAAAAGATGTTGTGGTAATAAGAATGACATCGATCCTAATATTATTGCTGCCCTTCAGTCTCGCTCAAATCAGCAAAACCAAAATATTTTCAGTGAGCAAGGCAAAGACATTCCAATAACTCAGAAAACTAAACCATTACCTCACAATGGCTTATTTACACGCAGAAACAATGCCTTCGGTAGCAAACTAACTACCGGCATTAAAGAACTCCTTGATAATGGAGTTATGATTGAAGGAATAAAAATCCGTTTTGATGACTTTATGGCTCAAAAAACGGAAGGCATACCTATACCTCAACCCAATAATGCTTTAACGGTTAGTCATGGTATTGCCGCGATTCCTGACTATCAAAAGCGTGATAAACGGGCAACCCACTATTTAGAAATTGCCTTAAGAACCGCAGACACTGCACCATTGGGACATCCTGAAACCAAAGCCCCTCCAGTGAACTACATCTTTGTGATTGACACCAGTGGTTCCATGAGCGGTGAAAAACTAGATACCGTCAAAACCGCAATCCGAGAACTATTTGATAATATGAAAGCGGATGATGTTCTGGGTATCATAGAGTTTAATTCTCAAGTGAAAACGGTTTTAAAAGCAACCCCAATTAAAAATATTGTTCGTGATGAATTTGTCAAAATCATTAGCAGTCTTACCGCTAGTGGTGGAACAGACATTAATCTCGGTTTAAAATATGGTATAGACGAGATAAGTCGTCATAGTGGTAATCACAAGGTTAATCAAATCTTTCTGTTTTCCGATGGCAATCCGACTTCGGGAGAAACTAACTGGATTCAGATTCGCCAAAATATTGATGCCAAAATACGCGAGTCACAAGACGGACTTCGTTTATCCACTTTTGGCTTTGGTACCGATGCCAGTAGAAAAGAATTAGATAAACTCGCCGGAATTAGCGGAGGACAAAACACCTTTGTTATAGAGCCTGAAGATGTGAAACACACTTTGCGACAAGAGCTAGAAAGAAGAACCCATCTTGCTGCTATCAATGTACAAATGCAAATAGAAATTGAGTCAGACATTTCTATTCTACACTTGTACGGTCATGATCTCATCACTGACCCAATTAGGCGAGCGGCGGTGCTAAGAGACCTTGGAAAAACCAAGGATAAAATAAAGGAAGACTATGGTGTTGAGCCACCGTTTGACATCGTGACAGAAGAAAATGGTATTCGCATCTTTGTCCCAAACTTAGCCGTTGGTGAAACCTACTGGGTGGTTTTTGAAATAGCGGTGCCGGAACAACGTAGCAATGCCACTTTTGGCAAAGCCACCGTCCAATACTTGGATACTTTTGCCCGTCAAAACGAAAAGTACCCATTTAACTTATTGCCCAAAGGCCAGATAGCTCCACAATGGGTGGCACAACATGCCCTGGGATTATGGACTAGCGAAGAAATTTTTTACGCGCTTGATGACCTTTACGACAATGATCTTGATACAGCAGAAAAACGCATAAGTCATCATATCTCGGTCATTGAAGCGGCAATAAATAATATCGCATCAGAGCAACTCAGGGATGATGTGATCACGCTTAAAAAATTCCGCTCTCTCGCCCAAAACTTGGGGAAAGTGGAAAGTTCTTCAGACAGTCCACAACAAGTTAAGGTTTTATTTATTCGTGGACTTAACTCATTTGGTCGTTTAAGAAATGGCCCTATAAAAGTTAAGTATGGTCAATAGATTTAAGCATTTTATCTTGAGTGAGGTTTAATTGGTGAAATCCTGCCGTTACCTCGCTCCATGATAAAGCAGCATATTTTAGTTTAAACATTTCTTTAATACTCATACAAGGATAAAAAGTAATGAAATATCTCAAAAATCTTTTGTTGGTTTTAATGCTTATCACATTAGGGGTATCCGGATTGCGAGCGGAAAAAATAGCTTCACCGAAAACTGAGAGTAATCAGGTTTTAGACCATTTACAAGCGGAAGGTGAAAAAGCTTATTATGCTGCCGATTATTCCACTGCTTTAGAAAAATGGCAGACGGGATTAAAACAGGCGCGTGAACTTGATGATAAACGTTACATCAGCAAGTTTCTTGGTACTATCGGCATGATATACACTGAACTTTATCAATACCAAAAAGCCTTAGACTATTTCCAGCAAGCCATAGCTATAAGCCGTAGCATTGAAGATAAACGTGAGATTGGAAAGAACCTAAACAACCTCGGCTTGGTATACGATGAACTTAGGCAATACCAAAAAGCTTTGTATTATTTCCAACAAGCTTTGTCTATTCACCGAGAAATTGGTGACAAACATGGAAAAGCCAATAACCTGAGCAACATCGGCACGGTATACCATAACTTGGAACAATACCAAAAAGCTTTGGATTATTTCCAACAAGCCTTGGCTATTCAACGCGAAATTGGTAACAAAAGTGGGAAAAGTGCCGAACTAAGCAACATCGGCACGGTATACCACAACTTGGGACAATACCAAAAAGCTTTGGACTATTTCCAACAAGCCTTGACTATTGACAAAAAAATCGGTGATTGGCACAGGGTTAGAAATAACCAGACAAACCTTGGCAACGTGTACCAAAATTTAGGAGACTACCCAAAAGCTTTGAATTATTTCCAGCAGGCTTTGACTATTGATGGCAAAATTGGTGACAGATATGGACAAAGTAATCACTTGGGCAATATTGGCACGGTGTACGGTGAACTTAGACAATACCAAAAATCCATCGACTATTTACAGCAAGCTTTGACTATAAAGCGCGAACTCGGTGATAAACGTGGGGAAGCTAATATTCTAAAAATCTTGTATCAATACCAAAATTTTTTAATTACCTATAAAGCTCAGCCATTACCTCATAATGGATTATTTATACGAAGAAATAATGCCTTTGGCACAAAACAGAATGCCAGCCTTAAAGAATTAATTGCTCAAGGAATTATGATTGAGCAAGAGAAAATCCGTTTTGATGATTTTGTGGCACTGAATACCGAAGGCATTCCTTCACCAAAATCCAATAATGCCTTAGCGGTTAGTCATGGCATTGCAGCGATTCCTGCCTATCAAAAACGTGATGAGAGAGCCACGCACTACTTAGAAATCGCCTTGAAAACAGCCAATGTTGCACCGGTTGGACATCTTGAAACAAAAGCTCCCCCAGTGAATTACATCTTTGTGGTTGATGTCAGTAGTTCTATGGAAGGCGAAAAAATAGACACTGTCAAAGCCGCAATCCGAGAATTATTTACTCGTTTGCGGGCGGATGATGTGATTGGTGTGGTAGCGTTTAATCACCAAGCTCAAACGCTATTGGAATCAACACCTAAACAAAGTATTTCCCCTAGCGACTTTGGTAAAGTTATCAACAGATTGACCGCAGATGGCTTTACAGATATTAACCTTGCTTTGTCTATTAGTATAGATGAAATGAGACGTTATCGGGGAGCGCAAAGGGTCAATCAACTCTTTTTATTTTCCGATGGTAATCCCACTTCTGGAGAAACTGACTGGATTAAAATTCGCCAAAATATCGCCGCTAAAATGCGCCAAAATACCGCCACCGATGGCAATATCCGTTTATCAACCTTTGTTTTTGGCACCGATGCCAACAAAGTCGAATTGGATAAACTCGCTGGCATCACGGGTGGACAGAGTACTTTTGTCATAGAACCAGAAGAAGATGTTCGCCACAGCCTACAACAAGAACTCGCAAGAAGAACCCATCTCGCCGCCATTAATGTGCAAATGCAAATAGAAATTGATCCAAACATTGATATTCTGCATTTTTATGGACACGATCTCATTACTGATCCAGCAACCCGTGCCGCGATAGAAAGAGAGGCTGATTTAACCGGGAAAAAGGTAGAAGAAGACTATGGCGTTAAGCCACAACCGGATTTGATTAAGGAAGATAAAGGCATTCGTGTCTTTGTTCCCAACTTAGCGGTGGGCGAAACTTACTGGGTTGTTTTTGAATTAGCAGTGCTTGAACAACATAAATCATTGGATTTTGGCAAAACCACTGTACAATACTTCGACACCTTTGCGCATCAAAACCAAAAGCCGCAATTTGCCCTATCGCCAAAAGGCAAGATAAAGCCACAATGGGTAACACAACATGCCCTGGGATTATGGACAAGTGAAGTGGCTTCTTATGCCCTTTATGATGTTGAAGCCAATGATTTAAAAACGGCAGAAAAACGCATTCAAAATCACATATCAGTACTAGAAACAGCGAGAACTCATTTAATGCCAAAAACGTCGGCAGCATCTATCGTACCCGTGAAGCTGGTAGACGATATTATCACACTGACCAAATTCCTATCGCTTGCCAAAAACCTGAACCAAGGAACAAGTGCAAATAATGCCCGTGTTTACTTAAATTATGGGCTAGGTGAGCTTGATAGTGTTAGGAATGGGTTTGTGCGGCGGGTTAACTATGGCAGCGAATGAAATGTTGAAAAAGGGGTCAGCAAGCGTAGGGTGCGTCCCACGCACCTCATCAATCATCGTGATACTCTCAACACTGGAGTATCACTTAACCTATTTTCACTTAATTCACCTGTTGATGATGTTTAAGCGTCAATAAGTAGTGACAGCAGAAACCAAGTTTTTTTTTAAGGCTTGGTTTCTCCTGCAAATCAATCCATTTGGGTTTATTTTAGTTAAAAATTTTTTACATCAAATAAAAGTCACACTTTTCAAATAATTAAAATGATTAAATTATATGGCGTTCATGGAACGACTGCCTCTTGTGCCGATCAAATTGAGCAAGAAGGCTTTAGACTTTCTCAAGGATACCGTGGAGAAGGTGTCTATTTTTGGAGAAAAAATGCTTATGCTGAAGATTTAGCGATAGGATGGTATTTAACTTCAATCTCTCAAGGACATCATACTAAAGACACTGATAAGCGATGTGCGATCATTTCGTGCAGTATCAACGTAGATGACGATGAATTTGTGAGTCTTGAGTCTCCTAATATTAAAGATAATATTGCCGCTTTATTTAAAAAAAGCAACTATAAAGATCATAAGAACGCCATAAAATTTTATGAAGAATTTTTTAAACTTTTGGAGTTGGAACTCAATCACCCAATTAAAGTTGTGGAAATCGCTTTTCCGGCACCTAGAAAATGTCAGGTATATCCTCGACAAGCCTTGGGAATGCCCACAACTTATATGGTACGAAAAGCGCACTGCGTTTCAAATTTGTCTATTAAAAAATTAGAAATACAGGATATAGAATCATGGAAAACAACCAACGAGTCAATGAAGCAATTGAAAGGGTGTTTGCCAAACTATTCGCCATGACTCAAGAAGAGCTTGATGCTAGGTTGGCAAAACAAGAAATGGGTCCTATTGGTAGAGTTTTTTTAGATAGGGCGAACAATGATGAATTACCTGATGATAAGATCGCTTCGGGTTTAGTACGCGCGCCTCATCAATTCAAGTCTCTCAGCGCGGGAATATCACTTAACCTATTTTCACTTAATTCACCTGTTGATGATATTTAAGCGTCAATAAATAGTAGGTGGCTCCGATGTTCCGTTTTTGCATAAGCTCAAAGACGGGACATTTTTTTTAGGTTTCCGATTGGCAGGGCGAATGATTTTTATTGACTGATTATAATATATTTGTTTCCATGTCTAGTATAATGATAAAACTGTATGCCTAAACGAGATATTTACCATAACACGGTTAGAAAAGCCCTAGAAAAAGATAATTGGACCATTACAGACGATCCGTTGAAATTAAAGATTGGCGAAAAACGACTCTATGTGGATATTGGAGCTGAAAGTATTATTAGTGCTGAAAAAGATCAAGAAAAAATAGCGGTTGAAATCAAAAGTTTTGTTGGTAAATCATAGAAAATGATTTAGAACAAGCATTAGGTCAATTTTTTCTGTATTACAAAGTCATCTCTGTGCAAAAACTAGAGCGCCGTTTGTATTTAGCCGTTAATGAAATTACGTTTCATGATATCTTTACCAAACAGATTGGCCAACTGTTATTAGCTGATCCCATTTTTCGTCTAATTGTCTTTGATGAAGAAAAGGAGGTGATTACTCAATGGATACCCAATTAAATTACCCAACTTTGATTAAAAATATTTTGCAGACACAAACGCAATATCAATTAACGGATAATTCGATTGAATCCCATGTTGTATTTGACGATGAACATAATCGTTATATACTATTAGAGTTAGGTTGGAGTGATAAAAAATATACTCACGATTGCATTATCAACATTGAATTAATTAACAACAAAATTTGGATTCAATGTGATGAAACTGAAGAAGGTATTGCAACTTCCTTGCTTGAAGCCGGCGTACCTAATAATGATATTGTACTTGGTTTTCGTTATCCTAAACTACGCCAATATACTGATTTTGCGGTTGCCTAACAAGCAAGTGTAGGGTGCTTACCTTAGCACCGTTTTTTCCTCGTTTCCACGCGCTGGCGTCAATGCCATTAAGTTAAGGAATATTTCTTGGAATCCAAACCGTAAGTAATGGATTATTCGGCTTAAATATCAAACATTTCCAAATCTAAAGGTTTGGATTCCAAAGCTTAACTTAATGGCATTGAAGCGTAGGGTGCGTCCTACGCACCCTCATCCGGCACAATAATCATCATTAATTTTCGTCTAAAAAAACGGTGCGTGGGACGCACCCTACGTTTACTTGTTGTTTAAGTTCCTGGTATAATAAAATTAATGTTTAAGTGATGATTAACTTTTAAGAAGCCCTATCATGTCAATTCTAGTTACGATGCTCACCTTCAAAAATGGGATAGCCAAACAATGAAAGAACAAATGAAAGAACAAATAACACAAAAATTAGAGGTTGTTTTTGTTAAGAATGATCGGTGAAAATATTATGACGGTTCAATATGGATGGCCTCTAGGTATGCCTCTGGTACGAAATTTAGGAAATGGGTTGTGGGAGGTAAGAATAAGTTTAGAAAATCGCATTGCAAGAGTTATTTTCTTTACTCATAATCATAAGATGATTTTAGTGCATGGCTTTCGTAGGGGTAATCAATCCCTTGTGGTTACCCTGAATAGTTAGATTCAAGATAACTGGCTGAGGAATAAAACGATGAATAATTCACAAGAGGCAAAAGAAACCTATAGTATGGGTTCTCGCTTTGAGGATTTTCTTGAAGAGGAAGGTATTTTAGCTCAAGTCGAGGAAGTGGCTATAAAAAGGGGGCTTGCTTACCAATTTGAGCAAGCTATGAAAGACGCTAACGTGTCTAAAGCAGAAATGGCAAAGCGTATGCGTACAAATGAAGCCTTGGTTGAAAAAGTTATTAACCCAGATTTTAAAGAAATTACTTTGAATACGCTCGCAAAAGCGGCAACGGCATTGGGTATGCGCTTAAAAATTACGCTTGAAACTCATAAAAATTATGCTTGAAAATAAAAAGGGTTCAGACTTGCTTATGCTTCACTGCAATCAAAATGGTGAAAATAAAAGCAAGCGTAGCATGGGTGAAATGTAGCGAGCGTAGCATGGGTTAAAGTAGCAAAAGTAGGATGGATAGAGGAACGAAATCCATCATTTTGTATGGTTAAAGAAAGAGGTGGGTGTAGCATAGCTCTACCCACCCTACACTTGTTGACAGCAACACCGGGTAGGGTGGCAGCGTGTTTTTATTGCCCATCATAACCATTTTGTGATTATTTCGGTGGGCAAATAAACACTTGCCCACCCTACCTGACTATTTTTGTTCCATTGTAAATTTGTAAATGTCTGGTGAAAAATGCCCTGTCATTTTTTTGACAGATTTAACACCCCAGGGCAGACCTGCGTGTCTGCCCTTGTATGATTTGGTAGAAGGATTTCTTCCTTTACAAGGTAAGGACCAGAGTAAGGCACCATGTATCAAGTGTCTTAGAAATTTTTTTCAAAAATTGGATTTCTTCCTTTTACAACGAGGGCAATTTCCAAAAGTTATTTAATTGGCACCCTACGAATTGGAAAAATGTGCTATTATTGATAATTTGATAATAAACAATAGGAACACGACCAATGAATCCAGGACAAAATGGCTCGCTCACCAACGGGCATTTGGCTCTACAATATTTTACTAATCGACATAAATTCACAAAACAATTTGCTGAGTATCTTAATAATGAGCCATCCCCAAGCAAGATTTTGTTTTTTCATGGCGATGGGGGCAATGGCAAATCATTGTTATTGAAGTTTTTACGGAAAAACGGTTGCAAGCGATTTGTACCTGCCATTTGGCAACAACTAAAAACTAAGTCTGATGATGAGTTTATTGCCGCTATTGAAAAAGATAAATTAGAAGATTACACCGCAATCCCTTCTGCGATACTGGACCTTGGACAACCATCAATAGAAGAAGATAAACCGCAAGATCGTTTTTATGGATTATTAATGTTGCGGCGTAAATTAGCCATAGTGACTTCTAAATTGGGGTGCAAACTGAAATTTCCTCGCTATGACTTTGCTTGCGTTTGGTATTTGCATCAAAAAGGAAAGTCATTGGCAGAAATTAATCGGCTTTTTCCACCCGAAGAAATGGAATTGATTGGTGTATTGGTGGATGCCCTGGAACATAGTGTGTTGGCAAATGTAGCTAGGGCTGCCCTCAACACGCTAACAAAACATCTAGGGCAAAAAATAATATTGTTTTGGAAAAAATGGGGACTTGATGAACAATGGCTCCAAAATTTAAAAGCCATGGAACTTGAAACTGAATTAATGGATACGTTGCCACATTGGTTTGCTCAAGACTTGAATGCTACCATGAAAAATGACGACGCTCTTAAACGAATTGTCTTATTTTTCGATACTCATGAAGCTTTTTGGGGAAAACAACGTTATTTGCCAAACCAATTTTTTTATCAAGATGAATGGTTGCGACATCTACTAAACTCGCTGGAACTATCAAATGGAATTGTCGTTGTGATGGCAGGGCGAGAACCACCACGTTGGATAGAGGCACCTGACTTTTTGGTTCCAACAATAGATGCCCAACATATCGGACATTTTTCAAGTGAAGATGCAAAGGATTATCTACAAAAGGTAGGTATTTCAGATGCTAATCAACAACAAAAATTGATTACTCATACTAAAGCCCATCCACTTTTTATGAGTTGGTGTGCTGATACAGTGTTGGTTGCTGAAAACAAACATAAACCGTTAAGTGAAGATGAGTTTGTCGGTAAAATCACCACAAGAAAATTGCACAGTCGCTTATTACGGTATGTAGATGAAGAAATTCAGGATGCCATCCATGCTCTGAGTGCTTGTCGTACTTTTGATCGTGAACTATACTTTAAATTAGGAGATGCACTACGTTTTCAAGCTACCTCCGCAACTTTTCGCGTTCTTACTCGTTTTTCCTTTGTATGGCAAGATGAGTTAGGATTTCGTCTCAATGATTTGTTGCGTCATTTATGCCATGACGAAATAAATGAGATGACAAACAAGGCTCACGCCTTTTTGGAACAATACTACCGAAAACAAGAAAAAGTGGCAGATGCTATTTATCATAGTTTCTTTCAAAGTCAAGAACGGGGAATAGAAGAATGGAATGATGTTTTTATAACAGCAGACAACCAGAGGAATGAAGAATTATGCCGAACTTTACTGAAAATAAGGAACGAATTGGGTTTTTAAAGGGCAGATCCGCTCAAGTTAGTGGGAATTATTATGCCCGTTTAGGGCGGCGCGAAATAGCCAGGGAAGAATATCAGCAAGCACTAGCTTCTTATGATACTGTTTATCAAACGCTTCCAGACTTTGCCGAAGCTCAAAAGAATAAAAAAACGGTGCTGGAAATGTTGGGTGAATTATTGTTGGAGCTGGGCAGGTGGTTACAAAACAAATTTGATAAATCAACGAAGGCAGGTTGGTTAAGCCCTGAAGACATTTTTGGTTCAAATGCGTTTAGTAGAAAATTCACGACTAGGAACCAACAAGCCGTTAAACGTGCCAAAGTCATTAATTTGGGCGCAAATCGGGTAGCACTCGTTATTGAGCTTGATGAATTATCGGAGAGTCATGAAATTAGGGTACTCATGCGTGTGTATCCCCTTGGCGAACCAACCCATTTACCAGATAATCTCAAATTCACTGTGATACCTAAATCAGGGAAGCCATACGAATATTTAGCCGAAAGCCATCATCCCGCTTTTGAAACAGAGTGGTTTTTTAAGCGTGGGGAACAGTTTAGGGTTAAAATACAACTCAATGATGTGACAGTGACGGAAGATTTTGTTATCTGAAGATGAGTTCAATCGAATAGGATATAACAATCAATGCCAAAATTAGTCATCCTAAAATTTGATGGGGGCAATTTCCAAAATGGATTTAATGGCACCCTACAGATTGGAAATGAGGGCGAGCATCTAGCCAACGTCATATCTGGTAAGTTGCTGCTGCCCCCAAACCCAACCATGCCCGAAAAATATCGACGCTGGCAATCAGACTTTTTAGACTTGGAGAAGCGTCTGCGTGGTAGGCGGGGAGGTTCGAGAATTTTTGATCCTAATCAAATCCTTAAACAATGCCAGCAATCCGCTAAGGATTTTATCGAGGGCTTTAAAAAATGGCTCAATTCACAAGATAGCGCGTTGCAAAATTTGCGGGAAAAATTATGCCAACAATTAGGCAATCCAAAAGAGCCGATTCGCGTTATCATTCAGACTGACGATCCGCTGCTGAAAAAATTACCTTGGCATGAAATGGATTTATTTGCTAATACTTATACTCAGGCGGAGGTTGCCCTGTGCCCTACTGAGTATGAAAAATCAAGCGTGGCGCAGATAAGTGATAAAACGTCTGTCAGGATTTTAGCCATTTTAGGCAATAGTGAGGGTATTGATGTTAAGAGTGATGAGCAATCATTAAAAAATTTAGAGCCAAGGGGCGTAGCTATACAATTTCTTCCAGAGCCAAAACGTACAGAAATTAGCGACAGCCTTTGGGAGCAAAATTGGGACATCCTGTTTTTTGCAGGGCATAGTTCCAGCCAAAATGACGAAGGGCGGATATATATTAATTGTAGCCCTAATCTTGAAGAAAACAGTTTGACAATTGAAGAATTGAAATTTGGATTAAAAAAAGCGATTAATCACGGATTGCAATTAGCGATTCTAAATTCTTGTGATGGGTTAAAATTGGCTGAAGATTTAGCTGATTTGAATATTCCACAAGTGATTGTGATGCGGGAGCCAGTGCCTGATCTGGTGGCTCAAACATTTTTGCAATTTTTTCTTTCAGCGTTTACTGGAGGTGAATCTTTATATGTAGCAGTGCGCCACGCACGAGAGCGACTGCATGAAAATGGCTTGGACGATAAATTTCCGGGAGCGAGTTGGTTGCCCATTATTTATCAAAATCCGACTGTGATACCACCCAGTTGGGATCAGTTAAAAACGCCTGAAATTGGGAATAGATACCGAGGTTCCAAGCCTCACAAGCCTATCACCTCTCAACCATTGCGTGATAATAAGCCTGATATTGATATTGACAATGGTGATGAAGGAGGAATCATGTCTAAACTGAGTAATGTTCAATTTCTTTTGACGCATTTTTTGCCTGGATTAATTGCTGGCGTTGCTGGATTGAGTTTAGCAGTGGTACTATTCATCTATAAAGACATCATTGCAAAAGACATTTTTCCACAATTGACACAGACGCAAGCCACCATTGTTATTTTCAGTATTATTGGTTTAACTTTTTTTATTGCGATTATTGGTATCTATGCTTGGTTGGCAACAAAAAAGGATATTCAATTTAAGTATGTTGTCGTTTTTATGATATTGATTTTGACAATACTCGCTTTTATATCGGCTGGCGTTTATTATATAGTTACTCAAAATGACAAACCGCTGAGTGAGGAAATCGTATCGAATGGAAAAAATCATCCGTCTGAACCACTTAATTATTGGTATTTGAAAGCGATAGAGGCTTTGAATAGCGGCAAGAAAGAAAATGCCCTTCCCTATATTGATAAAGGGCTAAAGAAAGTTCCAAAGAATGAAGTTAAACAGATTGCAAGTTTATTAGCACTCAAAATCAAAGTGTTATTGTTAATCGGTGGTAGCGATAATCAAGCCAAAGCCGGAAATGTCGCTAACCAAAATTATGGTTCTTCATCTGCCTTAGATAGATGGATAAATTGCTTAAAAGAGGAAAAAATCTTTTCGTCTATTATCACGACTGAGACTGAATTAGAGGCGAAATGCCCATCACCTATTTAGCACAACCAACACAGCTAATTTTTTATTAAGTATATGATTATAAAGGATTTATATTGCTCCTGTTATGAAAGCATTTTTAAACTCCCTTTATAAATCAATAGGTTATGAATTACCGACAATTTCTGACAAAAAGGCGATAATGATTAATACGATGAAACATATTCAACAACTGATTGCTATTGGAGATAAGATAAATGTTATTGGAGAACGAACAATATGATGTTCCAACAACCACACGATCAATTTGCTAAACAATTTCTAAACGAACTTCTTGAACCTTTAGAGGCTGAAATCAAAGTCAACTATGAAGTTCACGCGGAAAGCCGTTATGTTGATATTTACTTTTCCCCAAAAACGGCTACACTTGATTCAACACTTATGGAAGCATTGGGATTATTAGGGCGAATGGTTTCTCAGGCTTGCCTTATTGAGCCTTTTCGGAATCCCGTCAATCAAGAAGACGTTCGTAACTGTATACTCAAACTTATCTTAGTACAGAGTAAAATACGGGAACGTCTGAAACAACAGAAAAAATTAGAAACCCAAGAAATAACGACCCCAA